>Ga0307515_10022600_pt1 | contig 11073 bp, 16 predicted proteins | sample 17_EM_MG_FD_194513 | JGI IMG/M metagenome (GOLD analysis project Ga0307515, IMG submission 194513) | Populus trichocarpa ectomycorrhiza microbial communities from riparian zone in the Pacific Northwest, United States - 17_EM | ecosystem: Host-associated > Plants > Roots > Unclassified | place... | reverse complement strand
CGACCAAAACAATCGCCCCAGCGTCCACCGTCCTCCTGGTCTCTAAACCCTCCGCATCTTTTTCCCACGCACCGCTCCCACCATCTCCGGCAGATTTACCTGAACCAAACATCAAACCCGGAATCCCGTATGCGGATCTCACGACACCACATACGGTTGTGTTGCTGAGCCAGCCCGCCGGGCAGAAATGTGCGGTTGTAGGAGGGATCATGGCGGTACGGATGAAAGTCCTGGGAGCGAGAGGGATAGTGACTGATGGACGAGTGAGGGATTTAGAGACGTTAGGCAGCTTGGGGTTGCCAGTGAGTGGGCTTTTGTATGAGGCTAGCCATGGAGGGGCTTATGCTTAGCCTCGAGAGACGCAAAGAGTTACGGGATTACTGGATACATGGTTGAAGAGCATGAACAAGAAAACACTGCCTGCGAGAATATGAGTATGGCATGCTAAACCACTGCTGACGATTCCATTGTTCTGGATTAGGTCTGGTCCCGGGCTACCTCAACCATCGGCGCCGGAGCAGAAGCAAAAGCCTGGGCGCACAATGTCCCGATTACAATCAGCGGAGTGCAAATCACGCCTGTAAGTCCTGTCTCTGATACTCTATAACCCTCCAGTCCATCGGATTCTCCTCCGCCCTCTCTATGTCCCCTATCTTGCAAGCTTCCGGCTTATGCTATCTCAGGGAGACATTATAGTGATTGATCCATCAGAGAATGGAATTGTTTCAATCCCACAAACCAAGCTCGACGCGGTACTGGAGCTGCTTCCTCGGTTGGTGGCAGCGGACGAGAAGGTAATGGAGGATGTGGAGAAGGGTGTCGACGTCAGGGAGGCGTTCCGGAGGCATAGGAGTAACCTGTAAGCTTGGGAGATGGCGATCTATACTTAGGAATAGATTTCGGATAGTTAGTTGAAAGACACCATTGGTAGACCTATATTTGTAAAATTTCCAGTGATGACATTAAGAGCGCTGCAGTCTTTGCTGTGATGCGATGACAAGCCGAACTCATCGTCGGGGCTTAAATCTTGGCAAATTGAAGCTATGGCAACAAGGCTCTTGCAAGTATTTCGTCCATCGCAGGAGATCACTGCGATTGGAAGCTCAAAAGTTCTCATCAAGCTGCTCTCACGTGCACGCTGACTAACCCAAAAACCGCTCTGCAAGCTCCCAACGACTCCATCCGACCGCCTACAACATTTTCCACTCATTCTCGCACGACCGCGCCATCTACATCCCGCAAACAGACCCAATTGCAAACCATGGGCCTCAGTACGCTCTTCAGCGACATCTGGGACTCGTTCTCGCACCCGGCCGCTGACGCCGAGGCACCGCCGTCCGGCGGCACCAGCGCCAAGAGTCCAGCATCGGGCACGGACGAGGAGAGCGGCGAGGAGGCTGAGGCAAATAAGCAGGATGCGGAGGGAGATGATGGGGATGAGGAGCAGGGGCACAAATCCGGAGACGAGGATGATGAACAGGAAGAGGAGGAGGAAGAGGTGCAAGATCCTAAGCATAGGTTAGAGGAGGGTAAGTTGCTCCTTTAGTCTGATATTTTCGGAGAACCTGGGAAGGTTCGAGCTGAAGAACTACTTTTTGACGGTAGTGGAGATGCCATTGGCGGCGGGGTGAAACGGACGGTGTTTGGCGTGATGGAAACATGGAAGCCGAACTAGCAGAATAGTATTCGGAATGATATATGGACCTTCAAGCTAACAATTGGCTTTCTATCACAGAATGCATTGCATCAAAAGAATGCTCCCCCGCCAAACACCACTACGATGTGTGCGCCGAGCGCGTCACTGGTCAGATTGAGAGCGATGGCAAGGCAAAGGAGGACTGTGTGGAAGAATGTTAGATAAGCCCTAATTTTTCTGCTTCAGTGAAACTTCTCCTATGGTTTTCCTAACTATATACTGACGTTTCTCTCTCTCCGCAGTCTTCCATCTCCTCCACTGCGCAACAAACTGTTCCGCGCCCAAGCTCTTCAGAGAGCTCAAGTAAACTCACTCCAACCCTCCTTACTTTCCGCCGTCCGCATTCCAGCTCGAATTGTTCAAGGTACATCTCAAATTTGTGCCGAGGTTTGTATGATGGCTTGGAGAGTTAGATCCGGTGTGCTGACGAAGCTGAACGAACACCACCTCGGCAACGATTGTACATACCAAAGACTTCCTCTAACCGCATTACCATTAAACCTGTACTATTCTTGGCGCTTTCTTCTCCCTGCAGTCGAGCCAAAGACCGCGTGTAGTCTACCTGTGTCTATATACATAGAATAAGCCTGAAAGGAAATGTCCCGATTGCGGGGCCGTAACTATCTTGCATCTAGAAATGTGTGAAACGTATTCGACTGTACAAATTACAATATGTACATTTCGCGGCCGTATTTACGCCTCCAAAAACCCATGAAAACCAGGTGGAGCGGCCGCCCAGCTCCTGCCCCACACTCAAACCCAAATATCCTATCCTATCTATGTCCTGAAAGGCAAAATCCAAAAATATTTAAAACCATTCCGTGTCAAATCCTAGATACGTCCAAGAAGACCGAACCCATACACTCCGCCACATACACAAAAGCAGTTCTCACGTCGCGTCGTTCGTTCTCACTTCTCCATTCCCCACCTCTCCCTCATCAAGCCTCAACCTCCCCTTGACCTTCCCGTCTCCCAAACCCAACCTCTTCACGCCGAGCGCCAGCGGCAACGGCGCAATAACGCACGCCACGACAGCCTGGAACACCAGCGCGCGCCGCATATTTCCAGGCGGATAGTCGCCACTCCCCGCCCCCTTGCCGTCGCCGCCGGCCACCACGTCCACGTTCCCCTCCTTCAGCGCGTTCATGATGACGATGAAGATGCCGCCGAGCAGCTGGCCGCCGGCCCAGCAGACGGTGGAGCCGACTTCCGGCGACGCGGGCCAGGTGACCTCGACGAGGTACTCGAGCGCGATGGGTACGAGGCTGAAGGATGCGGCGCCCAGGATGGAAGCGATGACGTAGGGCGCCACGAGCGTGCGGGTCTGGGGCGCGAAGACGAAGGCGAGGTAGGAGAGCGCGATGATGGGGACCAGCGCTTTGATGCCTAGGAGGTAGGCGTGCGTGCGGTCGAGGATGGGGGAGGTGAGGGCTGCGGTGACGAGGCCCACGACAATGAGGAGGGCGCCGCAGATACCTAGGGGTGTTAATTAAGTGGAAGAGAGGAGAAAGTGAAGTGGGGGGCATACCAGCTTCAGTTTCGGTGAAGCCGTAGGGCTCGAGGATTTGGTTCAGGAGGGAGGAGATGGCGTTGAAGAAGCCGACATAGATGCTGAAGGGGATGAAGACGAGGTAGAAGGATGGACTTCGGGATAGACCACGGATAGTTTCTTTGAGGGGCGTTTTAGGGAGGGAGGATGAGGCGGAGGGTGGCGTTGGAGGCTTTTCCGGGATGAAAAAGGCCGGGATGGTCGCGACAGATGACTGAGGTTTGTTAATATTAGGTGCGTCTTTCGATTCGTAATCGGTTGCAGCAAAGGGAATATATAGATAGTGTTGCACCACGTTTGCTAAGGCTAATTAAAAAGAACTTACAATTATAGCAGTATAAAGGACCATATTTGGAATCTGACTGGGCTTAGTCGCCCACAAAGGACCAATTAATTGGCCAAGCTTTGGCAGTTAGAAATGTCTCTTATAACTCGTCGAAAGTGAATAACTCACAGCTCCGCCAAATGGATTAGCAAGTGAGGCCACCGCAGTAGCAGACACTCTCCCTCTCTCGGTAAACCATAGGTCGCTGTAGCGAGTAGGAGCAGATAGCACAAATGGCTGTGCTAGACCAGTGAGAATCTGACCGAACATAACAACGCCATAGTGCCCGCCTGTGGCGCGGGTGCCGGCGTATCGAATCCAGTTCCCGAACAACAGGAAAACACTCGCCCATAGAATTGCTTGTCTAGGGCCCCGGTTCAGGACCCACATTACCAACCTAGGAGGCTTTCGGTTAGTACAGAGGTGATTAATATTAACAGAGAAAGTGTGATATAGAGTGAATTGAAATCATATATACATACGGGCTAATTACAATAAATGCGAAGAGAAACCCCGTACTCAGCCAATTGATTGCAGTATCAGAAACATTAAAGTATTGGGCCGAAGTAGTTGAGACAGGCGCGAAGGTCAGCCACTTCATTTGGCTCGCACGTTAGCTGATTCGTTCTCCATACTAGCATTCCGGGATAACACTAAACAGCAAAAGGCACAACTTACGTCCCAGCTCACGACTATATTCAATAAAACTAACTGAATCAATCCAAACCATCGTCTCTTGTAGACTCTGAATTGCGTATCAGAATTACCGCCTAAGAGTTCGTCTTCAGCCCCACGCGTCGTTGCTGTAGGCATCAAAGAGGAAGAGGCAAGCGACGCCGGAGGAATACCACCAGTGTCTGGGACTTCTTCTTCTCTCCGAGTAACGTTCTTCTGGTCGTCCATCTGCCCAGAAAGGTCGTCCATGACGACCCAGTCAGCGTCGCTTGGGTCTTTGCTAGATGAAGCTATCAACTGCTCCTGGCTATGACTGGGTGGAGGGTTGGTTGGTGGTCGGCCATGCCAGAAGTGCTTCCTTATGTAAGTCGGGGTAAGGAGTCGATACATGCCCTAAAGCAAGCTTGGAAGTAAAGCAACTGCCGTGTTTGTTCGCGCGTGCGTGATAAGCGTGAACAGCCCTAGTCGCTGCCGCCAATGTGGCTGCGCTAGTCACATGCTTATCCAAACTTCACGCTCGAACTCCATCAGAGCGCTTGAAACAGAGCGAGACATCTCTCCATTTATATATATGTCTACTCCCGGCCTTGAGGGTATCTTCCATATACCGTCCGCACGCCCCCATACGCCCTTCGCCAAACGCCGACCCCTAAATCAAGAGCGACCAAAAAGTACCAGAAAGGATCAAAAGAAAATTGCATGACATAACGAGGGATCTATGACCTCAACAAAATTATCTTCGGACCTCTAACGCCCCAGCAGCAACCCCGAGAGGTACTCGTAATCCTTCATGTACGAGCTCACACCAAACGTCGCGCCAGACACCTCAGAGGAGCCGGCCTCCATCAAACCCAACGCGCCCCTATCAAGCGCAACTCCAAAATCAACTCCAGCCGCTGTCAGCAACTCGTTTGAGAAGCTGTTCTGGGCCTGAAGGGTGCCCCGGAACCTGATCGATTCTGTGGCCCCAGAGGAGCCGGTCTCCACCAAACTCAACGCGTCCCTACCGAGCGCAACTCCAAAATCAACCCCGGCCGCTGTCAGCATTTCGTCTGAGCAGCCGTTCTGTGTCTGAAGGGTGCTTTGGGGTCTGATCCTTCTCTGTCTTGCCTGCGGTGCTGCACCATGGATTTTTTTTTCGTGTCGATGGCGAGCGGACCAATCGCCGAAGCCTTTGCTGCAAAACGAGCACTTGAAAGGCTTCAATCCTGTGTGCGTATTGTGGTGCGTATCGCGCTGGCCCTTCTGACAAAATGTTCTTGGACAATGTGAACATTTCCAAGGACGCTCATCTTTGCTCCGATGGATGTTCATGTGGCGGTCCAAATCATTCTTGCGGCCGAAGCTCCTGGTGCATTGACCGCACGCGTGGGCTTTCTGGTTGGATTCAGAGGACATTTTGATTGTTTGTGGGATTGGGATAGGAGTTTAGATGGATGTATGGTGAGGGTATTGGGATGTCTCCAAGGTCTAGAAAAAAAGAGGATTGCAGTGAATTCAAGGGTTGGGGGTAAGCTGAGGAGGGGAATGGAGGGCGAGGAAGGACTGACTTATATATCACAGTAACTGTCATGTGGGTACCAAAATCCGTTGGGGCTCTTATGACTTCACTGACAAATCTTTTACTGATACTACCAGAATCACCTTAGTCTGATTGCCCAGTTTTCTAAAACCTGCCTCGACACAGTTAAACTTGGGTCCCTGGTTCAATTGTTCCGGTGTAGGTTGACCAGCACCCTCCATTGAGCTAATATGCTATGTTTTCCTACCCTGTTCCATCTCATACTCACTCTAGCACCCCGTGCTGTTCTATAACAACAGTCCCATCTCCGAAAATATTATAAGAGTCAAATACGATTTCTAATTCTTCCACAGTTTCAATATTCAAGGTTTGGAGTACCATGGCAATAGGACGGCGGCAAGAGCCGCATTGACTCAGACTTGACACAGACATATATCATCAAAAGCACAGACATACATCATCAAAGGCACAGACATATCAAGGCACGAAATCTGACCTTACCCAGCGCGGCGTTAGTTACAGTATTGTACTCAGCTCTCGCCCAAGGGTAATCAGCGGGCAGCGCATTTTACCGCAAATACCTTCCCTGAGTTCCCCAGATCAGAAAGGCTATGCCAAAAGATCCCATCATCACAGAGACACGCACGTAGGGCTAGCTAGCATGCGATTTACTCAATTGACCGTTCGCTCTGCAAAACCTGGCAACCCAATATCCAAGAAGGCAGCACTTGCAGCCAATGTAAATGTGCAGCCCATGCAGAATAGAAGTATATCAATGCCATTTTTCATCAATTTGTTGTCTGGTTGGTGTTTTTGTGCTGGACTGTCGCCTTGGTCATTAGGACCTTCCCAAATCATCCGACCCTCGTCCATGCCCTACCATGACAAACACTTCCAAAGCACATTGAGAATGCCCCTGTTACCACGTATCATTCCCGGCTTTAGAAAAGGTTCAGACTTGTGCTCTTTGCAAATATTTGCTGGAGATACTTGCTACACAGCAGGCCTTCTGCGTTTTCACCGCATGAAACAGCCACTCACAACCATAGCAACTCAGTGAGTATTTTGCGCCGCCTACTCTGCCCAATATTAACGCAACCTGGCTCCACATTGGTAGCCGCTCCCCTCAAGTCACCTTATCGGACCTTTCCTCAATCCAATCAAAGCACCGTTGCGATACTTCGATGACCGTCCACGACAGCATTACGGAATTCTCCCACTACCGCCAGCAGCGTTCCATCGGCGAAAATAACTATTGTGCACCGCCAATTCGTTCTTTAAATCCGCGTCATGCCCGACAACAAACAGTCTTTCTGTTCTCATCGACGACAACGCAGCATCACAACCTCTAGAATCACGCAAACGCCCCTACCGATTAAACTCACATAATCCCCACGACTTCTAACGAATTGCTGTGATGTTGGGGAAATAAATGCCATGTCGACCAAATTCAGGCGTTCTTGAAGTCGCGATAAACATCCATAAAGTTTCGTTACGCAAACGACGGTGGCAAACTCTGAACTGGCAGGCATTTAGCGGCCGCCTACCCGCTGTCAAGGAAAGGAATAAAAGCGGAGACCTGTCAGAACCACACCTACGGTCTTCGTCTACCAGCGGGACAGAGCGCGGGGGAAAGAAGGGGTTAAGCGGGGCCTGGGGGGGAGCCCGACTTCGAGGGACGGCACACGTGAGATAACGACAAGGGCTGGGAGCGTGGGGGGAGGGCTCGGCGGGCGTGGAGATATTAGTGGACGGGACGAAGCGAACTGGAGGCTCATTGAAGGATAGAGAAGTCAGGGGTTGGTCAAAGGCCGTAGAGCACCGTGGAGGGAGTATGGACAACACCAGAGCGCTTAGAGGACCAGAGAGGGCATAATTGAGGCCAAGAGCACTGAATAATGGCCTCGAAGCTCGTGGAAAGGTGCTCACGATGCACGAGCGGACTTAAGATTGCTGTAACGCCTGAGATTCTTGGGTTCCCCATATCTTGACACTACAGTCTACTATGTGAAGAGCTGGGTATCTTTGGTACGAGACCCCTTACCACAGAAGAACTTTCTGACCATGCTAACATAGATTCCACTAATCACTAAAATAGGAGGAAGTCGGGAAGGCTTTAAGAGCAGCATCTCAACCTCTCCAGCAACAGCAGCAACAGGTCTCAACTTCCTCTTACTTACCTCTACCCTTGGTACTCTAGATCGCGATGCTCTATTTGAACAAATTCGCCCTACTGCCCGGAAAATGCGGTGTAATAATCGTGATAATTCAGGGGTAAAATTTCCTCAGTATTCAGCACTTGTGCAGAATCGCCCCGATTCTTTTCGATTCTTATTTCAGTAGTAGTCATAAGCATTTTATTTTTCACTGTGCGCTTCCCAACGCTATGGCTTTGCGCTATGATGAGACAGATAAACTCTGTGAAGAAGCCAAAGGTCAGACTTTAACCAGCTCGAGCGCGATTTTTGTGGTGGATGGTGCTATCTGGAAGATAGTTACAGGGCAACGATACCGAGAGGTAGCATAGCTGAGGCTTATTGATAGGGACTATGGTAAGCATAGTTAAAGAGGACGGCAGAGTGGGAGAGTAATGCCCGATTGCATCGCTTAAAGCGTGAATTTCTTGCAATCACTATCCACATAATTAGACTGAAATCTAGCATAGTTGCTGAGTAGATAGCGCCTGCTTCCGTAGTTAGGTAACAAAACTGTAATTTCGGTGTTCTATATTCTTGTTTTGATTTGGACAGGGCGCGAATTATGCTCCGAAAATTTTCTAAAGCATGTGAAAACTTTATTATGGATGAATCAGAGGTTAACTACGATTCAAGGAACATTTTAGGGAAAGCGCAATATTTGAGTTTGAAAATTCTTTTATTTCTAATTTTTTTGTTGGGTTGCTAGGGGAAAGCGTGACTGCCTGGATTTCATCATTATGGTTTGCAAGCGAGAGTTAGTTTAGAGTCAGCAGGATGACCATTTGGCAGAGCTTGGATCAATAGATAAATCCTAAAAACGGTTATTGCGAGACATCACGGAGATAGCTCGGGGGATGCAATGCAGGAGAAAAATAAGGGCTTGCCACGCTTCAAACCAATCCTAGGCCTCTCATAAACCTGCCTACTAACAGAAGCCGTGTTGCCAAACCGTATGTCAATGCTCAGACCCAGTAAACGTCATGCTGTCCCCAGCTGTATGCAAGGAAGAAACCGGAAGGGAATATTAATGTGATAAAATCATAAAGCCAAGAAACGCTGGTGACGCTTATATCGCGCAATCCGGAATCCTAACCTCCGCTAGCCGCAACAATCGTGAACTAGTGCATGATACTTTGTCTCCACCTGTCGATCATGTCTCTCTGTCTACTGTCCATCATCGGATCCATTTGCATCTGCCCTGGCATTCCCATCTGCATGGGCATTTGCTGCATCCCATGTTGCTGCATACCGCTCATCTGCGGGTATCCAAAACCCTGAAATCCGTTCATAGGCATACCTGCCATTGGCATGCTCATATTCATGCCCATACCCATCTGCTGCGGCATCATACCTAGGCCGTTAGGCGCAAAGTTCATCGGCATGGGCGTTGGCATTCCCATGTTATTGGGGAAGTATCCGCCTGGCTGCCCTGCGAGGCCCATACCAGAACCCATTCCGCCATTCAACATACCGGGTACAGATACAGGAGTGGGGACGAGGCCAGCGCCACCCATTCCATTATTGTACACGCCACCCTTGAAAGCCGTAGTCTTCGGCGCGAGTGCTGGATCTTGCGTGCCCTTTCCAATGTCTAGCAGAGGCTTATCAGTACCGTAACTGGTGTTGCGTTGATTTTGCGCCAACAAATCTGCTTTTTGCCGTGTCTTCTTAACCTCACTCTGCTGGAGCAGGCTCCCTTGAGGTAATGCAGCCACAAGCACCTCATTTGATATCTTGCGGGCCGAGGCACTGTTCGGGTTTATTGGATGTGCTGATAGTAGATCTGCCAGGCTATGGGATGATTTGAGTGGTGGGTGGGTAGCGTTTGCTGGGTTAAGGTTATTCCCATTGGCAAGAATTTGCCCGCCTCGCGCTAAAGCTTCAGCTTGAAGTCGGGCGCGCCGTTGGCCCAAGGTTTCTTCTTCCTCTTCCCCTTCGCCAGCGGGTTCTTCAGGCTTAGGCTTTTCATCTTCCTTAGAAGCACCGATTTGATTCAGCATCTCGCTCATGAATTCGCCACTAACGGGCCGCGCACGTACGTCGCTGATGGCAGCATCGAGAGCTTCGCGATTCTTGAGGCGGAGTTTCCGCTGTGCGAGTGTCTCTTCTTCACCATCACCGTTGACAGGCGTTGCAGATTGTCCAGGCAAAAGTGGGAGTGTTGGTGAGGGCTCAGGACCTAGCGCAGGTGCTTGGGGCATCCCGACACGCTTCTGAGGACTGGGTTCCCGTTGTCTAGGATCGCCACCACGTAATCTGTTCCGACGGTTGCTAAGGGGTTCACTGTCTTCGAGCTCTCGCTGTGCGATAAGCCCAAGAGGTCGATCCCAATCTGAGGCTTGTCCAGCTCCACCCTTCTTATTGATGAGGCCATCCCGGGCAGGGAATAGCATGCCCAAAGGTACATCTTCATCTTCATCTGCTTCTTCGGCAACTTTAGCATCCGGGTCTTCCCACGCGAGTGCAATCCTTTGTCCAACGCGACGTTTCTTCTCCACCTCTGCCACGGCATCGAGCTCGAGTAGTGTAGAATGCATCCCATTAGGATAGGCAGTAGCAGCGGTTCGATTTCGACTCTTTTGCTGCTGTTTGCGCATCTGAAGTTCAGCAAGGAGCGTAGTCGGAGGCCCATGGAATTGGGGGATAGCTGGTCCTTCCGGAGCCTCTTCCTCTTCCTCGGCACCATCTTCAACATCTGGGTGCTGGTCGCTATCTGTTGAGTGCCTAAAGGGAGTTGCCTCGCCTGCATCCTCATGTTCTTCATCCTCTGGGTAATGCAAGTTATCACCATTTTCTTCGAGTTGAGGCCCTAGACTAAGGCGGCTACTATTTCGAACGGTCAGCCTTTTTAGCTCATCGGTACTGATTCGCTTCTGCAGTTTGTTCGGCCCATCGCCACTAGAGTTTCGGCGACCACGGAGAAGGTTGAGGGAACTGCGGCTTTTCCTGGCATCGGCCTTGTCCAGGATCATTGATGACGTAGTACTCCTTCGAACTTGCTCCTTGCCATAGACTTCGTTGCCGACATGGCCAGCAAACGGGTGATCTGTGAAAGCACCAACAGGGGCATGGGCGGATGCCTCAAGAATACTGTCAAGGGTTGCCTCC
>Ga0307515_10022599_pt1 | contig 11073 bp, 9 predicted proteins | sample 17_EM_MG_FD_194513 | JGI IMG/M metagenome (GOLD analysis project Ga0307515, IMG submission 194513) | Populus trichocarpa ectomycorrhiza microbial communities from riparian zone in the Pacific Northwest, United States - 17_EM | ecosystem: Host-associated > Plants > Roots > Unclassified | place... | reverse complement strand
AATTTCAATATTGGTATTGGTACCCAGCCATAGCCTGATATGCCCGTTCTCGATCAGCGGAAGCGCGCGGGCCAAATGCCAAACATACTGACCGTTATGAAACTTAAGGCGAAACTCTACCATAAATTCGTTGCCGTTTTGCAAGGCAGCCTTCCATTTTTGCGAGCTTAGCAGCCTGTCGTCAGGATGGATAAATTCCTGCAGGCTGCGGCCCAATATCTGGTCCATACTTTGGCCAAAATCGTCGCAAACCACTTCGTTCACATAATCAAGCGAGCCATCAGGGCGGGCTGTCCAAACCTGTTGCGGCATGGCGTTAAGCAAAAAGCGGAAACGTTGCTCGTTTTCCTTCTCTTTTTGGCGGGTAAGTACGGTTTCGGTAAGCTCAAAAGCAAAAACCAAAATTCCGTCAACAATACCATCGCCATCATACCGGGCCTGGTAAATAAAATTAAAATACCGGTCTTCAATGGTGCCGCCTGCCCGCCGTGCCAGCGGCACTAAAAGTTCTTTACCTTCAAAGGTATTGCCTGTGTAGTAAACCCTTTTTAATATATCAATAATGGGCGTACCGTCCAGTTCGGGCAGCGCCTCCATAATAGGTTTCCCTAATAAATCCCTGCCAGGAAAAAGCTGCTGATATGCCGGGTTTACCAGCTCAAATATCATTTCGGAGCCGTCGAGCACACAAATGCCGGTTGGTACCTGCATAAAAAAACGCTTTAACCGGTCGCGTTCCCTTGCAGCCTCGGCCTGGGCGTTAAATAGTTCTATGTTACGCCGTTCAACCCTTTCTTCCAGCTCATCATTAAGCATCAGCACGCTTTCCTGTGTCCTGAAAAGCTCTTCGTTGGTGGCGTGCAACTCTTCATTTGCCGATTGGATCTCCTCGTTGGTGGCCTGAACTTCGGCATTGGCCCTGGCCAAATCATAATTTAAAGCCAACAGTTCTTTCTCATTTTGCTCCAAACGTTTTCTTGCCAAAACAAGCTCGGTTATATCATATTTAAAGCTTAAAACAGATACTACTTTGCCATCATCATTGCGGATGGCCTGGTATACGTAGCTAAAATAGTGATCTTTAACAGGGCCACCCACTTCATCGGCCAATGGAATATTAATCTCGTTGCCGGCAACGGTATCCCCTGTTTTATATACATGCTGCAAAATATCCCATATAGGCTGGCCGGCTACTTCGGGCAGGGCATATAGCAAAGGCTTGCCTAAAACTTCGCGGTTCGGAAAAAGGTCGGTTTTGTAACGTGGGTTTATAAACTCATACTCCATATCGGGCCCCGTTACTATCGCTATCTGGGCGGGGATCTCGGCAAAAAGTTTTTCTATTTGTTTGCGTAATCTTTCGGCTGCGGCGGCTGCCTGTATTTCTTTATCCAGGCTATTTTTTAAAGCGCGTTCGGCCAGTACGCGTTTGGTAACATCTTCGGTATGATGAATAATATAACAAATCCCGCCTTCGGCATCAAACACGGGTGTATGCGAAGTTTCCCAATAGCGCTCTGCCAATTGCTGCGGATCATCACGGTCGGGTATATCAAACCTCGTAACCGGCAACTGGTGAGGCTGCAGGGTTTCTAAAACTTTATTAAGTGAAAAAGCAATGCCCCCCTCCTCTGACGACCAGTCGGGCATTTTCGGGAATACATCAAAAAGATATTGCTCTTCAATCTCGACCCTGGTTTTGTTGGTAAGCTGCAAATAAACATTGCTGGCCGTAAGCATATAAAGCTCGGGCGAAAGTATAAGATAGGGCTGAGGTAAGGTCTCAAAAACCCTTAACATTTCCGGGGGTAAGGCAGAACTGTGTTTTAAAGCCATTTAAGCTACGAAAAGATGCGTACAAGATTACTAAACGAATAGCAGATATTAAAATGATATAAAGCGGGAATTGTTTCAGAAATTGTTTCGCGGTTGTGGGTCGAGGTTCGCGGATCGGGGGTCGAGGTCGGGGGGGGGGGCGGGGAAAATAGTCGGTGATTTAGGCAATTCTGTTCATTCTTTAATTCTGAAAACGGCGTAGCCCTCTTGAACACCTTTAAAAACAAATTATGTGTGAAAAATTCTGATTCTCACAAATTCTGATTCTGACAATTCTTATTCCGGCAAATACCCCGATATTTACCTGCATAGTAATAAAAACCAATGAGTGGCATGGCATCTTTTCCGAAGATTTATTTGTACAGGCGTATTGTACATGCCAAACTCTTTATTGACGACCATTATTGCCAGCCCATTAACCTGGACGACATTGCCGATGAAGCCTTTTTCTCAAAGTTTCACTTTATCCGCTTATTCAAAACTACTTATGGCAAAACCCCGCACCAATACCTGATAGCGGTAAGGATTGAGCAGGCCCGCCTGCTTTTGCAAAAGGGCGCGCCTGTAACAGTTGCTTGTTATTCCGTGGGCTTTGATAGCGTTACTTCTTTTTCGGCGTTATTTAAAAAGATAGTTTCTTTGTCTCCATCGGCATACCGGCAGGGAGAACTTAAACGGGCGGCCGAGATGCTGGAAGTACCGCTAAAGTTTATACCCAATTGTTTTGCACAGGAAAATGGCTGGGTTTAAAACAGCAATTTTGGATAGGTAAAGGCCGGGGGCAATACCCATATTTGAGGCAGATAAATAATTAACGCCATGATTACAAAAATGAACCATGTAAGCATATTTGTCCTGGACCAGGACAGTGCTTATGATTTTTACGTTAATAAACTGGGCTTTAAGGTACACACCGATGCATCAATGGGGCCGGGGATGCGTTGGCTTACGGTGTGCCCGCCGGAGCAGCCGGAACTGGAGATTTCGCTCATGGCTATTGCCGAGGGAATGATGTTTAAAAAGGATGCCGCCCAACAAATGCGTAGCCTTGTGAGCCAGGGCACCTTTGGTTTTGGCGTATTTGAATGCAACGACCTGGTAGCTACTTACGAAGAATTGAAAGCCAAAGGCGTTGAGTTTAAAAAAGAGCCAACCAAAGAGTTTTATGGCTTTGAGGCATTGTTTAAAGACGATTCGGGCAATTGGTTTTCGTTAGGCGAAAAGCAAAAATAAACCGCTAATAATACCGGATTGTAATAATCTGGATCATAACAATGGCCGAATATACCGGGAATAGCAACACAGCCGATAGCAGGACAGCTTTTAACCCTGCAAACCTGGTGTTGATGCTATAACCACTTAACGCCAGCGCGATAAATGGAAAAATGGGAATGAGGTACCTGCCCTGCATACCGCCGAGGGTTGGCGATTGAAGAGCCGTCCAGGTTATATATTGGGCCGATATAACAGCTATAATGGTGATAATGCTGCAAGCCAGCAAAGCTATCCTGAGCCTGAAATTGCCCCTGAAGCCCAGGCTGATCACAATGCCTAAAAAGAGGCAGATATAGGCATTGCGGTAATAAATATTGGGCAACAGCAAATCAAGCCAGGCCAATATACCTACAAACATATCAGCTACGTTTTGTAATGCGGGTTTATCAAAGTTAAAAAACATGCCCATGAACCTGAAGGGGTGGTGCAAAATATACAATACCTGCAATTTTGAATTGAACCTCATTTCGGCCGGCGCAAATTTAATCATGAAGCTGCTGTGATTAATAATGAGCCAAAACGCCAGGACCACAAAGGGCGTAACAATACTTATAGCTTTTTGCTTTGGGCTAAGCTTTAAAAACAGGAACAAAAAAACAAAAATGATATAAGGCGGTTTGGCAATGCCGATGACAGATACCAGGATAACCATGGCATACAGGCTCCATTTGGGCTGATGTTTTTTATCGCCGAAAGAAAAATTATCAATAAACCCAACAAGTAAAAAACAGCAGCTGATTAAAACGGCATCCTGGCTTACCGAAGCAAATAACGATACCGTCATCGGGAAAAGTAACACGATGAATAGCAAAACATTACTTTGCCTGGCCAGCAGCAAGGCAAAAAAGCACAGCGTTACGCATAGCAAACCATTCAATATCCTGGAAAGGTGTAATGTATTAAGGATACTTAAATGAAGCAGCTTACCTGCCGAAATACCCAGCGCCTGCATTAAATAAACAACCGGGGGATAAATGGCCGTATTGCCAAAATTAAAATAAATGGTACCTGTATGCCATCCTATTTTTTTGGCGCTGTCTGTTTTTAATGCTGCTACTTTTATACTGTCATGGCGGGCAAGTGGCTTGTAAATACTGTCGAGCTGGTAAATGCCTTTATCAACGGTGAAGCCTCCTCTATCGGGATAAACCAGAGTTGGATCTTTGGATATGGAATCGGCTTGGGGCGCCTTATCGTACACAAATGTGGGTATCCATTCAAGCCTTGAAACCTGTTCGGCGCGGGCAAAATGGTTCGGCTCATCGGGGCTCTGAAAAGCCGGGGTTATCAGGGCTATAATAACCACCAGCGGCACTGCATATAAAAGGTATATGTAATGAAGCCGCTCCCGAAGGACGTTGTAAAAGGCGTTAAAAGTAAACATAGGTATCAAATCCGAAGCTAATCTAAGGATTATGCACGAAGAAAAACCAGGTACTTACTATCTCGGTCCTTTAGCATCCTTGAATGCTTTCAGCTTTAAGCCTTTTGCTTTCAGCTTTTTTATCAGGCCCACTGATCTACAATACTCCTGAGATCGATTGCGTTGAGGGGCTTTACAATAAAGTCAGATACCAGCTCCATCTTTTTGGCGCGTTTAAAATCGTCTTCGTCAATTGACGAGCTTACAATGTAAATCTGTATTTTTTTGCCAATGCGGGGTACCAGTTTTATAAATTCATCCAAAAACTGCCAGCCGTCAAGCACGGGCATGTTCAAATCAAGCAGGATCAAATCGGGCAAACTGGCGATGGCTTGCAGGCCATCGTGAAAGAAATCGATTGCGACCCGGCCGTTATGAAAAAAAATAGTTTTTTCGGCAACTTCTGCTTTGGCGATAATACGTTTGATGGTAAAAGTGTAGATATCATCATCATCTATCACACAAAGGGTATTAATTTTTTTCATTAAAAGTTATTTTAAATGTGCTGCCACTGTCGGGCTTGCTTTTTACGGTTATTTGTCCTCCTTGTGAGTCAACCTGGGTTTTGGTTAAAAACAAACCAACCCCATGCGAGTCTTTACGGTCATGAAAAGTTTTGTACAGGCCAAAAATCTTTTTTTCGTGTAATTTCAAATTAATGCCGATGCCGTTATCGGTACATTCTAAAACGGTATTGCCGCTTTCATCTTTATATGTTTTTAACAATACCTTGGGTTCGATAGCCGGCCTGCGGTATTTTATTGCGTTATTTACCAGGTTCATCAGGATGCTTTCGAGGTAAATTTTGGGAAAAGTAACCTCTTCAACCTCAAATTGCTGTGTAATTACCGCGTGGTTTACAGCTATATCCGATTCGATAACTCCCAAGATCTTGGCTGTTATTTCCTTAAAGCTTATCCGCTCGGCTTCTATAACCTCGTCCTTAATTTTGATGGCATAGGATAAGTCTTCGAGGGTAGTATTCAGGCCTTCCGAAATCTTTTTAATTTTTTGAAATAGTTCGGCATTCTCTTCATCCAGAGTGCTTTCATCAATTAATGACGATACCAGCGAGATATTGCTGGCATGGTTACGAATATTATGGGATAGGATGTGCGTGAAGTTTTTGAGCTGCTGGTTGTTTTTAGTAACCATTTCTACCGTTTTGTTCAACGAAAGTTCATTCAGCTTGTATTTATCAATATCCATAAATACGCCCCTTAGTTTGGTGGGCGTATTGTGCTCGTCATATAACAGTTCGCCACGAGCCCGCACCCAAATCTGGTGATTTTTAGCTGTTATCAGCTGCACCTCCAAATCGTAGACTTTACCCATATCCCGGCACTCATTTACGGCGGTGGTCATTATGGTAAAATATGGCTCGGGGTAAAACTGGCTGAAATTATAAAAAGTGGGGTCAAAATCATAAGGCAGTTCATGAATATCATAAATAGCTTTTGACCAGGTAACTTTACTGGTAGTCCAATCCATTTCCCAGCCACCAAATTTGCCCATCCGACCAGCCTCCAGCAGCAAAAATTCGCTGGCTGCCAGCTTTTCTTCGGCAATTTTACGCTCATTTATTTCTCTTTGAAGTTCGTCAACCGAACGTAGTGAAAGCACTACAGGCACAACCCGGTATAGCGCGTATACCGTTGTTACCGATACAACACCGGTAATTAACCTTAACAGCGCACTCAAACGATATGCGGGCCACCAAAAAATGCCGGCGTCTATTAAATGTGTAATGCCACATAAAACAATAAATACCACAAATAACCAAAGTATTTTTGGAAAGGGAACATCCTTACGTTTGGTGAGCAGGATGATCAATAACAGGGGTATGGCAAAATAGGATACCGCTATTAACAGATCCGAAAAAATGTACAGCCAGCCATGAAATTCGCTCCATGTGCCGCAATGCCATCGGGCGGGCCAGTTGCCGGTGTCAAATATCCCAGAAAAAAATTCCTTTACCTGTTGGTAAAGCCCCGCCTTGGCAATTGCCGCATCCTGCACTTTGCCGCATTGGGCACCACAAACGCTGTGCGCTTTTGATGCTAATGAGTCTGGTTTAATCAATGTAAATTATCAGTTTTCGCAACCGACAATTTACATTTTTATTTTAACTTACAATAATTAAATTCAATTTAACTATTTGTTAATCAAGTTAATAAATTTACCATCTATGAATAAAAGACACCCGGCTACGGCAAAAATAACCGTCGTATTTACAGGTCTATTTTACAGGCTCGATTTCCTTTTTGTTGGCTACCGGCTTAGGAGCGGCTGTTTTGGCCGTTGTTTTGGCAACTTTAGCTACTGGCGCCTGGGCTGTTGCTTCCTTAACTATTGGTAAAGCTGGTGTTTTAACTTCAACAACAATTCCTTTGATTTTTTTTGCAGGAGCTGCTGGCGCGTCTTTTTTGTCGCTTATTTTTGCGGTAATTGACTTGGCTAAATTTTTCGAAGCTTTTTCAATTGCCTTGGTCAGGCCTTTTAAATCGGGCTCAAATTCGCTCACAATTGTTTTTAGTTGAGCTGTAAACTTATCATTCAATTGTTTTTTCAGCACCTTGCGGGCTTCTTTGGCTACGGATTTTACTTTTTTATCTTTCATATGTTGGGGATGGGAAAAAATTCAGGTTGACTCAAGAATTTTAATTTCGGCACAAAGGTAAGTTAACTAAAAGCTATTTTAATATTATGTTTATGTTAACAACCGCAATCAATGTTAAGTAATTATTAATCAAAAATTCAAATATGTGGCTGATTTGCAGACTTTTAATCAATACTAAAAAATATATCGCTCAAATGCGTAAGCTTTATTTTTATTATATTATTACTATGCCGGCCTGCTTTGTTCAACCATCATAACCTTTTTTTGTTTTTGAGTACACTAAGCCATATCCCGCCGGGTTTTTCAATCTCCAGGTAGCTAAAAATTTGACGTATAAAATCTCCTTTTTTTGAAAGCGCTCAGGTTATTCATAACTTAGCAGGCTTAGATACTTCCTCAATCAAATGATCAAAGATTTAAACTCGCTTAACCAGGTTGCCGAATTTCACAGCACCTTTAAACATCCCATCATCGCCAATCCGCAAATTCCTTCAAAGGAGCGCTGCCAGTTACGCATTGAGCTTTTGGCCGAAGAGCTGAAAGAACTGCAGGAGGCCGTAAACGACAATAATATTGTTGAAATAGCGGATGCGCTTTGCGATTTGCAATATGTACTATCGGGAGCTGTTTTGGAGTTTGGCCTTGGCGGGAAGTTTAAGGAACTGTTTGACGAGGTGCACCGGTCAAACATGAGCAAAGCCTGCAAAACTATTGAAGAAGCCAACCAAACCATTGAGCATTACCGCAATACGGCCGGTACCGAATCGCACTATAAAGAAATTGATGGCTTGTTTTTGGTTTACCGCACCGCCGATAATAAAACATTGAAATCAATTAACTACTCGCCGGCCAATTTGGGCAGCATTGTAGGATAGTAAGTAAGCTTAAAGCGGAAGGCGGAAAGCTTAAAGCACAGAGAACCGTCTTTCGAATTTATAAATTAAAATAAAACAACTTGTCCGAATCAGCCCCAAACCAACCCGAAGTAAAAGAATTTATGCACCCGCGTAACCGCCACCGCGAGGGTTATGATTTTAAGGCGCTGATGAAGGCCGCACCAAAACTGCGCCCATTTGTAACGGTAAATAAGTACGATACCCAAACTATCAACTTTGCCAATCCCGAGGCGGTGAAAATGCTCAATAAAGCTTTATTAAAGCTTCATTACGGCATCGGCTTTTGGGATATCCCCGATAGTTATTTGTGCCCGCCCATCCCCGGCCGCGCCGATTACATCCATTACGTGGCCGATTTGCTGGCTACTGCCAACGAGGGTGTTATCCGTAAAGGTAAAAAGGTGCGCGTGCTGGATATTGGCGTTGGTGCAAATTGTGTATACCCTATCATTGGCCACCAGGAATACGGCTGGAGTTTTGTTGGGGTTGATATTGATGAAGAAGCATTAAAATCGGCAGAAGAGATCATCAGCAAAAACGATGAACTTAAAAATTCCATCGAACTAAGGTTGCAAAAACACAAGGCCGATATTTTCACATTTGCCGTTAAGCCCGGCGAATTGTTTGACCTTACGGTTTGTAACCCGCCTTTTCACGCCTCAATAAAAGAAGCAGCCGAAGGCTCAAAACGTAAATGGAATAACCTTGGCCTTAAAACAGGGAAGGAAGAACCGGTACTTAACTTTGGCGGCCAGAATACCGAGTTATGGTACCCCGGCGGCGAGGCAGCATTTTTGAAACAAATGGCTACCCAAAGTACCCGTGTGGCCAAACAATGCCTTTGGTTTACTACCCTGGTATCAAAAAAAGAAAACCTGCGTATTTTATATAACGCACTACAAAAGGCAGGCGCTAAAGAAGTGCAAACCATCAACATGTCGCAAGGCCAAAAGGTGAGCCGCCTAATGGCCTGGACTTACTTTACACCCGAAGAACAAAAGGATTGGTTGAAGAAATAGTAGTGAGTAGGGCGTGGTGAGTGGTCAAACTTTATTCATTTGGGATTTGTTGCTTACTGCTTAACCATATTCAAGCCCCTCTTTCCTGCGCAGCAGAAGAGAGGGATGTCGGGCGTAGCCTCGACAGGGTGAGTCTTCGCCGCCATACGGTATGCGCCATGAATACCTCTTTCCGAACTATATCTAAGCTTCGTAATCATTCGTTACCAATAACATTTAAACATTTCCTGATCGTTTTTTAGCATTCACGGTATTTCTGCAATGCCGTTTGCTTACATTAGTGCGCAATTGCAATCGATTGCGAATTGATTTGACTTTCTTAAACTTATAGTTTCTCACCACTATGAAAAAAACTTTAGTGCTCGCGCTTGGCTGCCTGGTTTTGGCCGGCCTCACTTCTTTTAATCCGGACAAGGGATGGGTTAAGCTTATGGATAAAAAGATGAGTAAATGGACCATTTACCAAAGCTATAGGCTAACATATCCGTACAAAGGCGAAGCACCCAAAGACGCCAACGGTAAAACGCTGCCTCCTATAGGCTATGATAAAAATGAAGGCAATTTATTTTCGGTAGAGATGCAAAACGGCGAGCCCGTGCTGCACATTACCGGCGAAATATACGGGTGTATTTATACCAAACAGGAATTTCAAAATTATCGCCTCAAATTAAAAACCAAATTCGGCACCAAAAAATGGGAGCCGCGCTTAAATGAGCCTATGGATTCGGGCTTGTTATACCATTCGCAGGGTGAGTGTGGCGTAGATTATTTTCATGCCTGGATGTTATCACAAGAGTTCCAGGTGATGGAGGGCGGTATTGGCGATTACTGGAATGTAGGCACCGCCCATGCAACTGTGAGGGCAGGCAAACCGGCGGGAGTACCCAATTATGTATTCAATAAAAATGCGGATAAGGTTTTTATGGGCGTAGGCGCACCCAACCAGGGTTTTTGCCAGCGCAGCGAAAACTTTGAAAAGCCCAAAGGCGAGTGGAACACCATGGAACTTATTTGCTACGGCGATAAAAGCGTTTACATTGTTAACGGGCATGTAGTAAATGCGCTCTCGAACCTGGGATACCAGGACGGCAAAGAAAGCAAGCCCCTAACTAAAGGAAAGCTCCAACTGCAAAGCGAAGCCGCCGAGGTTTATTTTAAAGATATCCAGATTAAAAGTATTGATAAAATGCCGGAAGAGTACGCTGGTTTATTTTGAGCCGGCATTGGCGATTAACAGGCTTTTTCATTTTTTGCTGTAATTTATTACCTTTATTTTTCAAGTATTAGTAATAAATTATGATATTAAAACTTTGGTGGTTTATGCTGATAAGCACCTTATCGTTATCGGCAAATGCACAAGCAACCGGTAAAACAAAACCACCAAAACCTAAATCCAAAACTATCGCACCCAAAAGGTTCGTTGACCCAGCCAATATGGATACCTCCATTAAGCCCGGCGATGATTTTTTTGGCTATGCTAACGGTACCTGGATAAAAAACAATCCAATACCCGACAATGAAAACCGCTGGGGCACCTTTGCTGTGCTGCGCCACGAAAATACCCAAAAGCTTTTAGGATTATTAGAAGAAGCAAGCCGGCAATCAGTAACAGCGCCTAAAGGCAGCGTTATACAACGCGTTGGCGACCTGTACGCCAGCGGTATGGATAGCCTGGCTATAGAAAGATTGGGGTATTCGCATATTAAACCCGACCTGGAACGCATTGGCAAAATCAAAGATTTTAATGACCTTATCAACGAGCTTGTTTTTGAGCGTGTTAACGGCGTACTTGCCCAGTTGTTTGGCCTGGAGGCTGTTCAGGACGATAAAAATGTATCAAAGTATATTGTTCGCCTTAGCCAGGGCGGCATCTCGTTACCCGACAGGGCTTATTACCTGCAAAATGATAAACGGTCCAAAAGCGTTACAGAGGCTTTAAAAACTTTTATAATAACCGTATTTACATTAAGTGGCTGTAGCGCTGATGAAGCTGCAAAAAATGCC
>Ga0307515_10022598_pt1 | contig 11073 bp, 5 predicted proteins | sample 17_EM_MG_FD_194513 | JGI IMG/M metagenome (GOLD analysis project Ga0307515, IMG submission 194513) | Populus trichocarpa ectomycorrhiza microbial communities from riparian zone in the Pacific Northwest, United States - 17_EM | ecosystem: Host-associated > Plants > Roots > Unclassified | place... | reverse complement strand
AGTTTAAAATACATTGCAATATTCCGGCATGCCATGCGCTTATGATTTCTCATCGAAGAGAATATGGCATTTGTATATCAACTGCTTGCATGATTAAGATGGATTACAGGGAGACGTAACTAGGGCTGGGAACCCAGAAGATGAGTCTCGCATAAATGTTTACATATGACTTTGTTTCTGGTGAACAAACATGTCGCCGATATTATTATATTGGCTCACCTGATTTTCCCTTTATGTGATTTTTTTTAAAATTAAATGGAGAATATTGTTTTTCATTACTAGTGGGTTATTCTTTGTTTAATCTGTTGTATTTGAATTTACTTACTATGTTTACTATCTTATCTTGGGTTCAGAGGTTGGTTTTGCATAGATAGAGCGTTCTGCTGTTTTTTTTTTTTTTTTATTTTCAAATGATTTTTTATTAGTTTCCCTTTAGTGTTCAAACATTTCCTGCTAATTCTTTGTTTCATAATTTCACATTTGTGTTTGTTTGTATGCTTAATCTAACACGTTCGCTGATTATTTCTTACGAATTCTCTTAAGCTAAAGTATTCTTAGAGTCTCTGTTTGTGTCTTGGGTGGAAAATTACTATAACAAGGTTAAAGAACATCTGCTAACTAATCAACAGTCATTTCTCACATGAAATAGACAATTCTTATGCAAAAAACTGATACTACACACACACACACCTTTAATGGATAGATTTTCTATTACAAATCGTACATTATGAAAAAAACCAATATGGGATGATCACACAACTACTAAGTTGTAAAGGCACATGCCCGAATCGATCCATAATTTGATGTCTGGGACTGTGCGTACTGGGGAAGGGGGTTGCCTTCCTTGCTCTCCCTTCGTTTATTACGGAACTCAACTAAGTAGGATTAACTCAACTCTTTTCCTACGAAAGGCATATGCCCGAATCGATCCATAATTTGATGTCATTTTTTCATGGTGTTCTCTGAATCTAATCTCCTTGTCAAAAGTTGATGGAAGCATACAATTAATCAGTCTATATGACTAGCTAAATGATTTTCCATGTATTCTATAAATTCTAGGTGATAATTAACATTATAATTAACCAAACTATCAGTCTCATTGTCTTTCACTTTCCTTAGCTGTATATGTGATGTCATTGTCTATTGAAGTTAAGCCAACAAATTAAGACATGGTAGTTGATGAGCTAAAAACAATGATAAAGCTAGCATCGTACAAAATTGCTTCATTAAAAATTTCCCTATAAACAAAAATATTCTTCAAATTAAAGGGTTTTTTTTGGATGATATATATTGCTTATCAATCAATTAATATATCATACTCCTAACCCATAGAGCTGGCCATAACGGTTGAGAAAACAGATCAGTAGATGGATGCTAAATGACAGTAATTAATACTAGCCAGGTGTAAATAAGAAGATTCGAGCAATTTTATTTGATTATAAATTCTATCATGTCAGGAGTTATATATTCTTAATTAATATAATTATATAACTCCTGACATGATAAATGACATATATAGTAACACATTTTGACGTGTAAATTATCATTGAAATGGTAAAGATGCGATGAAATTAGCACAGATTTCTCATACCCCACATGAATTGTTTTTGTTTTCTAGCAATTAGGGTTGTTAGGCCATGAATAATATAAAAGGGTTGAAGTTGGTGTTCGATGCATGCCCACAAATAGTATTCACGTGTACGTAATACAACTCTTTCTTATATATAAGCAGCTGCTTCTTCTGTCCTTTCTGCTTGTTTTTCTTTAATCAAGTGCATATTGATGCTTAAAGTAACTGTCATTGTCCATAGTAGAATAAATAACCTCATTAGTCCAAGCCAATTTATATTTCTTATCTCATTTATTTATGACTGGAGACAATTGAAACTCTTCAATTTGATCAATCTTTTTCTCTCTAACTAATACGGATGACTGTTCAAGTCTATAGGTTATCTAAGGAAGCCACATGTATTATTACCGATGGTGGCTTTTGATGAAACTGCAAGTGGCTCTTCCAGTCAATCTGCCTAGCTATATATCAAGCCAAATACCATGATTTGAGGATCTAGCTAGACGACCTCATCGAACCCAATTTATTTGAGCTACGAGTGGTTACTGTTTGTTATCCAGCACTTGATTTGATTCTATTTGTTGGAGTTCTAAGACAATATGTATCACGAGTCCATAATCTTTCAGAACTGTTTATATATTATCTCAAAGAGAATGCGTGGAAAGAAAGAAAGAATGGTGCTTGAACTGTTAAACAAAGACGATTTCTCTGAATCTCTCTCGACTATTCCAAGAACAATAAGGCACCCTTTATATTCTATAATTTTCTTATGCTAAGTGTGTATATATATATATATATATAGCAGGGCTGCTTTTCTTTTGCATGGAAATGGAGCAACGGCAAACCCTATACGTGGCATGGGGAAGCATAGAAAGTCCGAGTTTAGATGTATTGGGTAGAAACTTAACAGAGCAAGCAATTTAGTTGTTTAGCTGACACAACTATGATGTTTTATAAATCGTAATTAAAAATAATTACTAACTTTAGGTGACATCACTCACGTTCTAAATTCTATATGAAACCTGCTTCTTTAATTTCTATGTGAGGGAGGGTGGTCCACCCGACAAGGAACCCTAGTTGAAGAAGCAATCTCCCTCCCCTCCCCTCTCTTTGTGAAAAAAAAAATCTTTAACAAGCTTTCGTGAGGGAGGTGGCAATGGGGTGTCTTTAATTTTCTCTCTTAAAATCTAAGTAGATGGAGAATCTTTTTATTTCTTTTAGGAGTAATAAAATCCCTGCCGACAGTAATATATACGAGGCAAGTGAAGGAAAAAAGGAGAATCGAAAAGAAAATTTAATGAATTCTCACTTCTCGTCGTGTTGCTTTGACTCTATGTGGCCATTGATTTGATGCTTTTGTATATGTTTAGTCTTTTCTTTTTCAATTTATTTTAAGAGAACGTGTTTAGGTTAAAAGATATCGCTTAGTTATGTAGTAGTATTCTTATACAGATTTTTTTATTGTTTTTTGAGAAATTAATATTCAAACTTTAAAGAAACCTATATACGTATATATTTTTCTCTTATTGCCACTTAAAATTGTGATTGTAGACACACAGTAGTAGGAAACTTAATTAATTTATTCAATCATACACCGAGAGCAAAGAAAAACATATTTATTATATAATTAAAATGCTTTTAATTGTTTACTGCAGATTGGGAAGTTTTTGTGCCGAATTGTTTTCCATGAACATACTGATACCAACAAGATTATCCTTGATTTATCCAGGAAGAGACAGCAGAAGAGCCTGCGGGTGTATATACCGGTTATGTCGCATGAAACTACGTATTTCGAGGCCCTATATGTTCTTAGTTTTAAGCATTTTATTATGTTGTGTGTTATAAAAGGAAAGGCCGAGGAAGAAAAAAGGACGGAGGCATCGACAAATGCCATCGACGCATTCTTGTGATCAGGGTTAAACTTAAAGGAGAACGTCTTTTAGGTTTCAAAGATGGTGGAAATTCAGTGTTTGCTGCACCAACTTCTCCTCTAACCAGCTCCCTCAATGGTCAAATGGCTCATGTCCTTTTCATCATCACGTCCCTATCTCTCACGAGAGTAAGTTTTATGATGAAACCTAAGTATTTTGACAACCATTTATGCCTTCTGAACATTTGGTGATTAATTATGCTCCTTTTGAATCTGAATCAAAGGTTCTACAATACAATCCTGACACGATGCATTCTTAAATTCCAGCACGAGAAATAATTAATTAAACTCTGACTAATTACCAACCAAATTAAATCTCAAGAGTTCAAGACACAAATATAAAATACACCTGATCAATGTGTGAATATTGCGCTTATCTGCAATATTGACGCCTGCATGTTCATATTCTACAGTGTTTCTATTCCAAATCAAATGGAGATCAGTGTGATTATGCATGGAATCCCCCAAGTCCCCACTACAAAGTTTTAGAAAATTATCAAATGGAAGCGCATGTGGGGAGAAGGAGAGAGAGAGGTGGCCTATTAGCAATGTGGTTGGTTAGAGTGCAGAATCATCAAGCACAGGTGGAAAGAGACCTCATCATGTTTAAAGCTGGAACAAGATCCCACGGGAGCGCTCATCTCAAAATATTCAAGACAATGAAGGACAAGACTAGCTAATGATCATATGGCCTACGTTGCATCAGGCACTAAATAAAACCACTCAACTTGTCACCACCTTTATTAGGAAATGGCCACTTTTATTGGTTTCTTTTGTTACTTTGATTCACTCATTAATTATATATAAAAAAATGCTATACATATTCACTAATTTTGTGCTTAATTATATATACAGGGGACAGACATGATCAATAAGAGGTTTCAATGTCTTGGAAGAATGAAGCAAACGTATACATATGTATCCAATCAAACTAAACCTCGAAAAAAGGATACTCAAGCTTTCCTATGTATCGATTTGTTGGGAACAAGGTATAAAAATATATATGTTAGGTTTGCATTTTACCTCGTTCCGTTCACTTCAAGTAAACTAGACTTAAATCACGTTCTCCTTCTCACAGCCTGCTTCCTGAACTTTCCTTGAGTGAACTTCGAGCTGGCTTGTCTTTTGCTTTTCAAGAAATTTAATTTTTTTTAAATTTTTTTAATATGCTAATGTAAAAAATAAATTAAAAAAATTACTTTAATATATTTCAAAATAAAAAATATTTTAAAAAACAACTATTAACATAACTAAACACTATTTTTATAAGATTTGCTGAAGTTGGATATGATAAAATTAAATAAATAAATCGTCATTATATAAAAATACTATATGTAATGTTTGCTTTATATTTATGCGAGATCAGGTAAACATAACGTCTGATACTTTTTTTCATATATATATTTTAAGAAGATCGATAAAAGAAGACGAAAAACAACACAAACGTGTTTTATGTACATTGAACTTTGAATTTCATAACTTACATAAATTGTCAAACTTTTTTTTTAGTTGTAATGATTATGAATTTTGAGATAAAGCTGTAACTAGTAGCTGTAGTTTATAGAATCTAAGTAGTTAGAGCTTGGGTTCAAAAAAATTTAATCTCTCGTAATTTTACTTATAATGTGAAAATGACCGCACCCTCATTCCTCCAGAATGAGGGGGCGGCGGGCTAATTGGGTACTTAAAAACTAAGCTGAGAATGTGAAAGGTGGCCAGAAATCTCAGAAACTGACGAGACCCATCTTCATATACTGTGATCAACAGTTTCATCTATAATAATGATAATAAAAATATATACGTAAACAAAATTTATATTATGAGATATTGCCATGCACTGGGTGACGAAACAGGCTGATTTGTTGCGTGCTGGCATGGACTGCATTCCTATACTCTGACCATCGACGCCATGCCATCTGCTCCTTGATGCTGACCTTTTTCTTAATTTTAATTTGTTTTTTACTCTAAAAAAAAGTAAGGTCTTTCTCGTTTAATCATTTAATGGATATCAAAATTGGCCTCACCACTTCTTGCCCATGCTTGCCAAATCCTGGCCATTTTAGGTTTAGAATTTATTTGGAACGCCCCATGTTATATTTATGTCGGGATCGAGAATTAGATATCTTTGTAAACAAAGCTAGTTGGATGCACAAGAAATACATTCCATACATAATGAGAATGTCACATAACTTTAATTTCATGCATTTTAGACATTAATTAGTCTCTAATTATGTGACGAATTAGACAGGCTTCATCTCCGGACACGCTAATTACAATTTTATATCTATTAAAGTTACTTCATTTCTTCGTTTTTAATTAACCCTACAAATTTATCAATATTCTACTCACTCTCCCAATAGTTTAAATTAGTCCATTGCAATCCTCGTAGTGTTACAAGAAGTTTCCATATTACTCATCATTGTTAAGTAGCTCAAAGCAAACCCTTTTTCGTAATTTTCTTTTATTAAACTTTCTATAATAAAAGCTTGGAATCTTCAAGTCATCTTTTTATTCACTACCACTTCACTTGGAATATATGGATGAAACTGCTTTCTAATCGGGGTTTTTACAGTGTTTTTTCAAAATCTGTTGGCGATATATGCAACCAATGGTCTTCCATGGTTAAAGGCAAGTAGTAGAATCTCTCATGACAACTTTTTTTCTCATGTGTTGTTTGAAATCTTTAGCTCTACCGGAATGATGTTATTTTTAATGACGCTGCACTAACCTCCAAATCTGTTTCTCCATGGTGCGCCTAAGTATTGCTTTATGGCTGATCATACTTGATTCCAGCTTTTTGGAGCTTAATATAGAATATATTCAGTAGGGAGGAGTTGGTTTCTTATGTTTTTTTTGTTCCCCTTAATTATTGCGCTCCCCTGTTTCATGCATCAGTTTTTGTGCTTTCCTTTTCTCTGTTTCCTTTCCTCTGTTTATTCATCTAATGTAAGTTAGACTATTATCTTTGTAATCATTTTTTTTAATAAAACTTTCGACTATTACAAAAAAATAATAATTTTGTACATCTAAAATATAGAGGAAAAAAAGTTTTAAAACCTAAATAGATAAAAACACTTAAAAAAATAATTTATAAAGCGGGATTTCATTAGCTATTAATTGGTCAAGGATAATTCAAAATTTTTAAAAATTTAAAGGTAGCATTGGAATTATTTTATTTTATTTTATAAAAGATGAGATAATTTTATTAGGCTGGTCATCTAGTAGATGAAAAACAAGCAAAGAAAATAGACCATACAGTAAAGGGATTAAATAAAATAAAGTAACAAGACTAGAAGTTACTTACTGGCTCGTATTACCCCAAGAAAGAATAGACTCTTTACTCCTTAACATATCCATACCAGTGTAGCTGAACCTATTATTATAGGAACGAATCCAACATGCTGTTTTGTAAAAGAATAGGCAAAGACATAATCCCAGTCCGGGTTGATATCCTCAAATAAGACTTTGTTCCTAGTTTGCTCAATGAGCCAGACTATTCCATACAAGAATCCTTGCCACACCTTTTGCTGAAATTTACCATAAACCAAGCCTTGCCGTTAGTGAAATAAATTGTCCAAGGATTTAGGGATACATCGCAAAAGACCCCACTATTTAGCTATTCTATTCTAGAAATCCCAAGACATTGAGCATTAAAATAAGATAAAATTATGAAAGGAACATAAATCTTCTTGTATCGATAACATATTCCTTTTAGCTAAGAAGAAGCAAGTACATAACCTATTATGCAATGCTAATCACAACAACATCTCATTTTTTGATGGTAAGACACTCTTTCAAATGACTGCAGTATATAGTTTTAATTTAGGATACATAAGTCGGTCTAAAATGATAGAGCACGACTTTGACTAACTAAGAGCCTTTGCTATCTAAAATCTAGATTGTGTAATCTTCTTTATATTTATACAGATGAATGTGTTTAAGGGTCTCTATTAAACTATCAAAATGACCCAAATTAAAGCTTCTAATTAATATCTCAGTTCCATTAAAAATTCCACCGCTAGTAATCATCATCCAAAAACCCCTTGTTATTAACAACATTAATCATCATCTATAAAGCTTAAACAAAGGTTTGTCACAAACCCAAACATCATCCCAAAATCAAACAAAAACATCATTTCTTACTTGAAATATGTTGTTACCTTTCAGAGCAATAGAAATCACCAGAGTTAATGGTTGAGTAAATACATGATCAAATGGAGGAAAGACACTTACAAAACAAAGGCAAACCATCATTAAATCTTGGTTTGTACTTTACATTGATAAATCTTCATGACCTTCATGGTTTATTAATCCCAATATCCATGATTTCTTATAAAAAATTAAAATTGACACCATCCAGATCTGGAGCTTTTGAACCATGATAACTGAAACTAGCTTTTTAAAGTTATTCCATAGTAACTTCTTTTTCTAACCAAGCCACCAAATATGCACTCATCTTCTTAAAACCATTAGAACCCATTGTATGTTTGGATATAAATGATTGAGAGAACAACTTAGAGAATAAAGAATTAGCTCATTCTTTTGTTTCATAAGATAGCCAAAATATTTTCCCATCTAAGGTAATTTGGTGTAATAAATCTCTACTCCTTCGAAGATATGCTAAAATGTAAAAAAACAATCTAGTGCTACAATCACCAAGCTTCATCTAAGATAATCTAGCTTTTTGCCTCCAAACGAATTCCACATTCCTTCACTTGCCATCGTCTTAAACCAAGGATACTTAGGGCCACTATACCTCATCTTCAGTAAGTTTTATAGATTATGTTTGGCTCTAACTGTTTAATAGAAAACTCCAAATCCTTCAAATGCTTTTTCTATTTTCTAAAAGATTGTTTGTTCCAAATCCTCAATTTTCCTTTAAGGGCATTGATCTTTTTAATAATCTTAATGCAATGAGGTATCATATCATCAACCTTATTCCAAAACTCAGCTAGAGTATAAGTGAAATTTAAATGAGAAAACCAGCAATCTAAACATTTGAAAAGCTTTCATCCTCAATTTAAAAACTAATTCAACCAACAATCTAAACCTTTTGTTTTCTCAAGACATTATACGTCAAAGTCCTGAATAACAACAACTAATTCAACTCACCAATAAATGATCAAAGACAAAGATCTATATCCATACCAGAATTATTAAGACTAGGTATGATCATAGATAAAAATATGAACTCCGGCCTTATTCATATTTTAAGTGACAAGTTGTAAACTGTGAGTATAACTGACCAATAAGAAGATGGTGCAACAAATGACCTGAATGGATTGAATTCATATGTATATAACCTAACACGTATGTTCTGTGGTTTCATTGAAAACTAAGGATGCACCCTATTAAACTGCTATCAGGCTTCACCATCAGAAGGGTATACCATGACTCTATCCACTGCATCATGTGAATGATGTCATGTTATATGCTCAACTATCTTTAGAGACATGAATAACATTTGCAGTCTAGGAGTGACTGAGAAATATCTCATTTTTATATATACAATAAGAGTCCTTCCCTGCTAGTTCTAGGTTTAAACCGAGTATGCGCACAAGTTTTACACTCGGTTAAATCTGTATTTTCAAGGTAATATAACATGCATGCAGAAATTTGGACATATATGAATTTTTTGGTTTCTTAAGTCAAGGGGTTTCATTATTGATTTAGCAGCACAAAAGTTCTTTTTAAACTTATTCCTTTCAGGTAAAATGCTTCTCATCTATTTGATAATTCTATCGTAGCTAGCATCACTTAGTTCATGAACTAACTTGATGGTGAACATCTATGTAATGAGCGATACTTTACTATAATTTGTGTACCCATCCTATAATGGTGCGTCAGAATCTTTTAAAAGTTTAAAAAACCTGGTTGTATATGTATTTGGTTTTTCATCACATGTATACTCCTGATTCATTCTCACTGCATCTATGATCATACTCCTATAATAATTACTATAATTATCTACAACTCCATGCACGTTACTAGAACTAGAAGTTGACCCAACCATCCTTTTTACCATGATCTTGTAAGGAACATACGGTTCTTCGTGTGTCATCCAACATAAGTATTTTTCCATGAATCTCTTTTATAGAAGATGCATCTTAACAACATTTGGATTAAGAAACTTTTTATTTTTATATCTCTTACATGGACATCTAATATCATCTCCACTGATATTTTTTAGATTAGATAATGCATAATTAATAAAACTCTCAATCCCATTACAATAATTCATCTTGTGCAAACCTTCAGGTGAGGCTCGATACATCTAAGAACGATCATTCATTACTTATATAAAATCTATATAAAATATTGATGACAACATGTTTTAACTAATAATGTTAATTAAACAAATTATCGATATTCAGTTAATTAGCTATCATTGGTTGAATTCAAAATTATTGAATCTATTTTAATAGTAACCTTTAATAACTATCAATTTTCTCCAAAAAATTCAAATTTGTCCAAATTTACTTAAACTTTCAATTTAACAATAAAATTGACAAAATATGAAACGTACCCATTAAATAACCTATTATTTATTTCATTATAAAACATCTAAGTTGCAAAACCAAACTCAGTTTCATCAAATGACAAACAAATATATTTTTTTAAAATCTCAAACAAACTCTAACATGTACAAATCATACATTCATACAACAAATTTCTTTAGGAAAAAGCTATAAAGCAAGTAAACACACAAACAAACTATATATTCTATATAAAAATGCTAAAAAATTAACATAAAAGAATGATTCACAACAAAAAATAGGTAGCTTTACTTATTTGATGTGGTGAATCTTAAAAAAAAATTGAACCAGAACAAAGATACTGACAAACTGATTGTTGTTGTGACTGAATTTGTGATAATGAGAGCTTGATTTGTGATAAAATAAAGGGGGAAGGGGTGATGTTTTGTGCAGGAAAAAAAAGGAAGAATAAGAAGAAATGAGGGAGGGGGGAGGGTATCTAACATGCATGTTATAATTTAAATATTACTGACGGATTCACCAACGAATATTAGCGATAGTTATATTTCATCGGTAATTTTATCTGTAATGCTAACACATCATATTTTCCGATGGAAATAACGAGGGAATACCTCCCCCATTTTTTTCACTTCTTGATTTTCATTTGTAATCCCCTCAGTATTCACCAACATAAAAAAACAATGTCATTTTCGTCGGTAAGTATCACCGTATTTTATTGACGGTATTTTTTTTCATTAGTATTTCCATTTATATTTGATAATTTCTTGGTAATGAGAGGGTTTCGGTGGTTTATGGACTTGATGTGGTAGCTTGGGTGGGAGAGACAGTGGTTCGGGTTAACTGCTGATGGTGGCTCGGGTGGAAAACATTGTTTAGGGTGGCTTGGGAATGGCAGCTGTATTATCGTATTTGGGCTTGGCAATTACCGAGCTATCACTAAAAAATGGGTAGCATATATTGAAACTTTTAAATTATAAAAATAGAAGTGAGATATTGATAAATATACGGGGAAAAGTGGAAATTTACCCTTGTCATTTCTTTCATGTTCATATAATATTTGTAGAAATATATGTGAA
>Ga0307515_10022597_pt1 | contig 11073 bp, 12 predicted proteins | sample 17_EM_MG_FD_194513 | JGI IMG/M metagenome (GOLD analysis project Ga0307515, IMG submission 194513) | Populus trichocarpa ectomycorrhiza microbial communities from riparian zone in the Pacific Northwest, United States - 17_EM | ecosystem: Host-associated > Plants > Roots > Unclassified | place... | reverse complement strand
CGATAGTAGAAATGATGACAAAAAGGTAGCATAAATTGCAGTTAGGAGAAGAAATTCCAAAGTTTAAACCTTTATCAATGTTGTTCTTCTTAACAACAACAAAACCACCAACATTTTATTAAAAAAGATCGTTGGATGTTGTCAACCAGTCTCCAAACCATCATGCTTGCCTCCCTCCTTGTAGTAATTGGTGGCGGTGAAAACTAATAGAGATAGAGAGTAAGAAGAAGAAGTGAGAGAGGATTGAACCTTCAACTAAAAATATCATTTTATTCAAATATCTGTTTGCCTCGCCATCGATCTAGAAGTGAAGAGGACACAAAAGAGCTTTGGATCCACCAACTCACTCTTCTCCAGCAGCAGCAACGCGTGAAACCACGAGCCGACAATGGTGGTGACGTGTGGGTACATGCACTGTTACTGTTCCAACAACCCCTTTAGCTTGATTCCAGTAGACCCAAACACACAAATAACCTCGAAAGGTCAACCCGTAACCTCAAATCACTTTTTGATAAATTGTTAAAATGTTGTTAAATTTTGGGCAAAATGCTCATTGTTGTGTATAATTTTTGGATTGTTTGGACATTATTGATTTGAATTGATATGTGTATTTTTATTTAAGATGATTTTCTAATTTATGTTGGATTGTAAGTTTATTTTTAAGGTAATGATTGCTAATTGAAAATTAAATGTTGGTTAATGCGTTGTGCTTGAGTTTATGTTGATTTGAACATTGAATATTGATTCATGGATTATACTTGGGTTTGTGTTGATTGGTTTGAATTAGTATGCGATTTGAATAAAGTTCATGAAACTAACAAGATTTAAGTGGATTATTGGTATTGTTGGATTATTCAGTTGGTAAATGATGAATAAATATTTTGTTTTAGTTGATATCTTAATTAAAATAGTTTGATTAAAATAAATTATTGTGTTTTAACAAACATGGTTTTAGTCTAATTTTAATAATTTTTCAGATTTTTAGAAGACCAATTTACAATTAATTTTAGGTCTTTCATACCATTTTTTTACCTTTTTATATTTGATATTTGAGATGATAAACTTATACAGAAGGCGCACATCGCATATATAATAATAAGTTTTTTAAAATCATGAATATTTGGCCTAAATATTAAAAACACTAAAAAAATTAATTTGTTTATTTTTTTATTAAAAATTAAAAATTTATATATAAGATATATTCCTAATATTAAAAAATATATTTTCTTTACATTATAAAGTTTGGAGAATTGATCTTTCTAAATAAATTTAGTAAAACCAAACCAATGTCATACTTCTCATCTCAACCTCCAATCCTTCGTCCATTTATTTTAGATTAACTAAAATTTGTCAATTGTGCAATGCTTTAATCATGACCAATACCACTTGTCACACCAAACACCAATAACAAGATAAATAATACATTTAAGATTTGAAAAAAAAAAAAATCAATAAAAAATATAAGGTAAAAATATAAAATAACACAAATAGATTGCAATAGACAAAATAAAAATAAAAATTTATTTATGAAATTACAATTTATTAATAGATTTTATTGTACATCACTCCATAAATAACTTTAATAAATAATTTCTTCTGTTAATTTCAAAGAGGTGATGTAATAATTAAAAATACTATTTCAATGCACAGATTAATATAAAAAGTGTGATTCTAAGATCGTTCGAAAAAGAATTTAACCTCAAAAAAGTTGTAAGCGAATCCAAAAGCAACTTTACAATTAAAAAAATAAATTAAGTTCACTATATTTTTCCCATGAAAAAAAAAATCCTACTATTATATTTCATTAACAGACAGTGGACAGTACCTTCTGTTTTATTTTTAGTTGCATCCCCATTGGGTGTCATCAGCGTAACGAATCACAGAAGAAGACTTCACCGTTGACTTTCCAGTAGGTGACTCAACTTTCATGCACAGCACACACACGGGCCAACCCAAACAGATCCAAACCATCCTCTCAATCTCCCAACTCCCAAGACATCAAAATCAACACCTCAAAACCCAAACCTCCAAGCCACCCGCGAAGCACTGTATCACCCCTTCCCTTCCCTCTCTATCTCTCCCAAAAACAAGAAGTCCCTCCCCTCTCGTAACAGATCTCGATCAAATGGAGTCGTCTCAATCTTTTATAACAAAAAACAGAAATTAAAAATTAAATTAAATTTATTAAATTAAATCGAAAAGAAAAGAAATGGAAGTGGAGAGATCGTCGCTGTGCAATTGTGTGGTGAATTTCTTGTTAGAAGAGAAATACATATTAACAGCATTTGAATTGTTACAAGAATTACTAGATGATGGAAGAGACGATCACGCTATTCGTCTCAAAGAATTCTTCTCTGACCCTTCTCACTTCCCTCCTGATCAGATCTCTCGCTTCAACTCTCTTCGAGGTTTTCTCTCACTCTTCTTTTATCTTGTTAGTTACTGATTTTGATAAATTTTTGTTGATTTTTTTTCCGATTTGGATTTGTATGAAAAAGTTAATTAGGTCATGTTTGGTATATGATAGTGTAAAGAAATGAATGATTATTGCGTTATTTTCTCGATAATTTGAGAAATGTGTAGAATGCATGTAGATAGTATTAGGATTGAGTTATTCAGCAATGAGTTACTGCATTTTTTATTGATGGTATATTGAATACAGAATGTAAGCAATGTTCTTTTCTGCCCCCTTTGTTGTTGAAAAGCAGTTGCAGATCCTCAGAGTTTGTTAGAAGAGAAAGAAGCTATGGAAGAAAAATTAGCACTTACTGCTTACGAGCTTCGTTTAGCACAAGAGGATATTTCTAAGTTGAAGACTGAATTACAGAAGAAATCAGATTTGTCACTGGCTGAATTGAGTGGTAAACTCTTCCATCTGCTCGATATTAATCTCTCACTTTTTTTGGTACGAGGCATTTTCGTATATGTTGTTTTATTGCACTATCTTTTGATTAATTGGCCATCCTCTTCTTCCTTTTGGCTTTCATTTATTATGTAAAATTGTTGTCCTGTCTGGAATCACTTATGTAACTGTAAATATTGCTGCATTACGGGACTTACCATGCATAAACAATGTTCATTGCTTAGCCACTTCTTTTGTCATTTTATAAATATTTCATCTTGGATGAATTTCCAGAGTCGAAGTCAAATTTTTCTGTTAATCCGGGACCAGACGTTGTGCGACAAAAGAAGAATGCTTCTCTCTCTGACTTGGGCCCTTTGAAAGATAATGAGCGTAGAGATCTTAACTGTGCTGTAAAGGAATATTTACTTTTAGCAGGGTACCGGCTTGCTGCTATGACATTTTATGAAGAAGTATGTATTATGTAAGATATTTAATGCAGTGTTTAGTCTTTTCTGTTGCTGTATACAAGCTTTTTCCTTCTAAATTATTTTATGATCGTTTTATGCTATGTTCTATTTGATTCATCATTAGACAGAAACAATTGATTGTAGGGGACTGCATTAGAATTTGTAGGGTATTCTGCTGATAGAAGTGCACAAATCATTATAAAAGCCTTGAATTGAATTTATTGTTGCAGCAGCAATCGTTTACTGTCCTGCTGATCCAAGGGGGTGAAACATAATGCAAACTTATAAGGATTAAAAAAAATGTCTTGAGACATGTAAAGTTTATTTTGATAAGTACCTTAGTGCATTTGGCAAACTAAGAATGAATAAGATGATGTAGGCTTAGGTATTAAGGTAGCTTTGAAAACAAACATCTGGCATACTGACTGTTATTTGGATTAGCCTGCTTGATCAATCTACCTCGTCACTGTTTGCTTGCTCTTTGCATTGATTTCATATATTGTAGTCCAGTGTTGGGAAATTCTTGAAGTTTGGCATGTGAAAGTTAGTTCAAAAGGACAAAAAGGAACCTGGGGTAAAATTCATATTGGACAGGGTAATATCATTTCGTCTGTTCATTGCTGTTGAAGGCTGCATCAGAAAAACAATACCTTAATTTTTTTTTCCATGCATAGAAATGCTTGTAGCTCTTAGCTAATATACAACCTGCAATCAGGTGGATGTGTGTCCCTTGTTTGTGGGCGCTTGTGTACAACTATTTTGAAATATTATCATAGTCAGATAACTTTTTCCACCTCAGGTTACAGATCAGAATTTAGATGTTTGGCAGAATACACCTGCATGTGTCCCAGATGCCTTGCGCCATTATTATTATCAATACCTTTCGTCCACTTCAGAGGCTGCCGAGGTATTTCTTCTTGTACATGTTTGATAAGCTACTTATTGTTTACATATGCTTGAAGATATCTTTGGCAAATGTCTATATATGAAGCTAATGGCTACCTTATGATGATGCTTCATTAGGCTTGATGAAATGATAACTTTTTTTTTTTCCAATGCTTTGCTTTTCGTAATGCATTTTCTTATCATGTGAAATGCTACTGGAAGACCACCTGAAATAAAATATGAAAAAAATTATCATTTCTACTTTAGAGCTCTATAAGTTCACAAGATTACTGACCTGAATGTGTGAATCATGCTCTACTCCTTTGGTTTTTCTGATGCTTAGTCACTGCCTGCAAAAATGGCTAAAGTAGTAAAAAGAACCATTCCTGAAAGTCATTTCTAGATCACTAAACTCAGTATGCATATGATTCTCTATAGTCTAAGACCCGCTAGCATTCTGATCTGTTGTAGGCTTGTATCCTTATTTTTGTTGCTTGTATTGAAACTTAAACACAAGTTATATTAGTCTTTTCTCTGTATGTTATACTTTTTTCATGTGAAGATCTCAGATTAGACATCTTGGACAAAACTTATGGAACAAATTTGCTCTGATGCTTATTGCGAAGTAGGATTTTATGTTCTGAACTGCACAATAATGACATTGTTGTTTTTGTTGCAGGAGAAAATTGCTATGCTTCGAGAAAATGAGTCATTACTAAAAACAAATGAAAGGCTGAATAACGAAAAGGAGAAGTTGCTGATAGCTAAAGATTTGTCCGATAATCAAATTAGTGGATTAACTAAATCCTTAGAAGCCATGCAAAAGGATCTCAAGGACAGGGAGAGCCAAGTAATTTTCATGCAAGGAAAACATTATTGTCATGTGTGTGTGTGTGTGTGTGTGTGTTTTAAGTTTCTCTCTCCCTCTCTTTTTTCAGATACAAGAGTTGAAGCAATCATGGGAGCGCCAAAGAAAGGAAATCAATGATTGCAGATCTGAAATCACTTCATTAAAAATGCACATTGAAGGATCCCGTTCTGGAATGAACGTGTTAGCTAGTGATGTCGATGCTGTTCAATCGCAGTCCTTGGAAAAGTACAAGGAAGAAATAAAGTCATTGCAGATGGAAATAGCAGGATTGAAGGCAAAGGGAGCATATGCTTCCGAATCCATAGATAACTCCACTTCTGAGAAAGAGACTTGTCAGGCTGAAGAGAAAGTGGTTGAAATAGATGAAGATAAAACTATAGTCTCCCACCCAGTTGATGTGGCAGGAGTTTTGGGCAATGGAGATGTTCTACCACTGTCTATCAATGAAACCAATAAACCTGAGGAAGTTTTGGAAGATTTATTGAACAGTTGTTCAGATGAAAATGCCCTTGTTGATAACAGTGTATTAGTCACCAAACAAAATGGTGAAGCACCATCAGAAGATGGTACGTTACAACTAGAATCGGACAACTTGGGTGATAAAGCTGCTTCTGAGAATATGGCAAGTTCATCTTCTTCCTATCAGACATTATACTCTCTCCCATGTGTTGATTTTCTCTTTCACTTTAAATTGGGTGGCACCTCGTGTATAAGATGTAGACCTTCCGGCCTATGAATTCTCCTGAATCCTAATGGGGTTTCCTTTTTAATATCATAATTTCTTAGATAAACTAACCTCCCTCACCACCCAAAAAATAATTTCCCTGGTTTTCTTTTCCATGCTTTTCTTTAGAAGTAATTTATTTATATGCTATATCTGAAATATATATTTACTTTGCAGGGCTTGCGAACCATTGAGATCCTTGCTGATGCTTTGCCCAAGATTGTTCCTTATGTTTTGATCAATCACCGAGAGGTACGCTTTAGACTCATTTGTTCTTCATCTGACTCTGAGTTCTGTGGGGAAGTTTTTTTTCATATACTGTCTTGGTTTTATTTGCTCAGGAGCTTCTTCCCCTAATGATGTGTGCAATTGAGTGTCATCCAGATAGTGGCACACGAGACTCCTTGACCCACACACTGTTTAATTTGATAAAACGTCCGGATGAGCAGCAGAGACGAATAATAATGGATGTAGGGTCATAATTTTATCATACCGAATTCCTTGAAGTTGAAGTTTTAAGCTTTTGTAGCAACATGTATATCTAATTTGAAGATGATGCTGAGCCTTTTGAGGTTTGTTTCAGGCATGCGTTAGTCTTGCTAAGAATGTAGGGGAGATGAGAACAGAAACGGAATTGCTTCCCCAGTGTTGGGAACAAGTGAGTTCAGTGTTGTTTTGCAGGGAATTTCCAATTTTGCCATAAATGTCTTTTCATCTTTCATTTCATTTCTGTCCCCGCTTTCTAAGGATCAATTTTACATGGATTGCAGATAAACCATATGTATGAGGAGCGTAGGTTGCTTGTGGCTCAATCTTGTGGAGAGCTTGCAGAATTCGTCCGCCCTGAGATTCGTGATTCTCTAATTTTGTCCATTGTGCAACAGCTGATAGAAGATTCTGCAACTGTTGTACGAGAAGCTGCTGCTCATAATTTGGCTTTGCTACTTCCACTATTCCCAAATGTGGACAAATATTTCAAGGTCAGCCTCACTAAATAAGCTTCGGGGCAATCATGGAGAAGAATTCTGATTTGACCGAATTGGCTACAATGTAAGCTCTAGAACAGGCTGATGGCACATGGTCTAGGCAATGGAGCCTTTTCCTCGCCACAATATGATGTCTGAGAAGAAAATGAAAATATTGAAGTAAAACAAATTGAAACATTTAGTTTTTTCAGTATCTCATATTGTTTGTTGATAGGTAGAGGAGTTGATGTTCCAATTGGTATGTGATCCCTCTGGAGTGGTGGTGGATACTGCATTGAAAGAACTGCTTCCTGCAGTTATAAAGTGGGGAAACAGACTAGAACACATTTTAAGAGTTCTGCTCTCCCACATCTTGAGCTCTGCTCAGGTTTGGTTGTTTCTAGCAGTTATTTTCTTCTTGATGTTCTTCTGTTGTTTTTGGTACATTTCTCCTTAATTTTTCTCTCTGCTATTTTCAGCATTGTCCTCCTCTCTCGGGGGTTGAAGGCTCTATGGAATCACATCTACATGTTTTAGGGGAACGTGAGCGCTGGAATATTGATGTTTTATTAAGAATGCTGGTGGAATTGCTTTCCTCTGTGCACCAGAAAGCAGTTGAGACTTGCCCTTTATCTTCAGCCCCAGAGTCAAAGGACATGATGTTCTCTACCTCCTTGCTTGAAACGTATGCAAGGTAAGCTCTGGTCTTCTTTTTCTTCTTCTTCTTTTATTCTTTCTTTTCATTTAATTTTAATAATTCTTTTTTGGTTTATTTCCTGGTAAAGGTAGCTTCTAATAATACTGAGCCTAGTTATGGTCATAATCACTGAAGATATTTTACTGTCATACTAGGGAACATGCTGAATGGCCAGCATTTGATTGGATGCATGTCGATTGCTTTCCTGATCTGATACAGCTCACCTGCATGTTACCTCAGAAAGAAGATAGTTTAAGAATTAGAACTACAAAGGTAGCTTTTTCCTGCTTGGAATTAATTCATTAAGTCATCTTGACTTCTTTTTGGTGCTTGGATGTTAAGTATAGTGCTTCCTGTTGTTTCTAACTAAAATGGTTTGCAGTTTTTGCTGGCTGTAAGTGAATACTTTGGGGATTCTTATCTGGTACACATAATGCTGCCCATATTCATGGTATCGGTTGGAGATAATGCTGATTTGTCATTTTTCCCTTCTGTCAACCATCCAAGAATAAAAGGTGTGATAATAAATTTCAGTGAATTCCTTTCACATTATTGTATTTTATTAATTTCTGCTTTATTGCAGGTTTGAGGCCAAGAACTGCTGTTGCTGAGAGACTTGCTACTATGTGCGTATTGCCACTGCTTTTGGCTGGTGTTTTAGGTGCCCCCAGCCAGCATGAACAGTTAGCAAACTACTTGAGAGGGCTGCTAGTTGATGGCACCCTGAAAGAGAGTCAGTCAACAAAGCACACTGCTGAGATTATTGATGCTGTTCGGTTTCTTTGGTTTGTACTTTGTAGACCGTTGTGTGTAATACTGTATCACTTACCTTCAGTTTCAATTTTGAGTGATAAATACCAGTTTCTTCATGATGCAGCACATTTGAGAAGCACCACAGTATCATTTTCAATATTTTATGGGAAATGGTTGTCAGCTCCAACATAGATATGAAAATCAATGCTGCCAACCTTTTGAAAGCCATTGTAAGTTGCATGTTCCTCTGTAATCATCATATCCTGCTACCCCAAGCCTAGTTTTAAACATTTTTTTCCCATTCATTTAATAGATGCCATATATTGATGCGAAAGTTGCTTCCACTCACGTTTTGCCCGCGCTGATCACTCTTGGCTCTGACCCAAACCTGAATGTTAAGTATGCCAGCATAGAAGCATTTGGAGCTGTTGCACAGCATTTCAAAAATGACATGGTATGTGTGTGTGTGTGTGTGTTTTTTTTCTTTTCCTGGAAGTGATTTTAGTAATCTTGAAGGAGAAAGTTTTGTAAGTTAACTATTTGCCATCTTTCAGATTGTTGACAAGATACGCGTCCAAATGGATGCGTTTCTTGAAGATGGATCCCATGAAGCTACTATTGCTGTGGTCCGTGCTTTATTGGTGGCAGTACCACATACAACAGACAAACTTAGAGATTATATCCTCAACCTTCACTAGAAGATAAAAATTTAAGTTTAAATATATTTATTCAGCAAGCTGAGATTATTTATTGTGTTTTCACCAATTTACCAGCATCTATTAGCTCCCAACGTTAAATGAACATGTTGTTAACTTATGCCAGTTGTTTCTTTGACATTCCAACATCTCCTTTCCAAGATATTTCAGTTTACAGCCTTGCCAGCTTCTGTAAGTGATGTGATGCGTCGCCGTGAGAGAGCTAATGCATTCTGTGAATCAATCCGTGCCCTGGATGCTACAGGTTTGTCCATTCACCTTCAGTGTCCACAATTTTTTTCTCCGCCCCAAGTTCATATTTACTATAACAAGTGACTTCTAAACTAGCAAAGGACTTCTATTAATCTCTGACTAAAATACCTTTAGTGTTTTCACAAGCACTCATTACACAGTCTGATTATTTTAGTGGTTTTTGCTACCCTCAGCTAGTTAATGGATGTGCCTTTTGTAGACTCAGTATGATTTGGATGCATCTATATCTGATGTGTATAAATTATCCTTCTCTTCTGGAATGCTTCTTGCACATTAAACAAGTTTGCTTCCCAAATCTTAATTTTTTATGCGTCAGTGTTAAATGTTTAATCTCATTTGTTTGTTCCAGATCTTTCTGCAAATAGTGTAAGGGAATTTCTCCTTCCTGCAATACAAAACCTGTTAAAAGACCCGGATGCATTAGATCCAGCTCACAAAGAAGCCCTAGAGATAATAATGAAGGAAAGATCTGGTGGAGCTTTAGATGCTATTAGTAAAGCGATGGGTGCTCATCTTGGGCTAGCATCATCAGTCAGTAGTTTCTTTGGAGACAGTGGGCTGTTAGGGAAGAAAGAAGCTTCGGAGCCTGTATCACCACAGCCTGACTCTCCGAAGGCTGTGCCACCCCTTCAAGCGGAAGACACAAGATTCAGGCGTATCATGAGAGGTAATTTCTCGGAAATGCTTAGAGGTAAAACAAAGGGCCTAGATGAAACAAACCCTAGCCAATAAATTACGTGAACCCATGGGATGGTGTGTTGCGGGTTTCCTTGTTTTCCATCTCCCGCACTAGGTCTTTGATTTTATTCCCCAATATACGAGGTTTTGAGTTGGGTGACCTTTTCAACATAGAATTTTTTTCTTCTTTTCAAGGAATTTACGTTGTATAGGTGAAACAGGATGAAAGGTAGATTGCAATTGAAGTGTGAATGTTTCTACAACCAGTAGCTGCAGAAAGGAAGAAAATAATCCATAATATTTTTTAGTCACCAATATTTCTACTTCCTGCTATGTTACATGCCTAGTGAATAAATTGAAATGTACCCTTCCTTGGAAAAATGTCATCTTTGACAGGCGTTCTTGTTTTTGGTCAGTCATGAACTCTATTAGAAAATGTTCTTTTCTTGTCAAGAGTATTACATTATAATAAAGAGAGAGCCTTCTGCCAATGCTAGTATTCTTAGACTTCCCCAAAAATTAAGCAATAGGGTTAGCATTTTGATTGAAGAAGATGATTGTGTGGTGAAAGAAAGAAGTAAAATTAAAAAACCCCTCCATTTTACGTTAATTAAAGCATTTGAAGGTGTCTGAATATTTTCTTAAGATAGTTTGTTCAGTTATTAGTAATCACTTTGCCTTTTTTTTCCCTTCCTGTCCTTCATATAAATCATAATATGATGATTTGTTTTCAATAATTAGGTTTTCGTTTTATTTAGATAAGAATAAGTAATTACTTTACGGGCAATGAACTAATTTATTACAAATATTTATAGCCTTTTCTGTCGTCAGACTTCCTGAGGATCAACAGGAGAGGCGCTTAGACATAATTTGGGTGATTGGACAAATTAATTAATTTGATTTTTAAAAAAAAAAATCAACAAATTTTTAATCAGATCATACCTTATCAACTTGGATTTTTTATTAGATTATACATGATCAATTTTCAACTTTATTGGATTATACATGATCAATTTTCAAATAATTTTTTTTAAACCATACTCAGAGTAGGTATGGAGCTGATCTGTTAGGCTAAACATGGTTTAATAACACTACGTTTAAGACAAGAAAATGCTACTTTTATTTTTTATGCAACATTCAAATTAGATAGTTTTAATCTAAGCGTCTCTGGGCCGATGCAATACTACAAACCAAATGCATTCCTTGGTTTTCTCCTTGGT
>Ga0307515_10022596_pt1 | contig 11073 bp, 11 predicted proteins | sample 17_EM_MG_FD_194513 | JGI IMG/M metagenome (GOLD analysis project Ga0307515, IMG submission 194513) | Populus trichocarpa ectomycorrhiza microbial communities from riparian zone in the Pacific Northwest, United States - 17_EM | ecosystem: Host-associated > Plants > Roots > Unclassified | place... | reverse complement strand
AGGACATGACTGGACTGCTCGTGCAAGACGTCAAAGAGGTGATAGGTTCCAAGAATGAGAAGACGGAGATTTATAGCTGCCTCCTCACTACTCCTGCGACCACCGAACCACACCGAGGTGCGTCCACATCCCTTTGGCTACTTGCATCCTCCACATACTAACATGAGTACCCATCTTGTCAACGCAGAACTCGCTTTCGCTCTATCGATGTACGGAGGGCAATCCTCAGGGGTAGTAGATGAGCACGTAATATACACTCCAAAGGACCTAGACAAAGCCCCCGACGAAGACTTCCTGGAGGCAATCGACTACCTCAAGGACCCATTCACGTTCCCCCGAAGTCAGATGCAAGTGTTTTTCAATAATTTGTTAGAGGTTTTAAAGGGTACGCAGAACCCTGAGGAGGAAGAGGACGAGATGGAAGAGTAGCTAACAAGTGAGTCTCGATCGTTTTCTCACGGATGAGGAACCCCTGGCAATCTCTGCTTCTCTATGCTATCCTTATGCGTTTTCTGTTGTGTAATGTATCGCGGAACAATGTTTACCAAAGAATCTATGGCGTTTTCTCGTTCGTTCCTCCACTCCTTCGCTGGTTGGGAGTTCTGCTCCTTTGTCACTTTTACCATATATATGTAGCTTGAAATGGCCTTCAGTCGAACTCAGGTTCAGCGAACGCACAGTGCCTCGACATTCCGACGCAACGATGTGCGTCCTCACTCCTGAGGCCGTGACCTCTCCTTAATTAGGGAGGGCCGTTCGCTGACCAGTCAGTTACCCATGTTATGTACACACCACAATTTCCGGAAGACATTCATCTACGGTACCGTTCGGGAGTTGAAACCCTTCAGAGAAAGAAGCCCTCCGAGATTTCATTTGGCGTCTTCTCGGGCTCACTGGTGCGGTGTGTAATGTAATTTCAAAGATCTGGATATGTTCCTAGTACCCGATAGTCGAATCGAAAGCGCTTTATGCATGAACGTGGTGGTATCCGCCTTCTGTCTTGTTTCTTCGAGCCCTGTGGAACTGGAACGCCTTGGCGTTAGTTTGAAAATAAGATCTTCTTCGAAGACATCCCGTTCTAGGTATCTCCCTTCATCCTATTTGAAGGTGCAGTATATCACTGCATATATGAGCTGTATTGATGCAAATGCACCTTGGCGATTGATCACAAACGCATGTATTTGGATTGAGGATAGCTAGGTAACTACCCAGAATTGTTCAAAGAAGTTCCTTGCGGTGCCATTTGTAAACAACCCCTGCCTTCATCACAAACACGATGCTGTTCTTGTCGACTGCACCCTCAAAATCTCCTTCAAGATCACCACTCGTAGCGACCAAATCCGCTCCAAAACCAACCTTAATGGCACCGACAGCTACCTCGTTCTCACCTAAATCATTATCTCCCTCTTCGTCGTCCGATGTTCGGCATTCCTGTTCAGCTGCCCATGACCCATCCTCGTATCTTGCTAGTTCAGCTTTACCTGCCTCCGAATCCCACCACGAGCTTCGGACACACAGCCAGCCCGTCCAAGTTGCAGCTTTGACAACTTCCTTCCAGTTCACTCCGCATTTGTTTATGAGCTTCATCTCCAAAGCATTATCTCCATGTGGGAATACCCCAGTGTCACCGCCACACGCAATTTTCGGAATCCCAGTTGTGAATGCATCCTTAATCGCCAGTTCGAGGGAATGAGTGGGAATGTTCATTGTGTGGAACACTGAGAGCGTGGGATTCCATATCACATTCGGATTGTCCTTGAACAGGTGCAGGGTCGAACGGTCGAGATCAGTGCCGTGCTCAATGGTGTCTACCCCAGCTCTAATGAGGTGAGTTATAGTGCTGGGGTTGATCGCATGAGCCGCTACTTTGACCCCCAGTGCGTGAGCGGCATCAATCATCGCCTTGAGTTCTGGTGGTGAGAACAACGGTAGTGAAGCGGCGGAAGCTTTCGGTGAAGTGACCTTAGTTGCTGAACGGTGCTCATAATCTGAGTGACTGTGAGCACCGTGAACGAGACTTCAATAGCGCATAGTGCTTGCCTGCATAGATCTAGATGTTTGATCAATTGAGTGTCAAGAGGCTCAGGAAAACACAAACACCTTAACCCAGTCAGCACCAGCTCCAATGTGTCTTCTGACCACCTTCACGCATTCAGTCACTCCGTCCGCGACATCCACGCCGTACTTTCCATCTACTCCGATTTCCGAGGGCCGCGTGAGATTCTTCGGTCCTACAAAAATCATCAATATTCGGTAATCTAGTGAACGAATGTCCCATACCATAGCTTCCGGTCGTGCCAATCGCTCGTGTTGCGCACAAGTATCGTGGACCAGGAATTATCCTCTGCGCGATGCACTTGCGCAACGAAAGGTCCGCTTCTTCGGCACCTTCTGTGCCCAGGTCTCTGTTCGCGCAACCGGTAAGGAGCAATACTGGTTGATGGTAGCCAACAGACGCGCCCGCAAATGTTCTGTGACCACTCCAAATGTGCCCAACGATATACCTTACCTTACCGTAGTGAAGCCAGCCATCAAGGTCCTCTTTGCGTGAGTCACGGCACGAATGGTTCTTTCGGCTGTAGACTCCCGGGTCACTTGGTCATTCCAGGATGCTTCAGAGTAAGGAGGGTGAAGGAAAACTAAAGTATAACGTGTCAGGTGTATTAATGGTTTAACCGTATCTCTTGACCAGCTCATCACGCAGGAGGAAGATCATGCAGGAGGAAGAGAGACCAAGAGTGGGTAAAGATGAGGTGAAAAGTCTCTTACTTACAGTGTACGTGCGTGTCGATGAACCCAGGGAGAATGGTAAACCCTCGCAAGTCAAGGACGTCTGCTTTGGATTCATCACACCCAGCACTCGGATTGGATCTCGCGAGAGCTGCGAGATCTTCATCATTGGTAGGACGCACATCCAGAATCCTACCACTGAACTTCAGGACCACTATGGTTGCATCATGCATCCACGGATGTTCCAATGTTTCACCATTCGGCCCAAGCTGGAAAATCTTGGATGTAATGATTGTCTGGTGTTTAGATGTCTGAATTGGAAACTTTTCAGAGATTGGGTGAGGCATGCGAGGAGAATCGAGGTTCATTCTTTTCGCTGGAATGGTGGCAGCAGTAGATATTATAAAGCAGAGGCGCCACCTGCCGAAGTGCAGCCACCGTTGCCGCTGCAGAGCAGATTGGCCGGACGGAACACAATATAGACCTCCTTTCACAACCCATAAGGATCTTAACGCTTAACTCCCGCCATAACTTTCATAGATCCCCACCCTAGTCCCTCAACGAATCCACCACCCACGACAACCTGTGTGGCACGATGGTCTACCATAATGATTACACCGCAAACGGCTCATACACGTAGCTGGTCTACGTGGCACGCCGTGCTGGGTATTCGCCCCTATATTGTCTTCGCCACGAGCTCGCTTACTCGTTTCGGCCACATTCTGGATCACGTTCATTGTGAAGCGACGAAAGGGATGTTGAGCTATCTTAAGGGAACGCGGAGTGTGGTATCATGTTGGGGCGCAAGTTTCCCGGTATTGTCGGATTATTGGGCGGCCACCGTGATTCTGGGTCTAGGAAGGAAGTGACGGTTGGCTGATAGATTGTACATAGGTTACCCCAGGTACACGACTACTCGACGCCTAAAGTCAAGCTCAGAGTGAGCCCGAGACCGGATGCACACACAGATTCTACCTACCAATACGGGTGTCAGGCGCAAGGAAGAGGAGGCGCCCCACGGAGGGACCCCCGTGATTTGTAGTTCATCATTGTGAAGAATGTATAGAACCTGAAAACGCGATGTATATTTTGGAATTTTCTCGGATTTGGACATGAAGGCTACGGCTCATACAATTCGCCGTGAATATTAGAGAATCCAGGCTGTGGGCATGCTGGGTTTGGTATAAGATCACAAGGATCGACAGAGTGTTAGAATGTCGTTTCGAATTTCCAAAACGTCATGTTTGTTGGGTTCGCAATTGAGCAAGCGAGTCATTGGATACCCGCAAACTATTGTGCGCACTCATCCTCCGAGCACATCCCGTTCCAGGTATCTCCCTTCATCCTATTTGAAGGTGCAGACAGTGCAGTATATCGCTGCATATATATATGAGCTGTATTGATACAACTGCACCTTGGCGATTGACCACAAACGCATGTATTTGGATTGAGGATAGCTAGGTAACTACCCAGAATTGTTCAAAGAAGTTCCTTGCGGTGCCATTTGTAAACAACCCCTGCCTTCATCACAAACACGATGCTGTTCTTGTCGACTGCACCCTCAAAATCTCCTTCAAGATCACCACTCGTAGCGACCAAATCCGCTCCAAAACCAACCTTAATGGCACCGACAGCTACCTCGTTCTCACCTAAATCATTATCTCCCTCTTCGTCGTCCGATGTTCGGCATTCCTGTTCAGCTGCCCATGACCCATCCTCGTATCTTGCTAGTTCAGCTTTACCTGCCTCCGAATCCCACCACGAGCTTCGGACACACAGCCAGCCCGTCCAAGTTGCAGCTTTGACAACTTCCTTCCAGTTCACTCCGCATTTGTTTATGAGCTTCATCTCCAAAGCATTATCTCCATGTGGGAATACCCCAGTGTCACCGCCACACGCAATTTTCGGAATCCCAGTTGTGAATGCATCCTTAATCGCCAGTTCGAGGGAATGAGTGGGAATTTTCAATGTGTGGAACACTGAGAGCGTGGGATTCCATATCACATTCGGATTGTCCTTGAACAGGTGCAGGGTCGAACGGTCGAGATCAGTGCCGTGCTCAATGGTGTCTACCCCAGCTCTAATGAGGTGAGTTATAGTGCTAGGATTGGTCGCGTGAGCCGCTACTTTGACCCCCAGTGCGTGGGCGGCATCAATCATCGCATTGAGTTCTGGTGGCGAGAATAGTGGTAGTGAAGCGGCGGAAGCTTTCGGTGAAGTGACTTGAGCTGCTGTACGGTGACGATAATCTGGGTGGCTGTGAGCACCTTGAACGAGACTTCGATAGCGCATAGTGCTTGCCCGCATAGATCTAGAAGTTTGATCAATTGAATGTCAAGAGGTTCAGCAAAACACAAGCACCTTAACCCAGTCGGCACCAGCTCCAATGTGTCTTCTGACCACCTTCACGCATTCAGTCACTCCGTCCGCGACGTCTACGCCGTACTTTCCATCTACTCCGATTTCCGAGGGCCGCGTGAGATTCTTCGGTCCTACAAAAATCATCAATATTCGGTAATCTAGTGAACGAATGCGCCATACCATAGCTTCCGGTCGCGCCAATCGCTCGTGTTGCGCACAAGTATCGTGGACCAGGAATTATCCTCTGCGCGATGCACTTGCGCAACGCAAGATCCGCTTCTTCGGCACCTTCTGTGCCCAGGTCTCTGTTCGCACAACCGGTAAGGGGCAATACTGGTTGATGATACCCAACAGACGCGCCCGCAAATGGCCTGCGACCACTCCAAATGTGCCCAACGATATACCTTACCTTACCGTAGTGAAGCCAGCCATCAAGGTCCTCTTTGCGTGAGTCACGGCACGAACGGTTCTTTCGGCTGTGGACTCCCGGGTCACTTGGTCATTCCAGGATGATTCAGAGTAAGGGTGAAGAAAAACTAAAGTATAAAGTGTCAGGTGTAATAATGGTTTAATACCGTTTCTAACTGTTTCTCTTGACCAGCTCATCATGCAGGAGGAAGAAGACCAAGAGTGGGTAAAGATGAGGTGAAAAGTCTCTTACTTACGGTGTACGTGCGTGTCAATGAACCCAGGGAGAATGGTAAACCCTCGCAAGTCAAGGACGTCTGCTTTGGATTCATCACACCCAGCGCTCGGATTGGATCTCGCGAGAGCTGCGAGATCTTCATCATTGGTAGGACGCACATCCAGAATCCTACCACTGAACTTCAGGACCACAATGGTTGCATCATGCATCCACGGATGTTCCAATGTTTCACCATTCAGCCCAGGCTGGAAAATCTTGGATGTAATGATTCTCTGGTGTTTAGATGTCAGAATTGGAAACTTTTCAGAGATTGGGTGAGGCATGCGAGGAGAATTGAGGTTGATTCTTTTCGCTGGAATGGTGGCAGCAGTAGATAAAGCAGAACGAGGCGCCGCCTGCCGAAGTGCAACCACCGTTACCGCTGCAGAGCAGATTGGACGGAACACAATATAGACCGCCTTTCACAACCCATAAGGATCTTAACTCTTAACTCCCGCCATAACTTTCATAGATCCCCACCCTAATCTCTCAACGTCTCTCAACGAATCCACCACCCACGACAACCTGTGCGGCACGATAGTCTACCATAAGGATTACACTGTAGACGGCTCATACAAGTAGTTGGTCTACGTGGCACGCCGTGCTGGGTATTCGCCCCTATATTGTCATCGCCACGAGCTCGCTTGCTTGTTTCGGCCACATTCTGGATCACGTTCATTGTGAAGCGACGGAACGGATGTTGAGCTATTCTTAAGGGAACGTGGGGTGTGGTATCATGTTGGGGGCGCAAGTTTCCCGATATTCCCGGATTTATTGGGCAGCCACCGTGATAACCGACACTCAATTGGGGCGTAATTTATGAAAACCGGCAGCCGAACGGTCAGTTACAAATCTAAGAAGTAAACCTATGTCGCACATTTGCCTACGGAGGCGGAATATATGGCCCTTTGAGAAGCAACGAAGGAGTCAGTTTGGAGTATCGATTTTCTCAAACGTCTGGGCATTTCATATCTGACCCGATGGTCACCAACGCCGACAATCAGGATATCATTGCCCTTGCCAAAATTTGGGCTTTCAAAGCATATCGACATCCGGGATCTTCTCAAGGAAAAACGGACCAATCTCAACCACATACTAACCAAGATGGTCGTGAACCTTCTTACAAAAGCTCTACCCCGTGTTCAGCACGAATATCTCTCAAAAGGACTGGGGGTTGCGTTGTCAAACTGGTAGTATATTTTCGCGAGGCGTGTCGGAACGTGTGTACGCTGACAACCGAGCTGCGGCAAGGGCCAGGTGTAAATCTAACGCCCGTGGCCACGCCGAACCCTGGAACCCTATCCTCGTCAACTACGAGACGCCTGCGGGCAGAACGTCGCGTCTCAGAATCAATATGAGAGCCTGAAATAGCGGACGCTTACGAATAACTTGACACACGGTCCCCATTTACGATATCCTTTTATCATGCCTCGCTCACACTCCCGCTCGCACAACCCTTTCCAGTGTCCAAGAAGTAATGTCGGATCCTGGACACGTGTTGGAGAGCCCATTTCTGGAATACATTTCATGGGGTGTGCATTGGACCATCGGTGGACGGCCTCTCGGGTCTCTACCTCAGTTGGGCATATTTGGGAAGCCCCCTTTGTTTGGTGACAAAGAGGCGGGGGAGTCGGGCGGCAAGAGATGGTCTCGGAATGCCTGACATGCAACGCATGCACTCGGCATGGTTCACGTTTCTTCCAACTTGTCTCCCACTCACCTCAACCCCCAACGAATATGAGCGGATTTGAAATAGCAGGGATTGTGCTAGCGATCCCAAGCACTCTACACCTCATCAATCGAACTATTCTTGCAATAAAAGATGTATGTTGCTGTCTGGCTTCTGCGCAGAGCTGATATTGAATGCCGAATTTAGGCAAAGAACGTTCCTCAGGGTGTCCTGGAGCTTCTGGAAGTCATTCGAAAGGACGTAGAGGGGTTATCCGAGCTTTCCAAAGAGCATGGGGACTTCTTTTCCAATCCGAGTAGGAGAGACTCCGTCCAAGGGCTCCATGAGTAAGTGTAATGTCTCTTGTTGATCTACGGCTTACCCACAGGATATTTTGGCAGTGATTTGCAGGAAGTGCTTCGAGGGTGCGAAGGGAAATACCTGGGGAAGAGGGGCCTGTTGAAGAAAGTCAAAGAAATGCTAAGCGACGGCGACGTGGACCAGCACCTAACGCGGATTCACCAAAGGATACAGAAGGCGTACTCCAAATGGATGGTATGTGTTGTTATCTGAATGGTGGTCTAGTTGGCTGAAACTCTCGTGACAAGTTTGAGATTGAATTCCGTACAAACACGCAAGTTGAAGCACTGAAGGCCCGTTTTCAGGCGTTGGAAAATAAGATGGACGCCAAATTCTCATCGGTACAGAGTGGAATTCGACGACTGTCGGAGGATCGTGGCAAGAAAGGCAAATCATCGAGGAAGGCGAAGAAACCTAGGTATCAGGGGGTGCGTTCCAAAAAAGTTGGATTGTCGGGCGCCGAAGTCACTCGAAAGCGCCGAGATGTTGCGGTATGAACGACTTTTCTAGATTTCGTTAACCCGCTGACAAGGTGCATAGATTGAAGGCATAACAGCGGAATCATCTCATTTAGAAAACCATTTTCATGACTATGTGAATGTGCATTATAGTTCGCCCCCCTTTTTTTTTTTTTAGATTGAATTGGCCTGGACCGTCGGACACATTTTAATTCTTGAATTCATCGTGCTGTCATGTGTCAACGGGCCACCCACGCCGCACCTGCACCGCCGAATTGAATGTAGCCTTGATAATACGCTGTCGCCTTCAACATGTGCGGATTCTCGGCTTTGAAGAGTCCCTCGCTTCCGGGCCCATCGCCCGGACAACCCGCGGTCGGAGCGCTAGCCATCAGCCAACACCAAAGTCACCATTGTAGTGAAAGTAACGAGACAGCCAGCCAGCTGCAGTCGGCGGTGCATGGGGGCGGGGGCGACGGACACAGTAGCCAAACCAAACAACCAAACAACCAAACCCCGCCTTGTCATCGTTCACGACCCAACGCGTCTTCATGGACCCTTCTTTGCACTAATATTCCGATAATAGGTCTTACCTCATCCGGATCTCCCTTCCCTCACATGCGTACGCTGGGAAACTAAAGGGAGATGCTCTCCTTCGGTGGGTTGCTCTAGGTCTGGGAAGAAAGTGACGGTTGCCTGATAGTTTGTGCTTATGTTACACCAGGTACACGACTACTTCAGGCCTAAAGTCAAGCTCAGAGTGAGCCCGAGGATGCGTACGCAGATTCTGCCTACTAATACGGGTGGCAGGCGCAAGGAAGAGGAGGCGCCCCGCGGAGGAGCCCCCGTGATTTGTAGTTCATTATTGTGAGCATGTACAGAACCTGAAAACGCGATGTATATTTTGGGATTTCCCCGGATATGGATATGGATGCTATGGCTCATACAATTCGCCGTGAATCTCGGAGAATCCAGGCTGTGGGTTTGGTATAAGATCACAAGGATCGACGGAGTGTTAGAGTGTCATTTCGAATTTCCAAAACGTCATGTTTGTTGGGTCCGCAATTGAGCAAGTGAGTCATTATATACCCGCAAACTGTTGCGCGCACGAAACCTCCGAGCTGCGCCCCAGGCTGTGCGAGCTTCGAAAGCTGGCTCAGACCAAATTCTGGTTGGGAAACACTCGCTCTGTGCGTCTTGAAAAGCGGACACCTCTTCTCCACGCACTTTTAGCCCAGCCAGGTACTGATGCCTCCAGGACTTGCAGTGTCGTTCCCATTCTCGATGTTCATCCAACATTACGGGGCGTGAAGGATCTGTTGTGCAGATCTCACACAACCGTCTCTTACGATACGTCAGGGCAGCAGAGGGTCTAGGAAGGCTTTTGAGAACATGAGCACTATCCGTTATGAAGCACTCACGCCTTCGCCGTCGATTCAACCTGCATAACAGTTGAAGCCAAGGGTGAAACCTCGTCGGCACTGGGCATAGTACCTCCATTGACGAAAGCTAAACCTGGTTGAGCATTGACTCTAGAGGAAAGTATGTAGAACCTACGATCAACGGCCATCGTAGCTGAATTCAATATTCCCGACCAGTCGTCAGGGTCTTCAACTTCGGCTCAGTTTCCGGAGAATCTGGGAAGAGAACGGCATACTGGTCGTATCAAGGACATAGGAATACATCGAAGTTGGATCTGTTGCTTTCACTGCGTCCATCGCAGGTAATAGTCGCTTGCGTATCCAGAAAACCTGGCTGGCCGCATACTTTCGAGTGGCCAGTTTCATGAGATATATGGCCTCGTCAAACAAAGTCTTGGGTTGATCCTCCGCGGCAAGATAGGCGTGAAACTCTTTAAAACCTGTAAAGAGCTTTGAGCCAGCCCTGGCCCAGGGGCTGAATGACAAACCTATTGACTTAAAAATACCGCAACCACGGTCTACTGCCTTCCCTGTCGTGTGCTCATGTTCCGCAACCATTCTATTAAATTCATGGATTTCTTCTATCAAACCGTGCTGCCAAACCCATTAGCGGTGATGAGGATCCACCAAGAATGTATGACCTACTCTGGCCATATTGTCCACTCTATTATCAAGGCGTTGATGTAAAACCTCCAAAGGCGTAAATGGCCAAAGAAGGAGGCTCGGATATCTCGAAAAGACAAAAAGTTAATAATGGTCCTCTGCAAACATAAGATAGTCACTACCTTGCTTCGTTTGTGCATTGATCTTGACGACGTACAATCTCGCTTGCTCGTTGGCCGGTTTCCTTAATGATCTGCAGGTTCCGCAGGACCCTCCGATAGTCTCTCCAATGCCACCTTGAGGCCATATCCGGGTCAATGGAGGATAAGAGAGTGTGTAGCCGAAATGAGTAGTCGTCAGAGGGAGTGAATCCTGTGCGCGTGTTGCCGAGCGGAAGGGTGGCAAATAATTGCTGTTGTTCTCCGGACAATGAGGCCAGAGCCTTCTCAACAATAGGAGAGTATTCAATGTTTTCCGTATTTATTTGTGTGTTCAGGTCGCCGAGAAGGCGATTGGGGAAGAGGAGGTGTTGAATCCAATAGGTCGTTCCCCCAACTATGACTGGGAGGACATTCCGCGCATGCATATCTTCTATCTGACAGGATATGTGAGAAACTTTGGGACGTAGTTTTGCACAACTTACTAGCTGGATCGCGTCAGACACCCAATGGCCTACAATGTACTCTTCGCCTGGCATTTTGCAGCCTAACAAATGATGAGGGACCCCGCGCCTCTCATCATGGGCAATTTTGTTGGTGGTGGTGTCCAACCCCCGGTATACCTGCA
>Ga0307515_10022595_pt1 | contig 11074 bp, 2 predicted proteins | sample 17_EM_MG_FD_194513 | JGI IMG/M metagenome (GOLD analysis project Ga0307515, IMG submission 194513) | Populus trichocarpa ectomycorrhiza microbial communities from riparian zone in the Pacific Northwest, United States - 17_EM | ecosystem: Host-associated > Plants > Roots > Unclassified | place... | reverse complement strand
AGATTAATCTTAGTTAGTTAATAGGTAAAAAGCATTTTATAGTTCTATATATAGTATTTTAAAATAGATATAGAGTTAATATAACCGCCCTTATTAATACTAAAGCAAATAGCTTTGCCTTTATAAATACTGCCTATGTAAATAATATTGCCAAGTTTCTAAATGCAAAAGCTACCCAACTAAAGAAGCCTATTTAGGTAAAAGGCTATAATAGCTAAGCCGGTCGGCCGGTTACCTACATCTTAAAGTTGTATATTGCTTTTAACAAACGACGCTAATATAGTATCCCTTTTTGCATCCTAGACCTAGAGTCCTATAATATAATCCTTAGCCAACAATAGATATCCTATTTTAATATTTAGCTAAATATATAATAAAGACAATTTGTCTAGCCGGAGGATAGACTAAAGGTACCCTCCTTTATTAAGGAAATCTAAACTAACCGTAAGACATTAGCCGTAAAGGCTAACCCTACTTACTAGTAGGACGTCTAGGCCCGTAACCTAGCCTTTGACTAGGAAGACGCCCACTATAAAGCTAAAAAGAAATCTATACCGACAAAGATACTCTTCCAAAGTGCTATATTTAAAGAGGACTTTGTATATAGTAGTGGGATAAATAGTAATATAGACAACGTCTGAATCGCGTAGATTTAACCAGTATAGAAAAGAACGTATTAATAGGATATAAGGGATAACCTCTAAAAGATACAATAGGAGCTAAAAGAAGTAATTATGTGGTGGTGTGATTTTGCCCCCTAGATTTAATATCTAAATTGGGCGTAGCTTTAGGCGAGCCTAGGCCTTCTATAAGTTATATAGATTAATCTAAATATAACGGAACTTTGTAGTAAGTACTACGATAGGCTCGTTAATGGGCTAGGTGTGTAGGTAATGCAAATTAAAGTCAACAACGTAATAATAACTAGTGGAGTAGTTGCCCAATAGATTAACTCTAATTATATTCTGAGAATTACTATAAAGAAGGAACTATCTAGGTAGGGACTAAGGGTCCTTAAATACACAATTATACTTCTATAAAATCCTTCTTATATATAATATATGTGTTATACGTATTATATATACGTTCCCTTTATACACTGCATATATTACGTACAATGTTATATAACCTTAGTTACTATTCCTCGTTATATAGCTCTATTGGCTCTATCTTAGACCATACCTATACTAACTAACTAGCTTCTTCCGACTCTTCTCTAAGTAGTTATAATATTATACTTAAAGCGTCTGTAACACTATCTCCCTCCTCTTTATCTTTATCCTTAAAGATTTAAAACATCTCTAAGTTATTCACTAGAGGTGTAATATCCGTCTAATTAATTTAGTTAATATTGTTACTTATTATACCTAAAGCCTCTTCTTCCTTATGGGCGCAACGTCGTGCTCGTACTGTTGCTGTGATATTATCTCTTAGTGAAATTATGCTATTTCCGTGTTCTCGCTGTTCGAAAGAGGGGTTGGTTTGTGTTACGTTGGCAAGTCCATCTTTACAATAACCGTCCTCTTATTTGGAGTGTACTAAAGCGAATATTCGTTCGTCCTATAACGTTCGCTCTGTCTTTAATGCTAAATATATATAACCTATTACTCTTAATAGTCGTCTAGTTCCCTAATTAATTTATCTTAGGGTTTTATATTTAATTTGCTGCTATATAGCTAGATAGTAAACTATCTTAGGCTCTTACTAAGCTAGAACGTTCTTATAATATAGAGTAGAAGGCTCTTAAAGCCCGTATTACGGCGTCTACTCGGTTACTCCGTCTTAAGAAGGTTTATAAGAAGGTCTGTTTTAAGGAGTAGAAACTTATAGAATAAGGTTTACAGGAACTTAGTAATAAAAGAACGGATTTTCTTCTAATAGAGAAGGAAATAGATCCGAGTAGTTCGGCGACTGCTCTTCTTAGGTCCCCCTTAGGTAACTTATTCTTTAGCGATCCTTCTTTATTAATGCTACCTAACCTAATTTCTTCTAATACTCCTGTACCTTTTTTATAGCATTCTTTAAATTTTCTAGTAGCTCCTAGGTAGTCTTATTATAGCCTATCCACTTAACCTTATACTATATTTTATCGTTAATGTCCTTATAACTAATAATCTTTAAAACTTACTATTTATCTTCCTCTTGTCCTCTATACGTGTCTGCTTTATAAACTAGTGGCTTAATATTCCCGTATACTAGCTCTAGCATTATAATATACTGTATAGGGTAGATCTTTATCTTAGCTAGTAGGTTTAACTTAAACGTAACCGGTAAAATCTTTTATATAATTTTAAAAGGTCCTAGTCTAATATAGTCTAACTTCTTGCTTAGTTGTTAACTCTTAAAATTTTTATATAGTAGCTATACTTTATCTCCCTCCTTAAGATCTAGTCCCTTAGATCTCTTAGCATTATAGTACTTTTTTATTCTTTCTTGTACTTTCTTTACTAATTCTATAAGGTCTGCATAAAGATTTATTAACGTCTTTATTCTTTCTTTAGCTGTGCTACTCGTTTTCTTTACTTACCATAGTAACAACGATGTTTTTGGCTTATATCTATAATTTGCCTTAAATAGTGATGTGCCTATTCCTTCTTAAGGTGTTATATTGTATATAAATTGTGTAACTGGTAATAACGATACCCAATTATTCTATATATAATTAATATAATACCTTAAATACTACTCTAGTATCTAATTTAATCTTTCTATTTAACCGTCTATCTGCGGATAATATGCGGTAGAAGTTGCTGCTCTAACTCCTTGCTCCGCTAAGAATACCTCCTAAAATACTGCTATAAATATTAAATCTCTATCTAATATAATCTTGCTTAGTGCTCTATGTCTTATAAATACTTCTTTAATATAGATTCTAGTAATATCTTCTATTAATATTTCTTCTGTATACGCTATAAAGTATCCCTACTTTGTTAGCTTATCTACTATTACTAAGATCGCGTTATAATCTTGTCTGGTAATAGGATCTCTTAACTTTAGTAACTTAATAATAAAGTCCTATAATATAACCTCCTATAGTCTCTCTAGTATTTTAATAGGTTATAGCCCTCTATATGGCTTATGCCTTATTAGTTTATTCCTTTAGCAATCTAGATACTCTTTTATAACTTTTCTTGCGATATTCCAGATTCCGTTAATAATATACTCTTCCTAAAGTCTTAATACTAAGCCCGTGGCTCTATTATATCCTTAAGTTATTCCCTTATAAAAATCTTCCACGAAATACTCTGCTATACTTCTTAGAATATACTTCGCTTCTTAATTTTTGTATATATCCGTCTATAGGTCTTTTAGCTATACTTCTAAAATTCTTTATACCTAAAAGCTCTTTAGTATCTTATAGACCTTTCCTAGTTTATTATTTTCTTAAGTCACTGCAATTTTTAGATAATTGTACCTAATCAATCTATCTATATCTTTTCGCAGTAAAGCCCCTAATGGCTTTTCGTTATTCTATAGTTTAGCTTTCCTACTTAGAGCGTCTGCTCGTATATTATCTGTGCCTTTAATGTACTAAATCTTGAAATGGTATTCTGTAAGTATCTCTGCCTATTTAACCTATCTTTAGTTAAGTTCCTTTATTATTAGAAATCCTATTAGGTTCTTATAATCTATCTTAACTATAAATAGTTTCTCTGTGCCTTGTAAGAATGCTCTCTATTTCTTTAGTGCTGTAACTATACCTAATAACTCCTTATTATAAATGTTATAGTTTAACTCTAGTAGTGTTATCTTCCGACTATAATATGCTACTAGGTGCCATCTATCTTAATATTTCTGTATAAAGCACGCTCCTAGTATAAAGTCTAATATATCCGTTTCTATAACCGTCTCTAATTTTAGTTAATAGATCTTAAGAACTGGCTCCTAGGTGAATAACTCTTTAACTCTTTTAAATAATTCTTATTGCTCCTCTCCCTATACCTATAGTTCTTCTTTCTTTATTAATCGCGTAAATGGCTTAATATTCTTTAACTATTGCGCTATAAACCTTCTGCAGTAATTATAAAACCTTAAAAATAATCTTAACTATATAACGTTCTCTAGTTCTTACTAATTCACTATAGCCTTAATCTTTTTTAGATCTATACTAAGTTAGCCTAGTTTAATAATAAATTTAACGAAATTAGTCTTCCTAGTAAAGAACTTGTATTTCTTAATTACTACTAATATCTGTTCTTCTTATAGTCTCTTTAAGACCTATTTAACGTGTTCCCCGTGTTTTTCCTTAGTTATTAAGTAGATAATAATGTCGTTAAGGTATACTATAACAAATTCATCTAAGTGTTCTCCTAATATATTGTTTATATACTTTTAGAACGTTGCTAATGCGTTTATAAGCCCGAATTATATAACTAATAGTTTATATAGTCCTTCCTTTAATCTAAAGGCTGCTTTCTATTCGTTACCTTCCTTAATCCTAATCTAATAGTACGCCTATCTTAGATCTATCTTTGTAAAGATTTACGCGTTACCTATTTTGTTTTAGATTTTGCTAATTAAGGGTAAAGGATATCTATCCTTCTAAGTAATGCTATTTAACTGCCTGTAGTTAATGCATAACCTAAGCTTTCCATTTTTCTTTAATACAAATAGTACTGGATAACTTACTAATAACTACGATGGTTTAATATATCCCTTTTATAAGTTTTCTTAGATAAACTCTTTAAGTGCTCTACCTTCCTTTTTAGTAAGCTTATAGGTTGGAAAGAACCTTAGATTTATTTCTAGTTCTAACTCTATCTTATAGTCCCATACTATATAATCTGCCAACCTTTTACTTTTTAGGCTCTATAGCTTTTTGCTATACTTGTGGTATCTCTTTAATATATAACTTAAGCCTTGCTTAGTCTCTTTATATATTGCTCCGACTTAGTACTATAATAACTTAGTTTGCTATTACATTTTGCGGCGTTAAGTATCTCTAATATTAACCTGACCTATAATCTAATTAATCTTTAGATTATATTCCTATAACTAAGGCATCCCTAACACTGCCTTATCCCTTCTTAATAGTAGGATATTAATGGTTATCTAAATAGGTCCTATTTTAAGATTAATAATCCCTCCTCTATAGGCTATTAGATCTCCTAAAATCGTAACTAATAGGTAAGGTTACTCCTTCTATTTGTGAGGTAATCCCATTCTCTTAACTGCTACTAGTAAGATGTGGTTTTATATTACTCCACTATCTATTAGCGCTTTAAACTGTTAATCTTACTATTTAACTTATAAATTTAGGTGTTGTCCTTAAATTCCTTTAAGGGTCTAAGGCTCTACTACTAGCTCCCTTTAGTCCCGTAGGCCTCTACTTTTCATAACTATTAGCTACTTAGTCCTTATATACTTGGCTTACTCTTTAGCCAATACCTAGTTTGCTTTTTATCTTCTATATACTATAAATACGTATTCTCTAGGTATTCCTACTACTATTATTTATCTAAGCATTCTTCCGTAAGGAATCTTCCTAGTTAAAGTATTAAGTCTCCTAACTCTTAAACTTCTGTTAGATGCCAGCTGTGTATATACTTAGTATTCCTGTACTATTGCTTATCTGGCGCCCAATATATCCTTATAGGGTATTTCTAATTCTTTTCCTTTAGATTCTTATACATTTTATATATGTTATCTACGCATACAATCTATGATAGCGTATAGTGTGCTAGGTACTTTAGGTTAACTCTTAACTTGTCTTTATCTTTAAGTTTAAACCTTTATTATACTAATCTAAACGTTATAACTTTATTTATAGGTACTAAGATGCGTTTCTTACTTCTTTAGTTCTCTAATTATTCCTCTAGATCCTTTAACATTATAATTAAGGCTCCTTTAATGTAAGTTATAGCCTTCTCTATAATTAGGTGGTCTTGGATAACTTGTTTATCTAACTATATATAGAAATCTTCCTACTTATCGTTATGTCGCTACCTATACTACTTTTGGTACAGCTATTAGAATGTATACGGCTTGTCCGTAAGGAAGTATCTTCTTATTACTACGTTATAACAGCCTTTTATATATCGTTCTTCGAACCTAGTAGGAATTCCTAAATCCTCTTCGTTTTCCAGTTTAGTAAGCCACTTAGCTCTCGGTGTGCCTACCCTAGGCCTATTAGTAATTCTTTGTACTAGTGCTTTGTCCCTTATACGTTCTAATATACTAGATCTCTTATCTAGTTTCTATTCTTGCTATGTAATAATTCTTTACCTAAATTCTTCTATGGTTTCTTTTGGTTTACGTCTTATAGATAGATTCTTAAAGTCTTCTTACTTCTTAATCTTAGTATTAACGTTTCGATCTTTAGGCCGAACACTACGTTCTCCTAGTAAATCTTCTAGGTCTATATACCTGTCTCCTAGTCTAACTGCTGTTTATATTGCAGATTCTCTAATTTTTTATCTTTTATTTATAGGTGTCCTTATTTGTACTCCGAATTCTTAGTCCCTTAGATTCTTTAATCCTAAGCTCGCTTTTATCTTAAGCTTAGCTCCAGCCTTAGTCTAACTAGGCTTACTTAATGTTCTTATCTCGTCTTAAGAGTCTTAAATCTCACTCATCTTGTGTTTTTAGGAAACTTTATCCTAAGCTTATTCGTATATTACTAAACTAAATTATTGCTCTGCTCTATCGGTTATCGTCTATTATAGGTCCTTAAGCTTGCCTTATTTTATCTTAAGAGTCTTAATCGTCTTATATCTCGTCTTAAGAATCTTAAGCTTGTGGCCTTTTGCCTTTATTAAGTGCTAAAGTAGTTCACTATTCTACTTCTCTTGCGTCTTGTAAAGTGATAGATATTGTGTCTAGTGGGGTCTTAATCCCTACTAATATTCCTTACTCTATGGCGGAATTATCCTCTACCTCTTATATAATATCTCTAAGGTCTACGCGTTCCTAGTAAACCGCCTTTATTACCTTATTGTTATGAAATATTTCGCCTACGTTAAATTTATTGTCCTTAATATCCAATCTACAAACTGGTTTATTAGTTCCTTTATATTCCGCTAAATATAGCTCTTATAGCTAATAGCTTGCGCGGTACTTAGCATCCTTATAAATTTGGTATATGTTATTATAATAAAACGCAAAACTTTTAATTAAACATTCTTTTGTTTCTTGTAGTATATTATCGTCCCTCTATATGTATATATTATCTACTAGTCTTATTCCTTTTACTATATAGTAACTTTAACCACTTCTATAGCCTTTAACGTAATAACCCTATTTTCCGTAATTTATATAAGCTCCCTCTTTAAACCATCTTTCTTATTATAGAGTCCGCCTAAACATCTTTTGCTGCTAAGATCCCTGGTTTAGCCTCTGCTCTTTAGGTCTTTAATTACTTAATCCTTGCCCTCTAGGTTTTTATAATTTCTTATTCTATTTTCTAAACTCTTTAGTACTACTTAGGTCTATTAGCTCTGCGCCATACTATAGTTTCTAACTTAGCTTTAGTCGTTGCGTATTCTATACCTTATATAACTATAGAACTCTATTCTAACCTCTCTTAGCCTATTCCCTTTAGTAGATCTAATTATTAATCTTAATTACTTAATCTATTAATTTCTATAGGGTGTCCGCATCTTCTATTAGAATAATTATATCCTAGACTTTAGCCTTAAGTCCTTACTTATACTATGCTATAAGCGCCTTATTATTCCACTCTACTTATATTACTAACGTCTAGAACTGCGTTATATACTTAATTACTAAGGTTTATTACGTAATATTTTAGAGTTTTCTTTCCGCCGTGGTTACTACCTCTAGGTCTCTAAATATTTGTATAAGTTATTCCGTAAACCCTTCCTAGCTTAAGAATATAAACCGTACCTCTTGGTTAGTGGTTATTATTCTATTTACTTATATTTCCGTAAGGTAAGGCTTAAACTACTTAAGTGCTCTTCCTGATAGGAATAGTCCCGCATACGCTATTTAATCCATAGGTATTAGTAGCTTTGCCCCTTCTTATATAACTTTAAAGTGCATTTACGTATGAAATCCCTTAAGCTTTAATCTCTCTCTTAAGTATCTCTTAATTGATAGTAACTTAATCTTTGCTGCTCCTATCCCATTAATCCTTTCTTCCAGCGCTGCATTGTTAGTTATTAACTAGTCGACTATCTCTTGTAGTTGTCCGACCATTATAGGTTGCTATAAGTTAGTATCTACTATACTAGTATTACCTCCTAACCTTAAAGTAGTTGCCGCCGTTAATGGCGTTATAGTGGCTACTTTTAGTAGTATATTGTTCGACTTTCTGTATTTAATACCGTAACTAGGTAGTAATTGTATAACGGAACCTTATAGCAAATACTACAATAGGCTTGTTAATAGGCTAAGTATATAGGTAATGCAAATTAAAGTTAACAACGTAATAATAACTGGTGGAGTAATTGCCTAATAGATTAACTCTAATTGTATTCTAAGAATTACTATAAGGAAGGAACTATCTAGGTAGGGACTAAGGGTCCTTAAATACACAATCGTACTCCTATAAAATCCTTTTTGTACGTAATATACGTATTATACGTGTTATACGTACGTTCCCTTCATATACTGCGTACACTGCGTATAACGTCATGTGACTTTGGTTACCATTCCTCGTCACATAGCTCTATTGGCTCTATTCTGGACCGTGCCTATACTAACTAACTAGCTTCTTCTAACTCTTCTCTAAGTAGTCGTAATATTGTACTTAAAGCGTCCGTAATACTAAAGCCCTAAAGTCTTTAATAACTCACCTAGGACAAACAGACTAACATTTTTCCTTCAATATACTCTTTTCTTTTCTTCTTACTAATTGCTTTTCTACTGGCTAACTATGACTGACCAACTAATTAACTATACCGTAACTTCCTGTCTAAGAGAGGTTATACCCTCCTATATATTTTATGGCATTTTATATAGGGATGACGGAAAGCTCTTTAGATTAGAAGTCTAGTGCTATATACATAGGAGACGTATAGGAATGATTTGGAACTGCGAAAGAACCGATATACGGAAAGGGGGGCGAAGAAGCACGGATATATTAACGACTAGTGCGCAGCCACCGCTATAGGAATAAACCGACGATATTTACTAAGTTCTTTATATGGGAATAGTAGTCGGCAAATAGCGATATAAAGGCGAGTACGTGGTATAGTAAGGCGGAGGATAAAAAGGAGGACTAGAGTATACTAGGAACGATAGAGAAGAGTTTTTTTATATTTTGTTTACTATATTTATAATAGTTTATACTATTATTCTTGTATTTATCGGAGCCACCTTTAAATTTATAATAATGGCGACAGTACTAGCAAAGGAATTATTAGGAATATTAGGCCTACTCTACAACAACAGCAAGGGCGCTAGAAAGGGAGAGGAAAGTAAGCAGCCTGTTAAACTACAAAGCTCTCCTAAACTAGGGCATGCGATACTAACCCTAACTCCTATAATATTAGGGACTAATAACCCTTAATAGATAGAGGATAAGGGTTATAAGGTCCACCTACCTACCTCTAAAAAAAACTATAGACCCGCTGCCTCCTACTAGACTATTAATGGAACGAGATAAGGTATATATTACGGCCTAGCCTATACTAGCTCTAGAAACTTTTAGGACCCCTTACTTTACGGTATAAAACGTGTCGCAATTTATTAAACAGTATAAGCGACTATATATCTAACATTATATTATAGATAATAAGAAGCATTAAGGACTTTTACAGTATTGTAATTATTAGATAGGGATATGGATCTAAAGCCTACTAAAGTTTATAATTAGTAACTAGATAGAACTTACAAGGAAGCTTAGAACAGACTACTAAGGAAGTAACTACTTTTAATAAGTTAAAACGGTAGAATTCTTAAAAGCTTATATACTATAGTATAGAAATAATCCACCTAGTAGTATACGTAAATACTATAGGCAGTTTATATTAATCTCCTAAAAGGTTACTAAGGCTAGTAATTTAGAAAACCGTAAATAAGGGTATTGGTTCGTAAGGGGACTCCTATTTAAATATTAGAGATATACTATAACTAAAACAGGAGCTAACCTGGATAGATAAGAGTTTTTTAACTTCTATCTAATAAGGAGAGCTATAGAGGATAGGCTTAATTTGTATAAAGGCGCAGATTGGTTATTAATAATAAATCCTAAGAATTAAAGCCTTTATTAGCTAGTTGGACAATTTCGTAATTAGTAACTAGCTATAATTAACTAAAGGGATACTACCCTTTAACTGCCTGTAGTCTCTTAGCTAAGTAAGTTAGTAAGTACCTATTAAATAACTGAAGAAACAGATCCTAAACTAGAGAAACTCACTAATTAGCTCCGGAAACTTAATCTTAAGACGGTTAAATTAGCGGGCGTTATATTTTTAATACCGTTTCTAAATAGGATTTACTAAGATTTAATAAAGTATATATAGCTCCTAAATAGGGCGTTAATACGTTAAGAATAAATAGGCCTATAACCGGCACTAAGTAATAATAGACCGCAACAGCCTTATAAGGGAGCGCTATAAAATAAATATAAGCTGGGTTTAGGAAGGTATAGAGGGCTAGGAAACTTTAGTGTATACTAGGTATAAGTTTAGACGTATTATAGATGTGGGGGTTTCTACCGTTTTATTAATTAATGTTTACAGCTCCAAAAATTGGTTTGTTATGGTTTGTTATATATATAAATAAGAATAACCAAATCTACGCTAGAATACGTAAGCGCCTAGGAAATACTATTCCGTACTTACCAAGCGATAATTAAATTTAGTTCCTTAAAGACTAACTAAGGTAAAACGCGAATATTGATTACAATGCTCTAGTAATAGGTATCCTACTAAAGGCAGCTTTAGTGGAGCTTATAAAAGATAGTAATGCTAAAAGTAAGGAGGAACTTGGCGAGTCCTAGGAAGATATATACTAAGTGGAGTTAATATACGTTAATTTGATTGGAGCTGTAACCTAGTTATAGCCTATGCTATAGTTATATAATCTTAGAAGGCTATAAGGGGAGGTAAGGGTAACGAAACTACCTCTAAAACCATTTGGTTAGCGACTGGTAGTAGTTTAAAATGTA
>Ga0307515_10022594_pt1 | contig 11074 bp, 9 predicted proteins | sample 17_EM_MG_FD_194513 | JGI IMG/M metagenome (GOLD analysis project Ga0307515, IMG submission 194513) | Populus trichocarpa ectomycorrhiza microbial communities from riparian zone in the Pacific Northwest, United States - 17_EM | ecosystem: Host-associated > Plants > Roots > Unclassified | place... | reverse complement strand
TATGTGTTTTGTAAGCCTCTGTAGCCTTTTTGTATTTGGCTGTCACAAGGATTTAAAGTTTTTTTTTCCAGATTTTAAAATTGATTGGAGGCAAATTTAAGGAGATAGATTTTAAATTTTCTAGCTGTGAGATACAATTAAATAAAAAAGGATCAAACTGAAACATAAAAAAACCACGTGGCTAATTACAATGTGGCAGAAAAAAATACATTTTGGTCCACCTACTTTCTTTTAACTCCCTTCTCCGTTTACATCCAAGTTTCATTTCTTTTTTAATTTTTTATTACATGGTTTGAGAGAGAAGGTCTTTGGAAAACTAGAGAAGAGAAAGAAAATTATTAGTTTCCCATGTTCCAACAATAAAAAAATCAATCTCAGTATCGACGAATTTCATTTCATGAGATAAATTTCCCCGAGATTTTTTTTGCTCTTTATATTGTTAGAAAACATAGGTCGACTCTCAATAGTTTTTTTTATACATGTTGATTTTTTATTTTTTAGTTGATTAAATGATGATTTGGGATCGAAAATGGATTTATTAAGGTCTTTAAAATGTTTTTTTAGGAGTTTTCAAATAAAAAAAGATTTGAAATGAGTTTTTTAAGTGGTGAAATTTAAACCGACTTTTAAGCCATAACCGGTGGTAAAATTTAAACCAACAGACAATATATCGCTTAATATCTTTTAACATAAAAAAGAGGGCTAGGCGCACAAGACTATTAATTCTTGTAAGCCCTCGCATGCTTTCCCTTCCTTTTTGGGCGAAAAGAGGATAAGTTAACCGTACAATAACATTGACTCATTCAGGTTGATATCTAATATCTATCAAGTTGAGATTAAGTTGTCATCCTTAATGTGATGGATGAAATTATTTCAAAATCCTTAACTTCATGAAATAACTTTTGACTTTTTATTTTTTATACAAGTAGGCTTCCAGACAATAAAATATGAAATCATTTTAAAATCTAATTAATATCAAGAATGTGAATCACGATATCAATTAAAATATTATGTCATGTTTCACAACCATAACATTTAAATAAATATCTTGTTTTGAAATCATAATATCAATTAAATTTTTTTTGATATTTATATATGGTGTTTTTAAAGTATAACAAGGTTAAATTATACCATTTTATAAATTCCTTTTCAAAAAAATGTCATTCCCTAATTTGAAAAAAAAAAAACCGATCAAATGATCTCCTAGACGAGTTGAAAACTTTAACGAAGTTGTAGAACATTCACCAGCCTCCTCGCTACGCTCAAAGTCAAGGCTCCTTAATTTGTCCGTAGCCAACTCCGACTCTTGAGCCATTGACAAAACTTTTGTACTGCGGCGGCATGCGCATGCAATAGCAACACTATTCAACATCTTTGATCAATATTGCATTCAAAATCTCAAAGTGTCAACTTTAATTTTTCATTTGGCTTGCCATCTTATATTTTTTCTCGAGCAAGAATTTTTTTACAATGGCTTAGAGTTGACCGTTTCTGGACAAAATATATATATATATATATATATATATATATATATATATATATATATAATAGTACCATTTCATAAATGCACTCAATATCAGGCCTTGACCGATAAAGTGAAAACAAATCTAAAGGTAAAAGTACAGACTCTTGCAATTATGGAGACCTAAAAGAATGTGAAAAGGTGTTCATGGAGCTTGGAGAAGCCATGGGCTCCTTGGGTACTCTTCGAGTCTTGAGAATCTTTTCGAGCCATCCCCACTTAAGTCAGCCTTTGTTAAAGCTTTATCCATATATATATATATATATATGATATCAATCAGATTAAAGTGAAAAAAAAAAGGGAACAGAAAATTCTTTCCAGGTATAGTCATTTTTTAACTTAATTTAACATATTGAGAGCTGCAAGGAAGTCGTTCAACTGTTGCTTTTCTAGTTTTCATCCAGCCAATCTATCGATGTTTTGTTTTAGTCCCTGGAATGCAATCTTGATCTGCTAATATTTTGAGGTGAAAAACAAAGTGATGATTGATTTCCACATGGCTTGTTCGAGAGACAGGTCACTCTACCTCGTTCATTTCCTTGGCCATCCAAGAGATCTTTAGCTACCTCGGCGTATTAAAACTTTAGCGCTTGAATTTTAAAGAGTGTAATTTAACTAGTCGGATCCTGTATTTGTTTTTAGAGAGTCTTATAAATCTTAAGACCACTATAGACTTAACTAGTTATTAACTTAATTACCTTGAGAGATTAGTCACGGTACGCATAAGCTGATCCGAACACCATTATTAAAAAAAAAAAAATTTCAGACTTGAAAATTGAGAAATTTAAAGCAAACTTCCATCGAAAGCAAAATATTATTGCTATATTCTATGCCACACGGTTCTCTAGTGTTTTCAGATAATGCTGGGCAATCTTCTTTCTATACATGGAATACGGAAGGTAGACTTTTTTTTTAATGGAATTACATGAGATGATACCATGATAGGCCTGAAAGCTTCGTGTCAGATGTAGTAGATGAGTCAACCTGACACGTGGATGTATGTTCTAGCAAGTGGTACTTTGGGCATGGTCACTAAAGATGATAGGCTTTAGAAACTGGATCCTGATCTCTGGCAGAGTTCTTAGAAGGAAGCCAGCAATCATCACATTTCGTCACATATATACATGTCAAAACCAGCGCCATACTGCTTCTGTAATGTCCTTTTCTCTTTGCTTCCTGTCGCTTGCACATGCTAGGCTCGGTTATTAGATTGTGGTCGTTGTGTGGACAAGGCAGAGAGGCACATGGAACATGAATGTAAATCCCACAGGAAGAGCCCAGCTAGGATGCATACAATTGACTCTTTCCTCTCTTGTCACTGCTCTACCCCTTTAGAAAATGTTGATTAATAATTTGCGAATGCTGGGATTTTCCCGCGTGCACGAAAAATCAAAACTTTTGTTTAATGGTTGATGCACAACTTGTATAGAATGACACCTGTGTTTAATAAATGCACAGCCCATGTTCTTCGCCATGTATGATATTGCCTTGTAAACAGGGTTTGGTAAATTTAGAAAAAAATATTAAAATTAAAATTAAAATTTTATATTTTTGAATTATTGTGATGTATTTTTAAATAATTTTATTAAAAAAATAACTATTTTTACATTCTCAAACAACCCGAACAAGCAAAAATGACATCATAGATTGCCTTCGGTATAATTTTCATGCACGATTTATTTATTTGTTTTCGTACATGTTGTCATCCTAGCTAGAAAAACAACATGGGATGGGATGCTAGTTATCAATAATTTTAAATTATATTTATTTGTAAATATATTAAAATAATATTTTTTTATATTTTTATATTTATTTTTAATACGGCAAAACAATATAAAATTATAAAAAAAATTAATTTAAAACAAAAGAGAAAATTAAAAAAATTCTCATAAACTCTTTTTGAATGCAAAAACAAATTCCAAGTTATACCTGATCTAACCATACCGCTGCATGGTCAAATAAAAATGGCCAGTCCCTTGGTCTGGAAGTTTTCTAGGTCCTCGTTGTGGATTAGTTCTTGCTGGATCTGATAGAAATGACTCATTCTGATTATTTTTTTGAGCAGTACACCAGGGAAAAAGGGGGTCCTGGACGTTGTGTCAGGTCAAAAGTAGCTCGCCTTTGAAAATAAAATAAAATACTAGGGGCTTGCATGGGCGGGTCGGGTCGATAAAAAACGGAAGAAGTTTCTCCAGACTACTATTTATCACCAAGGAAGAAAAAAAATGTCGCTAGCTACATCGAAGAAAAGTCCATGAGGCCCAAGGAGCCACCTGATTCATAAAGAGAAAACTCCACGAGGCCGGAGGGAGTTTTGATTATCAAAATATCATTTTAATAATTCGCAAACCCATAAATGGTGTTTTTCTAAGTTTTGATTTTTTTAATATTTTTGAATTATTTTAATGTGTTGATATCAAAAATTATTTTTAAAAATAAATAAATATTATTTTAATACATTTGCAAACAAAAAACTCTTTAAAAAACAACCGCTACTATATTTTCAAACAATTTTAAACTTGACATTAAATTAATGGTAACGAAATAAATGAAAAAAATGTGAGGGTACATTGGTGTATCCTCTTTTCTTTACAACTCCCAACCATAAAAAACAGATACTATCTGTGTCATTCTTCGAAATAAAAGAAAAGAAAGGCATGTTCTGTTTCCACACCTTCATTTCTTTCAGAAAAATCCCACTACAGTTGTCCCTTAATATGGACCGTCATCAACGGATAACAATAATGTATAAAATATTGCCATAAGCCTGCGATTTTCATGCAGAAGAATATGCCACGTACTACTGATAATTACTTGAAACAAGACATTTTAAGACTCGACCACCCCTAGAATTGAGGCTTGAAGTGACACCGAGTGCTTAACGTCACCAATATGAAGACTATGTTCTCCCATTGGAATTCTTCGAATTCCAGATCCGTCGACAACACTCAAGGATTTGCAAACATGAATGTTAATTCCCACTCTTTGCTGTGTCCCTGCTGCAACATGCACTTTTTCGAAGGCCACTAACTGTTTGTGAGGAGCCCAATGTCTTGCTGGTGGTCTAGAGTAGACTAGCAATGTGTGAGTCCCATCCATGGAGCCAGTGTTTTTCACATCTACTTGCATTCCTAAAGAGAGTCTATTACATCTAGCATGTGTAACTCTGATTGCCTTCCCTGAAATGGTTGCATTTCCGGAGCCATGGCGGTGGCCGTCTAGGGGTACCGAAACCATCGTCGGTGCACTTGCTATGGTATGAACAAAATTTGTGTAGCTTATTCCATGACCAAATGGGTACACCACTTTACCTTTGTAGAATCTATAGGTTCTTCCAGGATAGCCCTTTGATTTGCTTGATCGCATGGCCATGTTTGTCATTGGCAGATTTGTGATATAATCTTGTGGGTACCATGTCATAGGAAGCTTGCCTCCTGAAAAAAAATAAAAAATAAAAAAAAATTCTCTGTTACGTTCCCGATGAAATGAACCCAATATGAAATCCGCAGAAGTTGTACTAAAAGCAAACCTGGGTTTGTAATTCCAAACAAGACATCAGAAATGGCTGCTCCTCCAGCTTGGCCTGGATAGCCAGCCCATACGATGCTCCCAATTTTTGGATCATTCTCAGCGAAAGACACATCAATAGGCCCACCAGACATTAAGACCAATATAGTCGGGCCCTTCGAGGCTGCGGCGACCTTGGATACGAGCTCTTGTTGGCGTCCAGGTAGAAGAAGCCCAGTCCTATCTCTAAATTCTGCCTCAATAGATTGGTCAAGCCCCATTACTAGAACCGTTGCATCCGCTTGCCGGGCTGCGTCAATTGCTGCGCTGAATTGCTGGTCACTAACACAGGCAACATCTGCACAACCTTGCCGGTGAATTGTCTGGGCATATCTCTGTATCCCTTGTAGGGGTGTTGTGTATCCACACGCCAACCCTAGTCATACACCATGAGTAAAAGTATTAATTATCGATGTATGTAGATGGTCTAAATAATTCTCTCAACCAGGCTCAATAACGCTTACCAGCATAATTGCCAATCATAGTAGCAGTGACATTCGAATTAGGGCCAACGATGGCAACGGAGAGATGCCGGCGAGTAGATAAAGGCAATGAAGGACCATGATTCTTGAGAAGAACAATGCCTTGTCTGGCCGCTTCAAGGGCAAGCTCTTGGTGAGCTGGGGTGCACACATCGTTCGGACCTAGGTTCCCATATAGCTGTGATGATGGCTCACCATCGAACATCCCCAGCCTCATCTGGACAGTCAGTGTATTAAGCAATGCGTTATTTATTTCAGCCTCATTCAGCAAGCCCTTTTTTACAGCATCCTCCGTGTGTTGACCCAGGAATGGTCCACAGTCCAAATCTAAACCTGCAAGATATTAACATTGACTTGTTACTATTTTTTTTCATCATCAGAACACTAATGTTTACACATTACTACTAATTAATCTAATCCGAGCTTAATCAGTAAGTCCAACATATTTTCTTTGACAAAAGGTTTTTTTTTTTTAATTTCCATGTTCATATTGGACTCGAGTAACGAAAAAAAGGCTACTGGCCTGCTTTAATAGCATCCGAGGCTGCTTCCTCCGGGGTTGAAGTATAGTGTTGCTGCCCATAATAAACTCCAACAGAGTCACAGTCTGAAACAATGTACCTGTGAATGGTAATTGCAGATAGATTGCAAGAGTTAATTGTATGTTACATGATCATGTGATTAAACAGCATGGCATTTTGAATTTGATCATACCCATCAAGTCTCCACTGACCACGTACAGTTTTCTTTAGCAGATTTGGGTCAGCACACGTGGGGATTCCATTCACCTGATTGTAAGAGCACATAACACTTGCTACTTTGCCTTCCTTCACACACATCCTGAATGGCACATCAAATGTATCCTCCATGTCCTGCTTGCTTACCTGATAATTAACCCCTCCCCCACGTGAGATGAAGAAAGGTAGCATATAGCACGTGATCAGCAGTGAGAATTACCGGTGGTATTTTTTCCGTACCGTGTATGATTAATGATCTATTAAGTAGTGTGATAAAATATGGACGAAACTATATTTTAGCCAATTAATACACGTTATAGTTTTGCATATGTTACAGCCAAACCAGGCTGATCCTCACCTCTCCATTATTGCTACCGACTGTTACAGTAAATCAATGTCTTACCCAATACTTCGGTGGTATTTCCTACTTCTTCTTTTAATAATGAATAATAAATAAAAAAAAAACATTTTTTTTAAAACACGGTACAACCGTGAAAACAATCACTGCTTTAAAGTCAAGAAAATGGATGAACAATCATATCGCGTGTAAAGACTCATGATGCATAGCAGCAGCAAATACACGTAGAGATCAAACATTAATTTACTGTACCTCAGCGTTAAAGTGGAACCGATCAACCCCGTTCCAGTTATCGAGGTCGTAAGCCGTGAAGTGCTTACAACAAGCAGCGACCTTTAGCCGGTTACCGTCACTTCCCTGTAAACCTCTGACGTAGCTTGCAGCATATTTACCAACTACAACCGGGTCTTCACCGGGAGTCTCCTGTCCACGACCCCACCTCGGGTCTCTGAATATGTTCACGTTTGGACTCCAATAGGTGAGCCCAGCTACCCCTCCATTGAACATTGCTCTTGCTTCATCAGACACAACCTGCATGGTAAACGGGTTTGTTTTTATATTTTATAAAATTTAGACAGTACTATATTGGCCGGGTTTTTTTCTTCAAAAAAAAAAAAAGGGGCAACTTGCCTGACATTATACGCATTTGATAAAGAACGAATCCACAAATGAAGATAATTAAAATTAATAATTTTTTGTTACTACTTTTTTAAAAGACAGTAATATTATATATCTTTGTTTTTGTTCGATAAAAAAAAGAAAGAGAAAAGGAAAAAAAGTATCTTTGCTTTTGTTAATCTTTAATGCGGCACAGTAGCTATTGACGAGATGCAATAAAGAGAGGTGGCTACATCATTGAATTTTGTGGAGAGTTTTTATTTTTTTTCAACTAACACACACACACTCAGAGAGAGACACATATAAAAGCAGTTTGTTTACATTGGTTCATGTAAGACGCGTCCCTGCATTATTTGTATGGGCTCCCGAGCAAATTGTATAGCAGAGCTGACACATGCTATGCATGGTTGCAAATCTTGGTGAGGTTTGCATGCTATAAGGGCTGCCTTTCCATATGGAACAAAACTGACTGTTCTATTCAGCTCATATGTACAAGGTAAACAAAAAGAAACAGAAGGTTCTCTATGGATAGAATCCCTGTTATGGCTTTAAGTATCCGTCTTACTTTGATATATATATAGTCTAATTAATGATTTAATAAAATCTAATCAAGGTTAAAAAATCTCACCTGTCCAATAGCCTCCCACAAAGTTGCATTGAAAGAAGCAGCGGTAGTGATGACTTGAGGGAAGCTAGTGGCCACAGGGAAGGCTCCACCAAACTTGGTCCCTGGACCCACATTGGAAACTCCATGAAGAGCCTCAGACCACCACTCATACCCTTTAATCCCCAGCCGTGGAACTGCCGCAGCATTGTTCACTAGCAACCCAACCTTCTCCTGCAATGTCATTCTTCCAATAAGGTCATTAACTCTCGTTTGTATTGGCAACTTCACTTGGCAAAACGGCAAATCTCTCGTGGTTCCATCTTTTGGGTCGCAAGCAAAAGGGTCCAGGGCTTTGCTGGTTTGCAAAGAAACACCCAAGAAAAGAACCGAGAGAGTAATTATGAAGGATGTGGGCATGGCGGTGTAATCCACTTTGGAGAGATATGGAAACGTTTTTCAATGGGGATGGATGTGTAGAGTATATATAGCTGAGGTGAATTACAAGTTCGTGATAGGAATGGGAGTGATGACGTAGGAGAACAACTTCGACGATAAGAGTACTTTAACTGTTTTAAAGAATAAGTGAGGCTTTTAATTTATTTCTTTTTTTGTGGTGCGCCGGACAGTACAAGGTGGTTGCAAACACAAATCATAAGTGAATTTACCTGCCATTTTGAAGCTTGGAGTGGGGTATTTTGTGTAAGATCACACGTGGCTTGTTTGTATTGGTGGTTCGGAATCCATGAATTTCAGGTCCAAAATATGGGCATCATTAGAATGAGCTGATCAGGTGGGAGTTGGATCGTCCAATTGACGTTTAATACTATACATGGGAGTGTGGTCCAATTATGTCTTTTTTTATATATATAAATTAAAATTTTTAATTTTTTTAAATTGTTTTGAATTTCTAATATTAAAAATAAATTTTTTAATTTTTTTAAATATATTTTCAAATAAAAATTATTTTAAAAATTATAAAATTGTCAAAATCATAGGAAAAGATTCGAATAAATCAAATTGATATTTCTTGAGCAGAAATCACCCTTGCAAAGACTACATAAACGCGCACACACCGTATTGACATCTAGAGCAGGGCAATTAATAATCAGAGGGCTGTCACGATGTTCAACTTGGTCGGTCAGTTGCAGGTTGCTGGCAGCTATAGCTTCGCTTGGAAGAGAACTCAGGAACTAATCAGCTTAACCCTTACTGGACGGTGAAACTCAAATTATTGCATTGCCAGTTGGAATAAAAAACATTGCACTTTCTTTATTTTCTTAGATACGAAATAATTTAAATTGTTCCCTTTTAAACCAACCAATCACATAAGAACTAAAACAACTTTTTCATCCAAAAAACCTAAAACTAATTAAATATGAAACTTAAAATTATTATACATATTGTTTTCATTAAAAAATCACATAATTATAAATTTTATCAATTTCTTATAGTAGCGGTGACAAAAATATAAAATTTTAATAAAAAATTAATTTTTATTATATTTTTGTTATAGTTGATATTTTTATTATTTTATACTTAGTTTATTTATCACTTTTTTAATCTTTATTTTTTGCATTTTTTTTAGTGTTTCCTTTTTTTATTTAAATTTTGGTTTGGAAAAAAATATTATTTTTTATTTCTTACACTTTAAATATTTATCATTCTATACTTGATCTATTTATACCGTTCTTTCTATTCTTATCTTTATTCTTTTGTAATTTATATTTTTTTTGAAAAATTATTATATAAAGATTAAGTAAATGGTATTTCACTATAGCAATTACAATATTATTCCATTCTTCTGCTACGTTAAAAAATTAGCTTGAGATCTTTCATGTTTCATTAACGCATATGATCTTTATTATATTTTATTATATGTAAGCATTGATATTTTGATTCACGGTTATATTTTTTACTCAATATAAAAAAACTCATTAATAACACCTACACATTAATTGTTTTAAGTTAGAAAAAAAATTATTCGACCTGCAGCGAGGCGAGTTGAATAAACATGTTAACATTTTGTTTTTCATATTTATTAGAACAAATAATTTCTTATGTATTTAATTAAATGCATACATATACTTTTGATTTATATTTAAATTTTAAAAAATATACATTTCAAAAACTTGCATTTTTTTTTTTTGCCAAGAAAATTATCCCACCCATGACTAGTTCTATGTATTCAGCTAGCTTGGCTCACCAAGGAAAATCTCTTTTCAACTAATTAAATGACGATGGGATATTCAACAGAGATGAGAGCTTGGAGATCTGAGAAAATCTAAGCACAGATTTCCATAGCTGATTTTTGAAACCATGATCATCCACTGAGAATCTATTTCACGTTTGAGCAGTGCCTCGACAATACTGCATTATTTTATTTATAAATCTCAAATCATCAATCTGATTTTTCAATTTTCTCCATGAAAGCAACCGATAGGTTCAGTTGGGCGGTTGGGGTTATCGACAAAGGTATCTAGAAAACGACTTCGTTTAAAAAATGTTATCTTTAATATAGCACCATGCTTATTTGGAGTTTGGAAGAATGCTGTGGATTGGGTGGTTATATAAATAAAATAAAATAAAAAAACGTGCCAGTGCCCATTTCTTTGTGGTCTGTTTCTGTTATTGCATTATTGGGAATGCTGAATCTAGCAAACAATATTCACGTTGATTATTTTAGTTTGATTTGATTTTTATTAAAAAAATAATTAAATTAATTTTTTTAAAAAAATTTCGAAACCAAACCGAAACTGGTTCAAACCGGTTTGGCTTGGTTTTTTTCGGTTTGGATCGGTTTTTCAGTTTGGTTCGGTTTTTTTCCGGTTTGGCTCGGTTTTTTCGGTTTGGGTTCGGTTCGGTTCAGTTTTTTCAGTTTCAGGCTTGTAAAATCAAAACCGAACCGGTCAGTTTTTTCAAAATTCTAATCGGTTTAATCGGGTTTTTTTCATAGTTTAGTTTTTTCGATTATTTTTTTCTAGTTTTTTCAGTTTAATTGATTTTTTGGTTTTTTTTCTCACCTCTTATTCAAGCTGTGTAGCAGAAGTTTTGTCTTTTTTTTTTTTTCCTGCTTTCCCTTTCTTTTCGTATTTGTTAGCTTTTGGTAGAATAAAGTTTATTATTTAATCCATATATATATATATATATATATATATATTTATTTAATTAATTTAGTTTATGATT
>Ga0307515_10022593_pt1 | contig 11074 bp, 6 predicted proteins | sample 17_EM_MG_FD_194513 | JGI IMG/M metagenome (GOLD analysis project Ga0307515, IMG submission 194513) | Populus trichocarpa ectomycorrhiza microbial communities from riparian zone in the Pacific Northwest, United States - 17_EM | ecosystem: Host-associated > Plants > Roots > Unclassified | place... | reverse complement strand
TAAGAAACAAGATAGGTGTCTGCAGCAAAAGATGCAAGGAGGAGTGTTGACAGTTGCCTCATTTGCTGCTGAAGAAGAGGTCTTCGATGCTGAGAAGACTGAGAAGTTTTAGTCAAGATTAGCTTTCCATTATCTTAGCATGTTTGTTACAAATAAAGCTGTTATAGAACAACTCTTTGTTTGTTAAGATTTCGTCATTATTTTTCTGTAGTTTGTTATCAAAACTCTTCTATAAAAGAGTGATTTCATTAATAAAGAATTATGCTTGCAGTCACAATAACAACAATCATTATAGCTGTCTTATTTTCTATCTCTATACTGTTTTATCTACTTCAGAAACTAACTTAAAATCTTCTAAACTAAAGGTCAAGTAGAAAAATCATAATAATTACAAAAAGATAATTTGAAAACCATCGTTAATACTATTAGTGCTGCTTTTGCAGGGCTTTACTCGTGCGACTGATATGGCTGGTGGATGATATGCTGCATCGAAGGAAAATGGAATTCCTCGTCCAAGTTTGCTCTTTCTGCACACTAGCTGAGAAAGGATACACTGACAGTAATCGACAGGTGACCAACCAGCACAATCACAGGGAAGGTAACCGCTATGCAGACATCTGGCTAAGCTGGGTCTGGGCGAGGATAATTTTCTGATTAAAAAGATTCTATCTCACAAATAATTTGAACTTGATAACGAGTTCTTTCAGATCCAAAAAGACTAGTGTAGGAATGTTTTTGGAAAATAAATATTTTTTAGTTAGTTTTATTTTTTTCTATTTAGTATTGTTAAGCTTTTTCATGTTATGGGTGTCGTGGCCATTTTGATCCATCTTTGTTACAAAGATGTTGGAGTGGAGCTTTACCACTTTGCAGATTCACCTGTTTGATTGATAATATCATCAGATAAGGTATTAGCATTGCCTTTTTTGCTTTGCTAGGCAGAAAGACACCATTCTTATAGTTGGAAACCTCGCCATTACATCAGAGGTGTTCCTCCATGAGATTGCGCACTTATTTAGTCTAATCACAAAGCAATGATTCACAAACTACATCGATTACATTCAATTTACATGGAGTCAACTACTTATGTTGTTCACATGCCTTGAGTAGGGGCAATCTTTATTGAAACCTTCAGTCGGAATCCCATCTTTCCTCTTGGGAACTCATCAATCCAATGCTGTCTTTCTTCAATTATTGATTAATTGGCACAAGTGGTCCAGTTTGAGGGCAGCCTGTTCGAGACCAAAGGCGGCATGTTTCTGATATTCACATCCAAGGGCAGCACGCGATATTCAATATCGAGCTCTTTGAACACTTTGATCATTTCTCCTAGGAGAAGATTTCTCCTGACCCATCTCTCCTCCATTTCCTGATGGTTCATCCTGTGCGTGACCCAAAGTGACATCTTCATTTTGTTCATGTCCTCAACATCTGTCACGACCACCATTGAATTTTGATGCCAGTGGTTACTGTTTCCTTCAACATACCTGCATTGGTTGCAGAAATGGCTTCCTTGAACTAGCATCTAACTACGAAAAGGAAAAGGCTAGGTGGAGCTTCATGCATAATTACATACCCTTTTATTTTGTCTTTCAGGCTAGCAATCTTCTCCATCGGAGTGGAGATGTGGACAGAGAAATCAATTGCCTCCGTCATATCTGGACTGCGATAGAAGTTACCGATAGGCTTGCTTGCTAGAACACTGTTGGGATATACGATCTTCTGGTTATCGCTCCTCAAAAACACTGTCGTTAATATATTCATCTCTTCAACCCTCAGCTGAAGCTCAAAGAAACATTAGTTAAACACTGCCATGTTGAGAAAGATGCTTTGGCATGGTTACAATGTATACCTGGATTCCATCGATCTCACAGCGATCACCCACGTCAAATGGGTGCATTATGAACAAGAATATGATTGCTTCAAACACGGTCTTGCAAGTATTTCCAAAGATGAACACCACCAACAGAAGCTGGGAACTTATGAAGACTAGGAAGTGAGAGATAGGAATTCCAAGTATAATGAGCCAGATTATCAGAATAATGACGCTGACGAGGATGCTCAACATATTGTGAAGTTCATCGACGGCTGTTTTTGTGTCATTGAGAGATAATGCCAGTGCTCTTCGCTCTCTGAATGCGTTAACCTAAACAACAGAAGAAGGAAGTTTCTTTCATTGCGTTCTCTTTAAATACATCAAGAAGAAAAGTTATTAATCTTAACCCGACACATGACTAGGCTGAAGACTCGGGTTAGGGGTTGAAAGTGTTGATCTGGTTTGACCGAATTAATTCAAAACGGCTACATTTTAAGATTAAAAGAAAGAGTTAAATTCATGCTATTTTGGTTTTTTTTTTTCTAAAAAAAAATCAAATTAAATTTTAATCCAGACAACCTAGTCAAATTAGCTTATGAGATTGCTTTGATTTGATAAAATCAAATACAAGTTTTTTTTAACCCAGCACGGGCCATGTCCAAAAGCAAGCAATAAATCAGTAATATCCAATGACCAAAGGAGGCCAAGCAATAAATTTAGAGATTAACTACCAGCCAGGACTTGAGAGATGACTTGCTTATTCCTTCATCCTCGCGTGTTATTCCCATGAGATGCATTGCTTTAAATGCTGCTTCTTTATTCATAAAGCGAGTCATGTCATCAAGGTAAATCTGGCTAATACAAAGATACAGATTCAAAACATCAGATGAATGGCCGTAAAAAAATATCAGGAGGAAAACATAAGAAAGGAAAATACTTTGAATCTATCCATGCCAGCATCATGGTCAGTCAGCTTGAATGGAGATGATATGGATTGATAGTGAGGGAAAATATGCAAATTAACTTACTGGCTTCCTGTCTTAGCCACCTTCTGAAATATTTTCTTGGCTGCCTCTTTTGCTTGGCACTCACTTCTGATATGCAGTAAAGAGTCATCTTTGATGTCTGAATCAAGTATATGCTCATCTAAAGTAGACAAGGCACCATGGCGGATGATATTTATCATCCTCGTCATATTCCAAGCTGATATATTCATATGGTTTAGCTTTTGCATCTTGTCAATTGGAATCTCTTCATCTTTCTTGTTAGGCGTTGTGTTAGAAAATCTAGGTTTCTTCCCAACCGTGGTGCATCTTTGTAGCTTTCCACGACCTTCCTTTGCAAGGAGAGTTTCCTTGAGATCACCAGGACCGGGACTGGTAGACCCGGAATTTCTTATTTGCTGAACCCCGGTGACTGCCCCTCCCTCTTCCTTGGTGCTTCGCCGTTCAGGAAATGGAGAACCAGAGAGTGACTCGATTACATATTGATTGTACAGAGCCTCCTGGATTCGTTCGAAGAACGCATTGACATGGAAGGATGAAGCAAGAACCTTAACAAGGAGGGTTTTCAAAAGCCATATTAATGTTCCTATAAAGAAACACACCAGAATCTTGGTCCCATAGAGCAATATCTTGCTCTTGCTCTTCTCAACCTTGTCATCAAAAGTCAAGTGCCAAATAAGCAAGACCAAGCCCAACCAGAGACAATTCTGAACGGCCCTCCTCAACCCATAAACGAAATACAGAACCCGTTTCCGCAAAAGAAAATTGCTTTCGATGAAGATAACAACAAGCTTAATTCCCCAACCAGAAACCAAACGACCAGAGATAAGTGCCAAAACCATTATCTCCCATTTCCATAGTGAAAGATCCCACAATGTTTGCCTCTTTAATACAGGAATGGACAGGCTACAAACTAGGGCTGCTATGATTAAAACAAGACTCACCAATTGCAGCATTATCAACGTGTTTTGTTTTATGTTCCTATATTCTTCTGGGACGTCTTCATCGTCATCTTCTTCACCCAAAGCTCCATCAGAGTTCACCGTTCTCTCAGTTCTTTGATAGTGTTCCTCAGGCTGGTCTATCAATCTGGACTTCGCCTTGTTAACGACTAACCTCCATGAATTTTGCTCAAGAGCACTGAAAGATGGTTGGTGCGCGTCCTTGCTTCTTTCCCGGACAGCTTCATGAATTACGTCCTCAAACGACACTTTGAATTTCTTTGCTGACCCTGTAGCTTTCCTGCTTGGACTTCCACTGCAGGATTTTGAAGCAACAGTGGTTTCTTTGTCAGAAACATCAGCAATGTTGTCAACGTTGACAATAACTTCCTCATCCTGGCCCAACGAACCAGAGAACTGGGCAATGTGACAATCGCTGCCAAGGTGGAGTAGAGCTTGTTTTTCTTTTTCTAGGTGCTCTGGTTGTTGCTTAGCCTGAGTACCATAAGATTTGAGGGATTTTCTCAAGCCTTCCATTACAGGATCCTTAGGGAAATCTTCAAGGCCTCGTGTGGGTAATAAATACTGATATGAAGTACTTTTAAGCATGTAAACTACGGTAGTCGATAGAGAAAGATTCGAATTTTGATAGTGCAGCATTATTGGGTCTCAGGCCAATTAAAAGTAGCACAGAACTCCATGAAAACTTGAGAAGGGCATGCGATTAGAGGTTCACTTCTTTGGCAAAGCCAGAGCCAAAAGAAGAGAATTTATGCCAAAAAACGAATACCATGAACGTGTAAACTGAAAGAGAACAAAAGAGTTGATTCCAACACAAATCTGACACAGATGCTCATGGAAGCTACTGATTTGGAGAATAAAGGCAAGATTTGTGTTGGAATCAACTCTTTTGTTCTCTTTCAGTTTACACGTTCATGGTATTCGTTTTTTGGCATAAATTCTCTTCTTTTGGCTCTGGCTTTGCCAAAGAAGTGAACCTCTAATCGCATGCCCTTCTCAAGTTTTCATGGAGTTCTGTGCTACTTTTAATTGGCCTGAGACCCGTGCAGGCACCCTGGTTGGCAAAATTTGAACGTTTTAGGCGTGGGATTTTGGGACCTGGAATATTTATATTTCCCAGTTATCGGTATTTTTGTACATGCCAAAGGCCAAGATGGGAAGAGTGATGCTAATTTTACGGTCTTGCATAATTCATTTACCGAAAAAAATTAACCATTGAATGGATATCTTATGTTTCATTAGCAAATCTCATAAACGCAATAGCTAAATGTGTTACGAAATTGGGTTTCGATTTTCAGTTAGGATGGGATTTTATGAAAAAAATTATGTTGCTTAACATTAAATACGGAGAGATTTACAACATAGGAAAGACAAGCGCAAAAAGTAGAGAAAAAATCATATTTAATCCCACCAAAAAACAAAAATTCTCTCCCGTTAAAAAAATATTTTTTAATTGTCTCTCTTTTACACACACACACACACACCTTGTAGTCATTAATTAAGAGCATCGCACAATTTCTAGGATTTTAGGGCGCTGAAAACAAATCTCCAAACAATCGATCAGTTCTTTTCCTTGAGATGATATGTACTTTCTCATATATATGCGTTTCATTTAATATATTCTCGACATAAAATTCTTCCACCATCAGTTCTCATCTGTCAAGAGCTGGGGAATTTTTCCTGGGGCTTACAGAGAGAATTTCCATTGCTGGAATGTGCCCAAGGAAGAGATACCGAGCACCAATAAAGGGAAAGCTCTGGATTTGAGGCGTAAGAACATTTTCAGTTAACAGTGCTCTTTTCCTTAGCATATATGCCGAAGCTTTAAATTCTTGTCTTGGATTTTATCACTCCTTGAAGGTATATTAAAATTCATTAAAGCATTAACTCCTAATTCCAAAGCTTTTAACAGGAAAAATAAAATAAAAAACCCTATCTCTAAAGAACTAGCAGTTCACTGTACACTTCATCCATAATGTCTACGCTCTCGCTGGCTGAAAACCGACACAACCCTAGAGCTTGGACAACACAAACTAAAGCTAAGCTCTACACTTGGTGAGCAACTATAAGATCAACAGTCCTACTTCAAGGTTAGGGAACATACGTGCTTATCTCCGACAGTTTTATATATGTACCGACGAGGTGTGTGTGTAGACGTATTTGTATTTGTATTTGTATTCATCAAGGAAGAGCACCAAACCCTGATTGAACAAAAGCAAGCATTGTGATGGATGAAATATGCACTTCTAGCATCACCGTGTGTCTCCTCTAATTGCAGTTACAACTCTTCTAGCTCTAGGAGACTTTCCTTTCTGCTTGTCCTGTCTTTCATCAGCAACCTGTTCCGAGATTAGATAAGTTTCTAAATGTCTACAGCGATGACGAATGGAGAAATTTTAGATCCTTCACATACCATCCTGTCTAACTGCTGTAGAAGCTCTACAATTTCAGAGAAATCAGGTCTCAAAGATGGGTCTTGCTGCCAGCATCTCTCAAGCAGTTCCGCCAATTTGGGATGTGAATGGCTTGGAATTGATGGTCTTAGACCCTGAAATCCATGTCAGGACAACAGCTCTTTATTAGTGGTCAATTTGAGCTCAAAATATGCTTCTATGACAGCAGATCACATTACCACCAAGCAGCATGATCACAAAGGATGATGATAAAAAGAATTTAGCAGGTCCTGATCTTTTTATTTCCGGGATTGCTGATTGAACTAAAATTTTGACCCCCTCCCCCACCTGTCTTAATTTTGATGCAAGGCATTAAAAAACATGATTGGAGCACGGGACTCATTGACAACCTTTGAGACTTCCTAAAATGAGTCCACGAGAATTACACTAACCAAAAAGTCATTTAGTCATGTGCTTGGTCTTGCTTTGTTTATACCAGGCACAGGGTTCTGTTGGTCGAGAAGCAGTTTGGCAGTTAACAGACAAAGCCAAAGACGGGCTGGTTTCTATCTGAATGGAAAACTAAAATCCCATCTGAAGCAGAAAGAAAAGGCATCGTGGAGGACTACCTGCTGGACCACACCAACTGCGGCTTGTAATGGAGACAAATGCTCATACGGAAGCTGGAATATCATTCACAAGAACATAGATGATTGTCATGAAATCTGAGTGATCATATATTTGTAGAACTTATATAAAAACAAAACATCAATTTGGAAAAACTAAACATATGAACAAGAAGAATATCTCATTACTTCTAACAAAACAGGGAGAATGTGGTGTTACCTTTCCAGTAAGCAACTCCCAGAGCACAATGCCAAAACTAAAAACATCAGCTTTATGATCATATGGTTTGTGTTCAATAACCTTATATAACCGAACACAAAGGAAACATATGTTATGGAGCCATGATGAAACAACCGAATGCATAAAAATGTTTTAATCAATAATCATCATGTGATTCACTAAGCCATTTTATTCAGTGCAACAGCACCAACCTCTGGAGCCATCCAGCGATAGGTTCCAGTTTCTGCTGTCATCACACCAGTCTGATCTTGCACTCTAGCAACACCAAAATCAGCAACTTTAGCTACCTGCTAGCCAAATTTTTGAAACTTTAAGAAACATTAGTAGTCATAGCCAGTAAAGCAAAGATGTAAACTTATTTTCTATAATAGAAAAAGCTGATTCACAAGGCTGCCTTGCTTCCTCTCAAGAGGATTTGATCAGTTATTGCAGCTTTCCAATTTGAAACATGATTTAGTTCTGAGAAACAGAAAATGTTGATACATCGCTTATAACTGAATGCAAGATGGTGATCAGTTGATAAGTATAAAGTACTGTCTTCTGAGTTCTGAAACTGTTGCTGTTTCAGAACTCAGAAGAGAAAAAACAGGAACAGGAACACTGGCCAGACTGTAAATTAAATACTGAAAAAGCGAACCACTTACTCCATTTTCATCCATCAAGAGATTGGCAGATTTCAGATCTCTATGTACTATATTATTTTGGTGCAAGCAGTGCATTCCCTTGGAAACATCAATTGCTACTCGGAGTAAAGACTGAAGACTTAAACTTCCCTTTTGTTTATGCAGAAAGTCATACATGCTTCCACCAGACATAAATTCTGGGAAGGGTTATTTGCAAACAGAAAATCAATACACATTGAAATAGGTGGGTCATTCATGTGCGCATTATTAAAATTACACTACAAACCAACACATAATTAATTAATTGAAGGAACACATATAGCCATGAGTTTGTTCAAAATTACCTGTAATGATGCACAGGCTTGGAGGTCTGGTGCATGCACCGATGAATTTCACAACATTCTTGTGACGAACTTTCCTGCAAATTGCAAAGGAGTCTAAAGGGGATCAGAGAAGAAATCCGTGCAAGAGAGCAGTGGCGACATTTATTTTTTATTTAAGATCCCTAAGAGAATCAACTAAGTGCTTTAAGAGTTGACTTCACTAATCAGAAATGAAACACTGAGATCACTTAAAATGCAATATCCATGCTCCCATGACAGAAAAAGGACCAGAGATTGCTAGAAAATTAGATAACAAGAGAGATTCTGGAACTCGATTCTGTGGAAACATCACATATGATGCGTTTGTGAACAAATTTCTAGATTATCACACGAAATACATGAGAATTTTGAAAAGCTACTTCACTTGTTCCCTTGCGTAAATGACCGCTTTAAAATATGAAATGCCTCCATCCAATCAATCAATTTTATCAACATCATGAAAACATGAAATGTGAATAACCTCTTCAGCACACAAGAAAGCATAACCCCCTGCTTACTATTTGTGAGTTGAAATTGCATTTCTTGGGACATTTGGACTCCTAAAAAACATCTACAGAAAATATTTGTTAGGAATCATGACAGCTCATCCAATAATTAAATTTTCAAAATTGTCAGGATTATCAACCTGGTACATTTACATTTGGATCTAGTTCCAGTATAAAAACATGATTCCACTGGTATATTTGAAGTTCCAGCTGTAACTGCAAATGTTTTCAGAATTTCAGATAGCATTTTTGTAAGCATTTAGATGGGTAGATAAAGAACCAAAAATACAACCAACCTCATGATAGAGACTTCTTGATAAAATTCACTCTGAAGTTTATTGTTTAGATGTTCACCCCTAAGCACTTTAATAGCTACATCTTGACTGCAGAAGGTGCCTTTATACCTGTTTCAAGTAAATCATTCAATTCAAAGAGCATTCATACAATAACAGATCATTGGTCTTAAGATGACAAGAACTCACAGATCTCCACTGGATCCGTTTGCAATTTTTTTCTCGCGTATTAACTGCCGCGCATCAATTTCCCAAACATCAATTGAATCAGCAGGGACATTCATGAGATTAGAGACAAGACTGATTCCTATTTGATCTTGCTCCGTAACACGATAAACCGCGTGTGACTTCGAATCAGCGTCCTGCACAGCACTTCAAATGATCAAGTATAAACAGATGAATCATTTAAAGAGTATTATTAAAGTAGCACTAAGTTCATGACAATTAGTGTTACATGTTTACCATTTTAACATACATTAACGTAATCATGAACAAACAAAGCCCTAAACAAAACATACAGCAAGCCAAAAGCTCGCTGGAAATTAATCACTAGCATTAAATGCAATAAACAAGTAGCATGTAGAAGGGCTACCTCGATTTTTGGAATTTCCTTAAACACCATGCTTCTAAGCCGCTCTGTGTCCTGTAAATAATTATGGAACTAAGTCATGACTTAACAATTATCAGAAGATAAGAGACGAATTTATTTAGAATTCCACTTAGGTATTTTTTTTTTTATGACCTTGTAATGAAGAGATGAAAGAACCACTGATTTAGACCTATAACATGTGGCTTCCCACAAAGAAATGTGACTGGTAACAAATCAAAAACTGTTATCATACAATCTGAACAGTGAATCTTGAAAACCACTTCAACGGTCTTAAACGACTATTAATCCAATGATTATACTAAGGTGGGGCAAAATGGGCGCAGTACCTCAAGTGGCATATTATCAACAACAAACACGTCTAAGGAGTAGCCATCTGTAGTGGAAAAGGCATGAGCTTCTTGAATGTTGAGCCCGATCTCAGACAGTAAGGAAGTAAGCTGAAAATTGAAAAATAGAAAAGCATAATTTATTTAGCTAGGTCAATTAAAACAAAATATTATACAGAGTGCGCCATTGCACTTAGAATATCTTAATGCAAGTCATTCAGGAAACTTTGACATCATTTCAAATAACAGATGTACCCATGTTAAGTAGTGACTTTGAAAAATAACAATAGGGCACAACAAACATATCTCATCTAGAATCTAGAGATCCATGTGATTAATAGAAGAGAAGATCAAAGTGGAGAGGCAATAATCTCTTTTGACTGGTGGTAGAAAGTATTGAATTATAAGAAGATTAGAAAATAAACCAGAACTTGTGCAATGATCTGGCACTACAATAAAAATGCGAATAGACATGTGTCATCGAGAGATCCATGTGACTGCTAGCAGAGAAGATCAAAGAGGAGAGGCAGCCTATGGAGAGGAGTTCTCTCTTGACTGGTGGTAGAAAGCATCAAATTATGCAATGATCTAGGAATACAATAAAAATGTCTGAGGTCAGATGAATTAACTGAGAGACAGGAATGAATAAAGCTATAGATGGGTTCACAAATAGAAGTTAAAGAAAGGTATTAAGAAAAGAATGATTTATAGAAGATCCTTCAACATCAAGTAATTACATGATAAATGTTTCAGTAAGATTGCTCCACTTATTGTAACACAATGAATGGAAATGCACACTTCATCCTTCAAATCATGATGTAAAGTTCTCTCTTCTTGTATGTCAACTTTGTACTAGAAAATAAATCTGAGATCAGATGCCTCCTATATATCAAGACTGTTCCTGCACCCGTGCCCAGAAGATGTCAAAATAAAAGATGCTAAAACAAGGATAGAATATATCCCATGTATGCAATGCTCATTGAAGAATGTCAACAGTACGCCTACCATGACTGATAAAACACAGATTACATCCACGGATGATTTAGAAACTAGAAGAGGTCAGCTACCTGACTCAGGAGTTTTGGCTGATCAATAGTTGAAATTGTAATTTCATGCACCAGCCTACAAAATCATGGAAGCATTGCAGCGTTATTTTAACAAGAACTAAAAGGCATTGCCAGAAGCTAATGAAAGGATTGGCCTCAAAGGGCATATAGCACAATGGATATTGCGTGTCTAAGCACAAATACCCATTCAAAGAAAGCAAAGGATTATCACAGCTAAGGAACACAAAGGGAAGAAAGCAACACAT
>Ga0307515_10022592_pt1 | contig 11075 bp, 7 predicted proteins | sample 17_EM_MG_FD_194513 | JGI IMG/M metagenome (GOLD analysis project Ga0307515, IMG submission 194513) | Populus trichocarpa ectomycorrhiza microbial communities from riparian zone in the Pacific Northwest, United States - 17_EM | ecosystem: Host-associated > Plants > Roots > Unclassified | place... | reverse complement strand
ACACGAGAGAGTCATTCAGCAGCAGCTGGTAACGAGCACCGCGCTTGCAATGCAATAGGATAGCACTGCGAGGAAGAAAGGTTGACGAACACTGTAAATTAAGTACAATACACAGATCCCTCAAGCATTTTCATTTCTCATTGAGCTTCTCTGCTATCAGGTCAACGGGTGATGACTCCGGAGGGGCTGAGGTTTCTGTCTCTTCAATAGATTCGCTATCATAATATATATTCATCATCACTGTACACGCATCTTCACAAAGTTTCCACCAAGAGAATCATCTTAGAATGCTGAGATTGAGTTACTGCTATACTATCTTCACCAGACATAACTAAAGCAGGGTAGGAGTGTTCTGTGGCATGCGAAATGCTCTTGAACTCCTCTACTTTTCTCGAAAGAGCATCAGGGCCAAGATCAATCTCATCTAGCAAAATTGCCTTGTTTTACTCAAGTGTATGCTTCCCCTGAGACATCATTTCTGGGCTTGAGCTCACTGTTTTGGCATAGAATTATCACAATCATCATCGGATTTATACATTTGATTAAGTTCGTTCATGATGTTTTATACACATAATATTTCTATTTTCTTATGGGCGTAACCACGCAATAATTTTAAATGAACTAATTTAACATGAATAAAAAGTAGACTTGTAATGTGCTTAAATTTAAATTTTAAATGAACTATATATATTTTAATTTAATATATATATAGTCGCGCATGATGATCAACATGCATGATGGAAAATTAAATTAACCCATAATTTTTTAATTATCTTGTACTTGTACTGTGCTTAAATTTGATCAAGATATTCTATACATCTAGCTATAATCTGGAAGACTTTCAAATTAAGTTTAAAAAATGTTTAGACTAATTTTGTTATTCTTTAATTTTCTAGTTTGTTAAGAATTTTATTGTTTTTCTTTTTATTTTCGAGTATTCTAGGTTTTAAGGTTAATTTTTAGATTTATTTAAAGAATTATAAATGTAGAGACAAGCTACTTAAAAAAAAACACAAATATTTAGCAATAAAATCTAAATTAAAATTTTTATGCGGTAGCTCTATTCAGTATAATTTTATGTTATAAACTGTGTTTGCTATTTTTTTTTAATAATAATGACAAGTTGTACAATAATAAGAGCTTCTTTGTTCCTGCGATTAAAAAAATCAAACTTTTCTTTGCTTCAAAAACTTCAGACTCCATCTGCTAGAACTCAAGTGCAAGAGCATGAACAAGTCAACAAAAGAAGAAGTCAACAACAAAGGGAGAATTTAAGTTATACAATGAGATACAAGGAAAGGGAACTGACAAAGTAGATGTGAGGCATTAAGGGAGGGGTGAAGGGTAAATAAAGGGGGTGGGAAGTAACATGAGCACAGGGAGAGCAGAAAGTACTGGAAGCGAACCCTTCTCATTGTCAATTATCCTTTCCTTCTCTTAGCAAAGACAAATACTAAGATGCCTCCTTTCCATCTCCGTATGCTCTTCTAGAGATTTACCCTTCTTCCTTAATGGTAAAACTTGATGTGATGCACTTTCGCTCTCTCTCATGAATGACAGGGTTGTTCAGACAGGCAGGCAGGCAGGTGGAGTAAATAACAAAGAAAACAACACATGAAACAAATAGGCACTGTCCGAAATTCAGATATCACGTTGAAGTTTTCAAGGCTTGTTTGAAGTCAATAAAAGTATGAGATGGGAATTTTTTAAATTAAATAATTAATTGGGTGGTCAGTGTGTGTGTGTGTGTATCGGTTACATAGTTATCACGGGTTTTATATATATATATATATAATTAACTCGGGTTATAACCATGTCGGGGACGGATTTCGAGTCAATCAACCAGACCAGTTCGAGTTTTATTAGTATGTGTTAAATGCCTGCCTTGGGAGAATACATTATTTACGCATACTGAGAGTATACACGTACTTCCTTACATTGTCATACGTACATTATATATAAACCTGTCTAAAGCCTATAAATTCTTCCCATCTATCAGAAGACTCCATGCAGTTCTCACAGAGACACAGACGCAGCTAGCAGACACACAAGATCATCCGCAACACAAGCACCTAGCTACCTCTCGAGTTACCTATAAATTAAAATGTCAACATTGAACCATCTCTTTGATCTTCCGGATCAGATTTGCTACGTACAATGTGGTTTTTGCACCACCATTTTACTCGTAATACACTACAGCTTCGTAGAGTTTCACAAGATTAATGTGCAGTTCAACTTTAATTATTTTGTGTTTTTTGTTTTCTCTCGAATGTTGTAGGTAAGTGTTCCATGCAGCAGCTTATCCACGGTGGTGACTGTGATATGTGGACACTGCACCAGCCTCTTCTCTGTCAACATGAAGAAATTCTCTTTTCTCCCTCTCAATCTTTCAACTTCTCTCAGCAATGAGGATGAGGTTTCAATTAACACACACACAAACATATATCAGTTGTTTTTTCTTTTCTTTTTCCAGAAAAATTACAACTATTAACTAGCTTAATTTATTAGCTAGCATATATATTGAGGTTCTTGGTGTTCAGTAGAGATAAATCATTGACCTTAATTTTTCTTCTCTTCCCTTCAGCAAAAAGAACAGCTTCGTCCAGAAGTCAATGCCCAAAAAGGCTTAGAAATGCAAAATTCGTTCATGGCGATCTCTTCTAACAATGATGAAGATGACAGAATTAATCAAGTGAATCGTGTCATTAATAAACGTAAGTTTATCAAATTTATCTAGCCAGATTATAGTCAATGATAGGGCATAATCATGTAAATTAACTCTTTTTGGAGCTCTAATCTACTTATTAGCTAATTGAACTAACTATTTATCCCTGTACGTAGCCCCAGAGAAAAGACAAAGAGGACCATCGGCTTATAACCGCTTCATCAGGTAAGAAATCTTAGTTAAGATTTATAATATTAATTAGTACATGCATGATTTAGCCTTGGTATTACTATTTTCTTACAAAAATATATTTATCAGAGAAGAGATCAGAAGGATCAAAACTGAAAATCCAAGAATAGCTCACAAAGAAGCCTTCAGCACAGCTGCAAAAAATGTAAGTTGATTTTCTGGAGTGCAGGTAGATTTTTGACACTCAATCATGCGCAGAAGCGTATCGAGGGAAATGAAACAACTCAACCGATCCAATTTAACATATTGTAGTTTAATTCAAATCGATCATGTTTAACTCTTTTCAGTGGGCCCATTCACCCCTTGTTCAGTACTGCAAAGATATTGATGGAGAGAGCAGTGGCTTGGAAGAGGAGAACGGCTCATGGTCCTGTGATGCAGCTGATCAGGTACGTAAGTCATGAGCTATCTAGTGAGCACATCATATATGCTTATAGAGTAGCACTCTACCTGGAATATTTTCTCTTTCTAAATTCTAATAATGAAATTATGCAGTATACGGATGGCTCAGGGAAATTTTATTAGGCTGCGAATGATTGTTAAGCAAATAATACAGGAGGAGAAAAACATTTTAATTCTTCAATTGATATTCCAAATCTAGTCACTTTCTAGCTAGTTAATTTCTCCAACTTACTACTACATCTAAAATTTATGAAATAGCCTTATGGGGTAATCTTGAACGCACTGTAAAGGCTTCTGTAACACTTGATGTTTGTAGTAATTTGTGCTACTGAAGTGGATGCATGACTTTCTGTTTTGAAAAGTTTCAGGTCAACGTAGAAAGCAAAGGCTTACATGAAAGAAAGGTTCCAAGGCATTCCATGTGGGCAAAGACTCCCTTTGAGTGATCAAGACTTGTACAAACTAGCAAAAGCAGAAAATTGTTTCTGTTTTAGGGTTTGGGTTGGGTTCAAATCTTATGTCCATTTAGGGTAGATGCTCTCGGGAATGAGATTCACTGCAAGTTGTGAAAGACTGACTAACTACAAGGAAACTTAAAGTTTTCAAGGTGTTTAACGATGGATGCATGTCCTGTCGCAAAGACAAAAACTCTGTTGAATTTTGACGTAGCTCGCTCTCTATATAGTATATATAACTCCTATATGCTCATCAGTCATCACCTACCTCTTGTCACGTTGGGACTGGTGAAAAGCTTTTTCCAATAATAATACCCCCTTGGTATCGAATCCAAAAATTATATCCCTTTTAGCACATCACAGGATTCCATCTTAGAAAAGTGGGTAAAAGATTTGGCATGAGAAGTCATGTTTAAAATTTTAATATTAAATAAGATTTAAGATTATAGAATTATAATTATGTAATCAAACTAATTCACTAATTGTCAATATTAATTAGCGATTAATAAATAACATACATGAGAATCATTAAGACATCTTTTGTATTGAGAAATCATTTAAGTAATAAGATAAAGAAACATGTATATGTGACGAGCAAATTGTGAGAATTTATCACTAGAACGTAACTGGTATAATATGAGAACCTGTAAAAGGTTAAGAGAAAAAAATAAGTTTCTATAAAATAGATTAAAAGGACTTAAATACCAAATACTACATGTATAAAAACTCAAATAAATTCTTATATCGTTTTCAACAGAAACTATACCCACACAAGCGCGGGTGCACAACTAGTTTAATGTGGGATTAGAAACATTAATGGCTTCTTGAAAAAGAACAGAGAAGATAAAACATTAATAGCTAGCTGCCCTTGTAAGTATATATCCAAGACTTTCTTGTACCTATTTGATCACATTTATGTCTGAGGGCATGTACTGTCCAAAACCTAGTTATAATTCATCATAAATATTGCTTTTCTACCCGTGTACCTCCTGATCATGAAGTATTTTTGCAAGTCGTCCCACCACCACTAGTCCACTACCACCTTCTTCTTTAATTTTATATTTTCCTTGTCATTCTCAGCACCATTATATATGCCTGCCTGAAAATCATAAATACGAGTTGATAATAATCAGCAATCTTATTAGCACCATACACTTGCAGATGGAAGTTTTATGGTTTCTATAGCTAGCTTGTTTATCAAAAAATGGGGTTTATGGTTTCGTGCATTTCATACTAGCTCCGTATATTTATATATACCCATGACATCTAGCTAGCTAGAATACATGAGTCCTTAATTCTCGTCCATATTTATCATTTTGTGGAATCAGTGCATTTCTTAAAGTGACTTGTAAATCTTGGGGTTTGCTCTTACTTGTGAAAGGCCTCGGATAAACTGAATGGAAATATGCTTGAAAGAAGTCCCTATTCTCCTTCTGTAGTTCTCTCCACACTGCAAGCAACAAGTCCACTATATTAGGAGCTAAAGAAGTCCACACTATCGTCCCTTACTCGTAAAAATCAGTGAGATCAAGTGACCTGTAAGTGTAACAATTGGCCGAATGTTAGCATGCTTATATAGTGCCTTTATGCATTGATCTCTACTCATTTGAAGGAGCAGACATCTCTCTATAAGATGTTGAACCTGTTATATACATGTCAGTCGAAAGCAAAAGCACAATAAATCTGAGTCCTTGTAATCAAGAATTAAGATACTAGCTCTAAATAGTACAAAATATAGCTCGTAAGAATATTCTTGAGGGAAAAAAAAGCGTGTGAGAATGTACATATAAAAACTAGAACTTGGAAGCTTTCACCATGCCAGCATAATATATATATACATGGGAGCTAGCCGGGGTGAGGGGATCGATCGCATGGCCGACTTACCATCCTAATGTAGCTATGTGGGTGGCAACGCAAACAGGGAAGCAGATGCTGGTGGCCTTCATGATACATGTTCTCCTAGCTAGACTTGACAGAAAGGAAACAAAAGAAGAAAACAAAGACTAGGAAGATAAAGAAATATAGGACAACAAACAATATGCAAAAAGTGCAAGGGAAAGAAAGGATGATATTTAGAGGTTTCTATATCACATAAAGTACTTGTACCAAATAAAGAGAGTGACTGTTATCCATAGATATCTAAATGAAGGGCCAAAAAAGCACAAGAAATCCAAACGATAGATTCACCTCATCCTCAGCTGTCCCTCTGCTAACCTCATATTCAGAAGACGAGAGAATTGATTGTTTTTGAAGACTTGAAACGTGTTTTGATGATGCAAGTTTCGTGGCCTAGCTCGTAGCCACTTGATGTTAGAGAATTCAAGCACCTCTTTGCACCAATACCATTCCCTGGCTGCCTATTCTTTGTCCTACATTCTTCAAGTGACAAACGTGGCAGGCTAGTAAAAGGGCAAGGCTTTATTACACACAATAACAGGTGCATTAATTATTGCGCCTGTTATCATGCTGGGAGTGGGCTTTTGTCGTTTAAAGGCTTCGCGTTCGATCAAAACTAACCAATATACTAATTTTGATATGTAGTTTTGAAATGAATTTCACATCAATGGATCATTGCCACCCTGTTAATCTGTCCATCTTTGTCAAAATAATCCATTTACAGCATCCAACCTCTCCATTAACCGAATTCTCATCCTGATCGTTTGCTGTTCCAACAGGCCAATAGCCATTTCAAAACTATAAATATTAAGCAAAACCCTAACCATTTTCCATTAGATCCAAGCTCTGATATATTAGTTCCGTAGAACCCATTTCAACAAAAGCTTAACCAAGCAATCCACTTCCATTAACAAAGGACCGAGTCAAACTAGCCGGTAAACAAACCCACCCACCCACCACATGCAGAGCTACCACTACCTTCACCGATCCAAGGCCACACCAGTCCACCCATTTTGTCATTCCATCACCATGTTTGGATTTAGGTGAAAAGTTTGTTGATGTGAAGTTATGACGCTACCTTCACCGATCCAAGGCCACACCAGAAAATTGTAATATTTTAAGAGATTTAAAAAATGTTATATACAATTCATATAGCATACACTAATACATTACCAATTTATTGATTATTGAAAGAAAAATAGGTGTGGTATAAAATTAAAAATAGAATGCAAAGTTAAAACTAAAAAATAAGAAGAAGATTAAGAGGAATGTATATTTTTATTAAGTGTTTCTTTCTAAGCTCTCTTAGTTATTCTTTTTTTTTTTTTTTTGTGATTTTTAATAGTGCTGAATTACAATATTTTTTATAGGTATAAAATCCAAGACAATCAATGAATTAAACTAATACAAGGAAATTCTAATAAGAATTAATAGAAATTGTATTCTACTGACTGAACCGGTCGACCGATTCATTTAATCCAACTAGTCAACCGGTTTCCAACCAATGGATCTATTCTTTTGTTCTTTAGAAAAACCAGACTTTGAGTTTAATTTTCAACACCCCCTCTTAAACTTGATTTCTTCATAACTGCCAACAAATCTCTTATCTTGGTAAAAACATCATATTTGAGTGGCTTTGTGAAAATACTCACAAGTTAATCTTGTATCTTTATATACTTGACTTCAAATTTTTTATTTGTAATGCAATCTTTTAGGTAATGAAATTTTATGTCAATATGCTTAATTCTATCATGAAAAACTAGATTTTTAGTTAAGGCAATGACTGATAAGTTGTCTACATAAATCTCTTTAGGCTTCTCTTATGACATTCACAATTCTTTCAATAATCTTTTTAGCCATATGAAATGATAAACACATGTCGTAGTAGCTACATATTCAGCTTCATATGTTGATAAATTACTATATATTTCTTTTATGAACTTCATGTGAATGTTGTGGCTCCTATGTAAAAAACAAAACTAGTAGTGTTTTTTCTATTATTCATATCTCCAGCCCAATTACTATCACTATAACCTACAAGGTCAAAATGATTAGAATATCTATAGAACAAGCCAAAATTAACAGTACCTTTGATATATCAAAAAATTCACTTCAAAGTTTTAAAATGTGTTATAATTGGTGTCTTTATAAAAACCTATTCAAAAGCCTTACTCCAAAAAAAATATCAAGATGAATGCATGTCAAATATCTCAAACTCCCAACTAGGCTTTTGAATGTTGATGAGTTTATCTTCTTCCCTTTATTATTCTTTGACATTTTCACTCTACACTTAACTTGAGTATTAACTTTTTCACAATCCTCCATCTTCAACTTTTGGAGAATTTCTTTTACAAACTTCTCTTGGCTTACAAAGATTCCATCCTCTTCTTATTTGATCTGAATCCCTATGTAATAAGTATGTCATAAGACCAATGTCTGTCATCTCAAACTTCTTGATTATTACTTGTTTGAAGTCTCCAAACATCTTTGGATTATTTCCTATAAAGATCAAGTCATCAACATATAAATATACAATAAGAGTATCATTACTCTCTTTTATCTTTACATAGATAGTATATTCATGGGGGCATTTTACAAATTTAAGAAGTAGTCATCAATACAACTATACCAAGCCCTTGGGGCTTGCTTCAATTTATACAAGATTTTGTTCAATTTTAATACATTGTCTTCATGTCCCTTCACTTCATAACTCATAGGTTGCTCAATGTAGACCTACTCAAGAAAACCATTAAGAAAGGTTGATTTAACATCCATTTGATAAATTCTCCATCTATATTGAGTAGTTGTGACAATGATTAATTGAATGGTCTCTAATCTAACAATGAGAGCAAAAATCTCATCATAGTCAATCTCATACTTTTGACTATAGCCTTTTACCATTAACTTTGCCTTGTATCTCTCCATCTCTTCTTTGATATTTTTCTTTTATTTGTAGGTCCACTTGACACCTACCGGCTTTTTTCCACTTGGTCTGGGAATTAATTTTCATGTGTCATTCTTCTCAATTGATGTAATCTCTTCATCCATAGAAATTCTCTATTTTGCATTCTTTATTGCTTCTTTAAACACTATAGGATCATATACAGCAAGATGATAATATAGTGTTACATCATTATCAATAGGAGTAGTTACCTCATATAATTCATTAATGCTTCTCATTTTTCTTGGTGAACTTGATGGGCTGCCACTACTTAAACTTCCATTAGAAGAAAAAGATAAAGGTGAAGATGACACCATTAGTGATTATGGAGGTGTAGCTTGTTCTTGATGATCTTTATAGCTCTCCACCTTTTTATTAAGAGCCTATAGAAAATTATATTTCTCACCATCATCTGCCTTCTAATATCATGTTCATTCTTCATCTAACTCAACATCTCTATTAATCACTATCTTCCCTTCATTGGGGTTATAAAGCTTATATCCTTGGATTTTTTTTATCATAACCCACAAAGATTATTTTTTTCTCTTGTTATCTAGTTCGGTCCTTACTTGATCATCTATATGCACATAGCCAATACTTCCAAATACTTTCAAATGAGTAGCATTTGGCTTTCTTCCATCTTCTTGAATTTTAATTACTCTTTCCTCATGAGCTTGTGATTTTCCTATGAGATCTTATATTGAAAGAACATCCATATTTTACGATTCTTTTATTGCGACCACCATATAATGTAACTTCTTTTACAGCGAGCGTATGATCTTTTCTATCACACGTGTCTCTTTCATCTACTCTCCATATCTCTTCATTTTATTATATATGACCAATACTCTTGCAAAGTATTTTGAAATATTCCTCGATTCAAATATATGTAACTTTTCAAAGTCACCACATAGCTTTTGTAGAAGTATCTTTTTTACACTGTTAACTCCTTGGTTTGATTGCTGCAAAACTTTCCATACTTGGCGGTGATTACGTTTGTCACTATCTAAAAAATACCTCTTTGTTACTTTTCCTTTATATGAGTTCTCACTAATAATGGGTTCTTAATGATGAGAGGGGGAGGAAAAGTAACAGAGAGAGAGAGTTTTTGAGGTTAGGAGGAAATTCAAACATTTTGCATGGAAAATTTTGTCCGGTAGAGGAAAGATCTAAAATACATGAGAGAGGGAATATGGGGTTTTCCAAAAAAAAAATTAAAATATCAAACATCCAATTTATAAACATTATTTTCATCAGCTCAGAGGTATCAAAAGCAAAAAAAATAAATGTATATTTTGTCTGGAAAAAATGGAAAATGTAAATTTGCTTGAAACAGTTTCAAAATAGCTATTTTGCATCTTTGTGTTCGCATAGAGCCCTTTATTATATCTCGATGAAAGTTTGATTGTTGTGAATATCAAAGCCATATTCCTCTTATCCTCTATCATGTTCTCTCATTTTCAGCCTTTTGTTGTTCCAAATTATCGATTAATTTGTATGGCCATCAAGGAGAAAATAAAAAAAAAAACGAATTTCTAATATAAAGGATCCGATTAATCAAACTTTCAGTAATAAACAGAAGTTGCATATATTTATTCCTGGTTATTTTAAGAAAAGTTTTTGAACTTAGATCTGACTTGGCGCAAGGCTCGGGCAAGTTAATTTTGAATAATCTGGAAAGGTGTTTCAAGATTTTTTTATTTTTTTAATTCAAATCAGGTTTTGAGCATCTCAATCAGATTACAAATTGATTTGATCTAATTTAAAACTCAATCCGATATAAACATGAAATCACCACACTGGGCTGAACTGCCTGGTTGTCCAGGTTTAATAAAATTATTTTAAGGTTGTATATTTTACTCCATTACAACTAACTTAACGGTGCTTGCAATATCTAAATGGGCCAATCCAAGCCTTTTAAACTGGCCGAACTTATGCTTCCTTCCACACAATTGACTAGTTGATCCGTAAATCAGCATTTATCATCATTGAACCTGTGAGTCAAGGTCTTATAAGCAGAAGTTGATCCAGTGGTTCAGCTTGTGTCGTGTGAAGATTCAAGCCCACCTCCACTTCCCACCTAATATTTCAGTATTTCTCAAGCACTTCTTCTTTTCTTCATATCTGTATGCTTACAGAATATTGAGGATTCCCATACAAATCTCCTTTGCTTTAATTATAAAGGAACATGATCTAATACTTGGTGTTAGGTAATAATCAATAAATTATTAATAAAAATAAAAATATAGTTATTAAAATCAACTCGGAGTTGTTTTATTTATTTTTTTAAAAAAAATCAATGGCAAGTCAATCATATCAACTCTATGTTGTTTGTATTTTAGACTCAACTCAAACGAATTATTCAAGTACTGAATAAATCCAACCGTAAGCAGATCAAATACGCTAGCGTTTACTTGTACTCGTCCATTACTTTATTGAGAACCAAAAATCAAAGTAAAATTGTTTG
>Ga0307515_10022591_pt1 | contig 11076 bp, 6 predicted proteins | sample 17_EM_MG_FD_194513 | JGI IMG/M metagenome (GOLD analysis project Ga0307515, IMG submission 194513) | Populus trichocarpa ectomycorrhiza microbial communities from riparian zone in the Pacific Northwest, United States - 17_EM | ecosystem: Host-associated > Plants > Roots > Unclassified | place... | reverse complement strand
CGCCCCCTTGCCCTGCAACACCGGCGCATCCGGCAGCCCCAGCAGATCCGCCGCCAGCGCCTCGGCCACTTCGATGCCGTCGACACCGGCGCTCATGATCCCGCCCGCGTACCCTGCGCCTTCACCCGCAGGGAACAGCCCGCGCACGTTGACGCTCTGGTAGTCCCGCCCGCGGTTGATGCGCAGGGGCGATGACGTGCGCGTCTCCACGCCGGTCAGCACTGCGTCCGGCCGGTCGAAGCCGCGGATCTGGCGGGAGAAGGCGGGTAATGCTTCGCGGATCGCCTCCAGGCAGTAGGGCGGCAGCGAGCCATTGCCCTTCTGCTGCAGGTCGGTCAGCGTGACTCCCGGCTTGTAGCTGGGCACCACGTCGCCGAATTCCTTGCTCACCTGGCGTTTGACGAAGTCGCCCACCAGCGAGCCCGGCGCCAGGTAGCCGCCGCCGCCCAGCGCGTAGGCGCGGCTTTCCCAGATGCGCTGGAAGGCCATGCCGTCCAGCGGGTTCACCGCGCTGCCGTCGCGCTTGCCGTCTTGCCGGTAGTCCTCGGGCGTCAGGCCGACGACGATGCCGGCATTCGCGTTGCGCTCGTTGCGCGAGTACTGGCTCATGCCGTTGGTGACGACGCGGTTCTCTTCGCTCGTTGCAGCCACCACCGTGCCGCCGGGACACATGCAGAAGCTGTAGACCGCGCGCCCATTCTTGGCGTGGTGGACGAGCTTGTAGTCGGCCGCGCCGAGGATCTCGTTGCCGGCGTGGGCGCCGAAGCGGGCCGCGTCGATCAGGCTCTGCGGGTGCTCGATGCGGTAGCCGATGGAAAAGGGCTTGGCCTCCATGTGCACGCCGCGCGCATGCAGCATCTGGAAGGTGTCGCGGGCGCTGTGCCCCAGTGCGATGACGACGTGTGTGGTGGCTATCTGCTCGCCGGATTCCAGTGTCACGCCGCGTACGGCGCCGTCCTCGATGAGCAGGTCCGTCATCTTCTGCTGGAAGCGGATCTCGCCGCCCAGCGCCTCGATGTCGGCACGCATCTTGATGATCATGCTGACCAGGCGGAAGGTGCCGATATGGGGCTTGCTGACGAACAGGATCTCGTCCGGCGCGCCGGCCTTGACGAACTCGGTCAGCACCTTGCGCGTCAGGTGGCGCGGGTCGGTGATCTGGCTCCACAGCTTGCCGTCGGAGAAGGTGCCGGCGCCGCCCTCGCCGAACTGCACGTTGCTTTCGGGGTCGAGCTTCTGCTCGCGCCACAGGCCCCAGGTGTCCTGCGTGCGCTCGCGCACGGCCTTGCCGCGTTCCAGCACGATGGGCTTCAAGCCCATCTGCGCCAGGATCAGCGCGGCGAACAGGCCGCAGGGGCCGAAGCCGACGACGACGGGGCGGGGGCCGGTGTGCTCGCCGACCCGGGCCAGGAAGTGGTAGCCGGTGTCCGGTGTGGGGCGGATCTGGTGGTCGCCCGAGAACCGCGCGAGAACCGCGGCCTCGTCAGTGCCCTCGGCCAGCGTGCAGTCCAGCGTGTAGACGAGCTGGATGTCGCTGCGCTTGCGCGCGTCGTAGCCGCGGCGGAAGACGTGGAGGCCGGCCAGCTCGGCGTCTGCCAGCTTGAGCCGCGCCAGCACGGCGGGGCGCAGGGCCTCCGGGGCGTGGGCCAACGGCAGGCGGAGTTCGGTGATGCGGATCATGGTTTGGTCGATATCTAGCCGACAAAAACAAACAGGCCCCGAGGGGCCTGTGTGGTGGTGACCGTCAGGCGTGAGCCTGAAGGATCAGCCCGAATGCGGGCGCTTGCCCGGGTTCTTCTTGGAGCGGGTGTGGGCACCGCGCTCCAGGCTGCTCAGCTGGCCCTTGCCGGCGGTGAAGGTCACGCCCTTGGGGGCTTCGGGACGGGGGGAGGCGCGGCGAGCCGCTTCGGTGATGATCTTGTTGCCCATGATGGCTCTCCAGTAAAACAAGCCCTCAGCAGGGGCGAATCGCAAAACAGCGACGAAAGGGGCGCATTTTAGCCTTGTCGGCGGGCAGGCGCCTTCGGCTCAGCAAAACTGCGGATGTTCAGGCGGCCCGGCTTGGGAAACAGTGGGGTGCTGGAGCTCAGGGAGAAGACCGTGGCGGAATCACAGAACAGGCAGCCGCCGCAGGGGGCTGCCCGCTTGGCTGCCTATGCCCGCGACATGGCGCGCGGCGTGGAAACCTGGATGAGCGGCGCTGCCGCCGAGGGCAAGCCGCCCGACGAGGCCGGGCTGTTGCGGGACCGCCGCGCGGCCATTGATCTGCCGGCCACCGAGCGCTTCGACGCGCTGGCCTTGTCGGGCGGCGGCATCCGCAGCGCGACCTTCTCGCTGGGCGTGCTGCAGGCCCTGGCCGAAACCAGCCGCGAGCGCACGGTTTCCGGGCCGAACCAGCCGCCGGTCAGCTTCAAGGCGTCCATGCTGGCGCGGTTCGATTACCTGTCCACGGTCAGCGGCGGCGGCTTCATCGGCGCCTTCCTCGTCGGGCTGTTCGTGCCCGGGCGCCTGCGCAGGGCCGCACAGACGCAAGGCGATGCCGAAGCTTCTGCCAACGACGCCCGGGCGGTGCTGGGCAGCGGGCCGCCCGAGCGCATCCGCGCGGCGACCATGGGCGACGAGAAATCGCTGCTGAAGGCGCCGCTGGCGTGGCTGCGCGAGAACGGCCGCTACCTCACACCCACCGGCTCGGGCGATCTCGTCTACGCCGCCGGCATGGGCCTGCGCAACTGGATCTCGCTGCACGTCGTCATCGGCGTCGCGCTGCTGCTGGCCTTGACCCTGCTGGCGGCGCTGCGCAGCGCGGTGCTGGCGCAGTCGTGGAGCGGGCCGCTCGCCGATCTGGAGAGTCAGTTGCTGGGAGAGGCGCTGAAGGCTGCGGATGCGCTGATCGCGTCGGCCCCGGCCTGTGCCGCCAAATGCGCCCCGGCCACGCCGCTGTCCAGCCTCATCTGGTGGAGCTCGCTGTTCGCGCTGGCCCTGGCGCCGCTGCTGTTGTGGGTGGCGCCCATGGGCATCGCCTTCTGGACGACCAGCCGCCGGCCCGATGGGGTGAGCCTGCCGATCAATCGCAGCGTGCTGGGCATGACGCTGGCCGCCGTCATCTTTGCCGGGCTGGCCTGGCTGGGCGCAGATGGCTCGCCGGGCCTGCAGTGGGTCTGGTGGGGCCTGGCGGCGTTGACGCTGCTGGGCGTGCTGGTGCATGTGGTGCTGGCCGTCTTCGTGAGCAGCGCGCGCATGCAGGCCGTGCTGCTGACGCGCTGGCTGGGCACGGGCCTGATTGCCACCGGCGCGCTGCTGCTGCTGGCCTTCATCGAGACGCTCGGCCACACGCTCTACCTGCTGACGATCACCCAAAGTGCCTGGTTGCCCGGCGTGCCGGCGGCGCTGGGCGCGGCGCTGGCCTGGATGGCCAAGAAGATCGGTGCCTCGGGCAAGGGCAGCGCCCCGGGCTGGCTGCAGAAGATACCGCTGACGACGCTGGGCGGCTTCGCAGGGCTGGCCGTGCTGCTGCTCATTGCCACCGTGTGGGCCTGCGGCGTGCAGTGGCTGGCCTGGCAGGGCGCCAGACCGTCCATGGCCGCCATGGCCAGTGCCGCGCATCTGCAGTTGTTGCTGATTCACGCGCTGGCCTGGCTGCTGCTGGCGGGCGGCGTGGGCCAGTTCCCGGCGTTCATCAACCTGTCCAGCCTGCAGAGCTTCTATGCCGCGCGGCTGATCCGCACCTATCTCGGCGCCAGCAATGGCGAGCGCTTCAACGGCGATGCCAAGCATCTGTCGGCCGCCGAGCCGCTGCCTGGCGACAACCTGCCGTTCGCCGACCTCTATGCCGCGGACACCTTGAAGACCTGGGCGCCGCTGCACCTCGTCAACGTGACGCTCAACAAGACCATCGACCCCGCCGAGCAGCTGGTGCAGCGCGACCGCAAGGGCCAGCCCATGGCCGTGCTGCCCTATGGCTTCGGCATCGACGGCAGCAGGCCCAAGCTCTTCAAGCCGCAGGGCGGCATGCTGCCGTTGAACCCCGCCATGCACCTGGGCGACTGGGTGGGCACCTCGGGCGCTGCCTTCTCGACCGGCATCGGCCGCGAGACGACGCTGGGCATGTCGCTGCTGATGGGGTCGGCCAATGTGCGCCTGGGCGTCTGGTGGGCATCGGGCGTTCACGAGCACGAGCCGCCGCCCTGGTGGAATCTGCTGGCCTGGGCGGGCCGTGGCCTGGGCATAGTGTTCCGCACGCAGACCTATCTCGGCTACGAGTTCACGGCGCGCTTCTACGGGCTGCGGCGGCGCTGGCAATACCTGTCGGACGGCGGGCATTTCGAGAACACGGCGCTGTACGAGCTGCTGCGCCGCGAGCGCAAGGTCGGCTTCATCCTGGCCAGCGACAACGGCGCCGACCCGGACTACCGCTTCGACGATCTCGCCAACCTGATCCGCCTGGCGCGCATCGACCTGCGCACCGACGTCAGCGTCGTGAGCGACTTCCGCAGCGCGAAGCTGCTGCCCAAGGTCTTCGGCACGACGGCGCAGTTCAGCGCCGATGGCAGCCAGCCCAACCCGGCCGCGCTGCTGCTGCGCGCCCAGGCCTTGCCGGGCGACGACGGCATCTCGCCGCCGCCCTGCTGGATCGTGCTGCTCAAGCCGAGTAAGCAGTCCGGCGCGGCCGCCGACGTGCTGCAGTACGCCAAGACGCACCCGGACTTTCCGCAGGAGCCCACGGCCGACCAGTTCTTCGACGAGGCGCAGTGGGAGAGCTACCGCAGCCTGGGCCAGCACATCGCCGGGCGCGTGCTGGCGCCGGACGTCTGGGCGGAGCTGGAGCAGTTGATGGCCGGCCAGACGCCGACCGCAGCCCGCCCGCTCAGCCCGTCGCCTTGAGCCAGCTCTCGAAGGCCGGCAGATCCATCGGCCGGGCCAGCAGATAGCCCTGGATGAGGTCGCAGCCGCAGGCCGTGATGACGCCCAGCTCGGACTCGTTCTCGACGCCCTCGGCCGTCACCGTCAGGCCCAGGCCCTGGCCCACGCCGACGATGGAGCGCAGCAGCGCCTCGCGGCGCGGGTCGGTGTTGACGTCCTGCACGAAGCTGCGGTCGATCTTCAACTCGTCCACCGGCAGGTGCTGCAGATAGGCGAGCGAGGACTGGCCCGTGCCGAAGTCGTCGATGGCCAGGCGCACGCCCCAGCTCTTCAGCGCATGCAGCACGGCGATCGGGTCGGTGCCGCTGGACATCAGGCCGGTCTCGGTCACCTCCAGCTGCAGCTGGCCGGGGTCGACGCGGTACTCGGCCAGCATCGCCGCCAGCCGCGCGGGCAGGGTCTGGTCCTGAAGGTCCAGCGTCGAGATGTTGACGGCGATGTAGATGGGCGGCAGGCCGGCGGCCTCGCGGTCGGCCAGCGTGTGCACCGCGCGGTCCAGCATCCAGTCGGTGATCTGGCGGATGCGGCCGCTGCGCTCGGCAAAGGGGATGAAGTCGCCCGGCGGCAACCAGCCGCGCTGCGGGTGGTGCCAGCGCACCAGCGCCTCGGCGCCGAGGATGCGGCCGGTCTTCAGGCAGCGCTTGGGCTGCAGGAACTGGCGCAGCTGGTCCTGCTGGATGGCGGCGGCCAGGTCGGACAGCAGGCTCAGGTGCAGGGCGCGCGCCGCCTCGGCGCTCGGGTTGTAGACGGACACCGGCTGGCGCAGCCGCTTGGCCTCGAACATGGCCTGCTCGGCGCGGCGCAGCAGGGTCTCGGTGTCCTCGGCGTGCTCGGGCCAGTGGGCCACGCCCAGCGACACCGACAGGTCCAGCGACTGGCCCTGCCAGCTCAGCTTGTGCTCCACCTCCTCGCGCAGTTGGGCGGCCAGCGCGGCGCCGTGCTCCAGGCGGGACACGGGCGCCAGCGCCGCGAAGGTGCCGCCGGCCAGGCGGCCGTAGGCAGCCGAGCCCTCGTCGAACAGCGAGGCCAGCTTGGTTGCAGCGCCGCGCAACAGGGCGTCACCGGCGTCAAAGCCCAGCACGCCGTTGACGGCCTTCAGCCGGTCCACGTCGATGCAGATCAGCACCGCCAGCTGCTCGCGCTCGGGCAGGTTGGCGAGCAGGCGGTTGCCATCGGCGATGAAGCGGGCGCGCTGCGGCAGGCCGGTCAACAGGTCGATGTCGGCCATGCGGCGCAGCTCGGCCTCGCGCTCGCCCACGGCCATGGCCATGGTGTTCATGGCGCTGGCCATGTGGCCCAGCTCGTCGGCTGAATCGACCTCGATGCGGTGGCCGTACTGGCCCTGGGCGATCAGCTCGGCGCCGTCCTCCGCGCGCTTGAGCGGGTTGACGATGGAGCGCGTGACGCCCACGGCCAGCCCCGCAGCGGCCAGCAGCGCGCCGATGCAGATGGCCAGCACGCCGGTGCGGTCGCTGTCGATCTGCTCGCGCAGCTCACGCGCCTTGGCCGTGCCGGCGCGCTCCTCGCTGGACGCGAGCTGGTAGATGGCGCTGACGAACAGCGACAGCGTCGACTCGGTGTCGCTGCCCAGCAGCGCGCGGGCGGCCTGGAAGTCGTCGCTCTCGATGAGGTCGCGCGCGGCGATGTAGCTGGCGCGGTAGTCGGCCAGGCTCTGGCGCACATCGTCCAAGCGCGCGCTGCGCGGGCCCGGCGGCAGCAGCAGGCCCAGGCGCTGCATGGCGTCGTCCAGCCGGGCGTTGGCCGAGTTGATCTCGGGGTAGGCGGCCAGGCGCAGCTCGTCGTCGGGGCTCATCAGCACCAGCAGCTTGCGGGCGACGGCTTCGGCGTTGCGGTTGATCTCGTTGACCGAGTCGCGCACGGCGGCCTGCTCGTCGACGATCTGGTTCAGCGCGTCGGACAGGCCCGCGAGCCGCACCACTGTCAGCGCCGCCAGCCCGAGCAGCAACAGCAGCAGCAGCCCGAAGGCCAGGCCCAGCCGCGTGCGGATGCGCAGCCGCCTTGACAGGCTGTGCGCGGGCGGTTGGGCCGGGTCCGGCGTGGTCATGCCAGATTCATGCTGCGATCATGATTCGCTCCAGCGCGTCAGCAGCAGGCGCGCCGTGGCGACGTTGGTGGCGCAGGGCACGTCGTGCACGTCGCAGGCGCGCACCAGGGCATTGATGTCGGGCTCGTGGGGCTGGGGCGTCATCGGGTCGCGCAGGAAGATGATGCCGTCCAGCCCGCCCACGGCCAGCCGGGCGCCGATCTGCAGGTCGCCGCCCATCGGGCCGCTGAGCACGCGCTCCACCGTCAGGCCGTGCGCTGCGGCAAGGCGGGTGCCGGTGGTGCCGGTGGCCATCAGTTCGCAGCGGCGCAGCAGCGGCAGGAACTCGGCGGTGAGGGCGATCATGGCGTCCTTCTTGCCGTCATGGGCGATCAAGGCGAGTCTCATCGGGCGGGAGGGCTGTTCAAAGGCGGTCACGTTACACGCAGTCAAGGCGGCTTTGTGGGAAGAACTTGACAGTTCCTTCGCTTGGTTGGTAACGCTCACTTCGCCACTGGATGCGGCTTGCTTGCTCACCCCGCTGCCACGCTTTGGCAGCAAGTGCAGGCAGCATGGCGGCCTGTTCACGCTTTCCCTGACCGCCATGAACTTCCGCGAACTTCACCAAAGCCCCGAACTCCTGCAGATCGCCAACGTCTGGGACGCCGGCAGCGCCGTCCTCGTGCAGGCGCTGGGCGTGCCTGCACTGGCCACCACCAGCGCCGGCCTGGCCTGGGCGCTGGGCTACGCCGACGGCAACCACCTGCCCATCGCCGAGCACGCCGCCGCCATCCGCCGCATTGCCCGCGTGGCGCGCGTGCCGCTCAGCGCCGACAGCGAGGCCGGCTACAGCGACGACCCGGCCACGGCGGCCGGCCACGTCATGCAGCTCGTCGAGGCCGGTGCCGTGGGCATCAACCTGGAAGACGGCGCGGGCGAGCCCGCCCTGCTGGCGCGCAAGATCGAGGCCATCAAGGCGGCGGCGGCGCGGGCCGGCGTGGATGTCTTCATCAACGCGCGCTGCGACGTCTACCTGCGCAATCTGGCGCCCGGCCGCGCCGCTGAAGAAGTGCTGCTGCGGGCGCGCGATTACGCAGCGGCCGGTGCCGACGGCCTGTTCGCGGCCGGCGTGACAACCGTGGCCGACATCGAAGCCCTGGTGGCCGGCCAGCCGCTGCCGCTGAACGTCATGGCGCGGCCGGCGCTGCCGGGGCTGGACGAGTTGAAGCGCCTGGGCGTGCGGCGCATCTCGGCCGGCAGCGCGATTGCCGAGGCCGCCTGGGGGCGGGCGCAGCGGGCGGCGGCGGGTTTTCTGGCTGAGGGTGGCGGGGCCGAGCTGTTCGACGGCGCGGCGCCCTATCCGGAGATCAACAAACAGTTCGCTCAGGGCTGAACCGAAACGCGCAGCTGCAGCTCACGCTCCGGCTGGCCGGCCGCGTCGCGGCTGCTGACGGTGCCGCGTGGTGCCGGTGAGACGGCGCCGCCGGTGCGTGCGACGGTCTGCCAGCGCTCCAGCGGCAGGTCCAGTGTGGACTGGAAGGCGCTGTCGCCGTCCTCCACATCGAAGGCCACGCGCACCGGTGCGCGGCCGCCGGGCCAGGTCGGCGTGACGGCAAAGCTCTGCGTGGCGCGGCGCTCGCCCTGGCGCGGCTGCGCGTAGAGGCGGCGCGCGGCGCTGGCAGCCGTCGTGGCGGCGGGGTCCAGCTCGACGACGGTGTCCACCCACTGCAGCGGCTCGCGCGTCGTGAGCCGCAGGCTGGCGCGCTGGCCGTTGAGCACCAGCAGGCGCTGGGTGGGCTGAGGTACTGCCGGGGTTGTCGAGGTGACCACACCCGGCCCGCGTGGCGACACGGTGCCCGCCGTGCCGACGACGACGGCGTTATCGCGCACACCGGCCTGGGCCGATGGCGGCAACTGGCTGTCCACCCAGCGAAGCTCGACGGTCAGCTGGACCGCAGGCGGCGCGGCCTGGGCCAGGCCGGCCAGCAAGGCGAGGATGGAGAGCGCCAGCGTCCGCATCGGCCCAGCATAGCCCTCACAGATCCTCTCAAGCAGCGCGGTTGCGCAGGCGCCGCCGGCCGACACCGCCCAGCCACAGCAGGCCGCCGGCCATCATCAGCCAGCCACCGGGCTCGGGCACCGCCGTGACCGAGCCTTGCAGGTGCAGCTCGACATTGCCGAGCGCGCGGCCCAGCGGATCGCTGGCGTTGGTGCTCAGCGTCGAGAGCGTCAGGACCTGGTCGAAGCTGCCCAGGCTGGCGGTGTCGAAGCGGATCTTCAGGTCGCTCAGGGCCTGGCCGGCCTGCAGGTTGGCGAAGTCCGCCGCGCCGCTCAGCGTGAAGGCGCCGCCCGGCACCAGGCTGGAGAACGAGCCCGCCAGCGCGTCGGCCATGCCCTGCGCGGCGTTGGACAGCGACAAGGCCGTGACGATGCCGCTGCTGCCCAGCGTCAGCGTGCCGAAGTTCAGCACGTAGTGGCCGCCGCTGGCCGCGAAGCTGCCGCCGCCGCTGGTCTTGGTCAGCGCGGCCACGGCCAAGTTGTTGACCTGGGCGATGAAGGAGACGTCTTCGCCGCCCAGCGCCAGATCGCTCATCTCGCTGTTGTGGCTGGCGAGATTCAGTGAGCCGACGCCCGTGAACCGGCCGGCCGTGGCGGTGTCCAGCGTCACACCGAGGTCGGCGCTGGCGCCGGCGGCGACCAGGGCTGTCGTGCCGGTGCTGAAGTGCGCGCCGCCGCCACTCAGCGTGGCGTGGAGTTGGTCCGTCAGATCGCCCGTAGCCGTGTTGCCGACCGACACCATGCGCGTCGCCGCGTCGCCCACCCGCACGATGCCGAAGTCCAGCTTGGCCGGCGTGTTGAGCTTCGCGACGGCGGGCGCGTAGGCATTGCCCACGATCTCAAAAGCCATGGAGATCTTGTTTTGGAAATTGGTTTGGATCCAGAGCGACTGGCTTTTCATGGCCTGGGAGTACGTTGGGTTGAAGTTGAGGGAGAAGGTCTGCCCGGGCCCATTGAGCGGCAGCGGCGCAATGGCTTGATCCAAGGTGGCGCCGCTGCCCGTCAGTGCGGGATTGGTGAGGCTGCTGGCGCTGAAGTAGGGGCGCTGGGTCGGGCCACTGGTGCCGACGTTGGAGAGTGTGTAGGTGGCGGTGGCAGCGCCATGGCCCACACGCATGGCGGGCAGGACCAGCCTGCCGGACTCCCAGCGGTAGTCATCGCCGGTGATCATCAACTGCGAGTCGCCTGACCCCACCACGCCGTGTGAGGTGCGGGCCCAGGGGTTGAAGTCGTCTCTGCTGCTGCCGGAGTTGGCGTAGATGTAGTCGGTGGACACCTCGATGCTTTGGGTCAGCTGGAGATACCCCGTCGAGTTGATGGTCAGCGTGCCGACCTTGCTGGGGGCGCCCAGGAACAGCGTCGCCCCCGTGTCCACCACGATGGACGCGTTGGCGGCCTGCAGGCCGCCTGGCAGGCTCAGCGTGCCGCCCTTGGCCTGGATGATGCCGCTGCCGATGTTGTTGTTCTGCGCCAGCTGAATCGTGCCGTAGCCACTCAAGGTGCCGGAGTTGTTCAGGCTGGTGGCGATCAGGCTGCCGCCGGACAGCTCCACGGTCCTGGTGGCCGAGTTGGTGAAGACCTTGGCAGAGAAGCTGCTGCCCGTATCCGTGATGGCCAGCGCGCCCGAGTTGGTGAAATTGCCTGCCAACGAGAGGGCCGCCCCATTCCTGACGGTGAAGCTGCCCTGGTTCGTTGCGAAATTCTGCAAGGCGCTTGCGCCGGTGACGCTGCTGCTTCGAATGTCGCTACCCAAGCCGTCGAGCGTGACGTTGGCGAGGTTGGTGACGATGTTGGCGCCCGGGATCAGCAGCCGGCCACCGCCGGAAACGACGTAGCGGCCGTTGCTGTTGAGCGTGGTACCGGAGAGATTGCTGAAGCCACCGGCCAGCTCCAGCGTGCCGCCGCTGGCTTGCAGCAGGCCCGTGCTCGTGTTGGTCACCGGCATGGCGATGGTGCCGAAACCGCTCGTCGTGCCCTGATTGCTCAGGGCCCCAGCGCCGGTGAAGCTGACCTTGCCACCCGCCAACGTCAATTGGCCGGAGACGGCGTTCGTG
>Ga0307515_10022590_pt1 | contig 11076 bp, 8 predicted proteins | sample 17_EM_MG_FD_194513 | JGI IMG/M metagenome (GOLD analysis project Ga0307515, IMG submission 194513) | Populus trichocarpa ectomycorrhiza microbial communities from riparian zone in the Pacific Northwest, United States - 17_EM | ecosystem: Host-associated > Plants > Roots > Unclassified | place... | reverse complement strand
CGGCTTGGCCTCGACCGTCCACATATAAATCTCGCCCAGCCCCGTCGCGATGGGCCCAAGCGCGGGCGACAGGCCGGCTGGCAGGCTGGCACGGGCCTGCTGCATGCGTTCGCCCACGAGCTGGCGCGCGAAGTAGATGTCGGTGCCCTCCTTGAACACGACGGTGACCTGCGACAGGCCGTAGCGCGACAGCGAGCGCGTCTGCTCCAGGCGCGGCAGGCCGGCCATCGCGGTCTCGATGGCGAAGCTGACGCGCTGCTCGGCCTCCAGCGGCGAATACCCCGGCGCCTCGGTGTTGATCTGCACCTGCACATTGGTGATGTCGGGCACGGCGTCTATGGGCAGGCGCTGGTAGCTGAACACGCCCAGCGCCGCCATGCCCGCCACGGCCAGCAGCACCAGCCAGCGCTGCGCGATGGCGAATCGGATGAGTGTTTCAAACATGGTCAGTGCTCGTGTTCTGCAGCCGCTTTGCCGATGTCGGCCTTCACCAGGAAGCTGTTCTTCGCCGCATAGCGCTCACCGGCGTCCAGCCCCTTGAGCACTTCGACGTTGCGGCCGTCGCTGCGCCCCAGCGTCAGCGGCCGGGCTTCGAACTGCTGGCCATAACGACCGAACACGACGGTGGCGCCGCGCAGTGTCTGCAGGGCCTGGGCCTCGACGGCCACGGCCACGTCGACCGCGCTGGCGCTCAAGTCCACGGTGACCGGCAGCCCCGGCCGCCACAGGCCCTTGGGGTTGGCCAGCACCAGACGCGCCGTCGCGCTGCGGCTCTGCTCACCGACCAGCGCGCCCACATAGCTCAGCCGGGCCTCGCCTTGGGCGTCGAAGGCGCTGGCCTTGACCAGCGCCGCCATGCCCTCCTGCAGCTGGTTCAGGTCCTTGGCCGGCACGGTCAGCTCGACCCAGACGCTGGACAGGTCGGCGAGCTGGAAGATGGGCGCGTCCTCCTTCAGCGCCTCGCCGACGCTGATCTTTTTGTCGACGACGACGCCGTCTATCGGCGCGCGGATCTCGTGCCGCGTCAACGCCGTATCGCTCGCCGCGGCGCCGAGCGCAGCCAGCTTCTGCCGCGCTGCCTCGACGGCGATCTCGGCCTCCTGCATGGCCTGGCGCGCGGCCAGGTAGTCCTGCTCGGCGGAGATCTTGTCCTCCCACAGCTTCTTCTCGCGCTCGTGCGTCGTGCGCGCCAGCGCCAGGCGCTTGGCTGCCGCCAGCAGCTCGCTGCGCTGGTCGGCCAGCGCCGGGCTGGAGATGACGGCCAGCACCTGGCCGCGCTTCACACGGTCCCCGGCATTCACGCGCACCCCCTCGACGAGGCCGCCCAGACGCGGCGTGACGACCACGGCGCGGTCCTGGTTCAGCTTCACCTCGCCCAGCAGCTGCAGCGTGCTGGCGATGCGCGCCGGCCCGGCGGTGGCGAGCACGATGCCGTTGTGGCGCAACTGCTCGTCGCTGACGGTGACGCGGTCCTCGACCTGCTCGAAGCGGAACTCATGGTGCTTGCCGCCCAGCTTGGCGGTGATGGTGGCGGCGAAGGAATGCGGCTCCTCGACGACGCCCGCGCCCTTCAGGTAGGCCCCCTCGGCTTGAAAGCGGAAGGCCTGCGGCGCGCGACCCAGGCGCTGCAGCGTCACGCCGACGTCGGCCTGCGCTGGCGCCAGCGGCTTGCCGTCAAGAGTGAGGTAGACGCGGAACTCGGGCGCCACGCCGGTCTCGAAGATCGTCAGCTCCAGGCCGAAGCCGTCCTGTGTGAAAAGGCGGCCGCCATGCGGGCCCTTGTTCGCTGCCGCAGCCGGTTCGGCGGCGTGGGTTTTCTCTTCGGCGTGGCCGTGTTCGTCGTCGTGCGCATGGGGCTTGTCGTGGCGCAGGATGGCCACGCCCAGCAGCAGGCCCACGACCAGCACGGCGGCGATGGCCAGGATGTTTTTCTTGTTCATCGCTCAGTCCTCGTTCGATGTTTGGCGACCGAGCAGCCGGTCCAGCTCGGCGGCGGCGCGGTGGGTTTCTGCAATCGCCTGCAACTGCTGGCGGCGCAGTGCAAAAAGCGTGCGCTGGGCGTCCAGCACGTCCAGGAAGGCGAACTTGCCCAGCTCGTAGCCCTTGAGCGCTGCGTCATAGGCGGTCTGCGCCGTCGGCAGCACGTCATCGCGCAGCAGTTGCGCCTGCTCGCGGCCCAGCCGCAGGCTCGCGGCGGCCTGGGCCACGCCGGTCTGCAGCTTCAGCGTGGCGGCTGTCAGCGCCTCGCGCGCCTGGTCCTCGCGGCGCAGGGCTTCCAGCAGGCCGCCCTGGTTGCGGTCGTGGATGGGCAGTGGCAGCGAGAAGCCGACGACGGCCTGCGTGCGGCCCAGCTCGGCGTCTCGTTTGGCGCCCAGCGTGACGGTCACGTCGGGCACGCGGCGGGCGCGTTCGATGTCGAGCAGGGCCTGGCGGCGCGTGATGTCCAGCCGCGCCAGGCGCAGTGCCGGCGCGTCGGCCATCGCCTGCGCCAGGCGCTGCTCGTCGGGCAGGCCGGGCAGGGCCATCGCATCGCCATCGGCCTGCGCCGCAGCCTGCGGCCCCTGGCCCCACAGCGCCGCCAGCCGGCCGCGCGCCAGCAGCAGGTCGCTCTGCGCCTGGGCCAGGTCCACACGTGCTCCCGCTTCGGCGACGCGGGCCTTGGCCAGCTCCAGCGGCGCCACCTTGCCGGCCTGCAGCCGCTTGTCGGCGGCGACTGCGGCATTGCGCGCCAGTTCCAGCGACGACGCCGCCAGTCGCTGCTGTTCCTGCGCGCCGAGCAGGTCGAAGAAGGCCGTCGCCACGGCCGCGCGCACGTCTGCCTGCCGGGCGGCCAGCGCCACGGCGGCCTGCTCGCGCACTTGCGCGGCGGCAGCCTGGCGGGCGGCGCGTTTGCCGCCCAGCTCGATGGCCTGGGACAGCTGCAGGGTAGTCGTGCGCGTGGCGCTGCGGCTGTCTTCCAGCAGCACGCCCAGCTCGGGGTTGGGCCGCGCGCCGGCCTGCAGCTCTGCGCCTTGCTGCGCCTGTAGCTCAAGCCGCGCGTGGGCCAGGTCGGGGTTGTGGGTGAGGGCCAAGGCTTGCGCCTCGGCCAGGGTCAGGGCATGGCTGGTGGGCAGCAGCGCCATGCACAGAAGAAAGCCAACAGCAGGGCTTCGCATCGAACTCTCCAAGGTTGCAGGAACAACGACGGACGTTCGGCACGCGGCCGGCACCCAGGGGTGCCGCGCTTCAGATCAAGCGGGAGGGGAAGCGGCGCGCCGAATTAGGCGCGCAGCCAATTGGGGCGTTCGAGCCCGCGCGGGACGTGCGACCTGAGCCGCACCGCGCCTGCCAGCGCGGGTGCCACGCCTTGCGACGCGGCGACGCCCTGGCCTTCAGCCAGCGGCGTCGCGCAACCAGTGTGGTGGCAGTGGCAATGGCCGGTCTCGCAGACCGGATGCGCATCGCCCGCCGCCGCCGCATGGGCCGGCTCGCCGCTCAGCAGGGCGATGTTCTGCTCGGCCAGTTCATCCACGCAGCACAGCGCCGCACCGGCCCAGGACAGCTGGGCTGTCACGAGCAGGGCGAGGAGGGCGAGGAACAAACGACGCATGGCGGTGGATTCTATGCAGCCGTCACTACAGGGTCTTCCGGGCCGAGCGCCGGGCCGCTCCCAAGCCGGCCCGCCTGGCGATGTGCTTGCCGGTCAATCCGGCAAGCATCGCCGTCCCCACGGGGGACCGACCAGGCACGCCCGCGTTCAGCAGGGCGGGACTGGGCGAGGGGCATCAATTCTTGCCACCATCTAGCAGGGCATCACGCAGCTGCGTGTCGGCCGGCGAGTCGCCGAACCAGATGCGCAGTACCAGCGTGAAGAACTCGTCGTCGCCCACCGGCTCGCCCTGGGCCTGGCCGGAGATGTAGAACTGCGTGCCCTTGCCGGGGATGAAGTCCATGGCGAAGGTGTCGCCGGGTACGAGTTTGGATTTGCCCGAGAAGATCTCGATGAGGCGGGTGGTGGACAGCGTGTGGCGGGTCAGCTGCGCGGCGGGCGTGTTGTCGCTGATGCCGCGCAGGAAGAGCCGACCGAGGTCGGTGCCTGGCAGGTCGCGCAGTGCGACGAATTGCAGACGCTTCGGGCCCGGCAGCGCAAGCAGCTCGGCCGGCGTGCCGACGTGCTTGGTCGTGTATAGGGCGATGTCGTAGGCCTTGAAGACCAGGCGCACCCGCGTGCCCTTGCCGTTGAGCTGCAGCGCGCTGCCGCCGAGCTGGGCCGTGGGCTCGAACTTGTTGACCGTGGGAGCAGCCGTGGCCTGAAGGCACAGCGCGGTGCCGGCGATCAATGCGGCCATGCGGGCCTGCGTCGCGAGCGTCTGAAGCGGGGTCATGTCTCTCCAATGGAATGTTTTCTCGCATCGGAGCCGACGCGGCGCGTGCATTCTGCGTGCCAATGGGGCTAGCGCTGTCACCGTTTGTGGTGGCGGTTCACTCCGTCAGGCGTGAATCCTCACGACGCCCGTACGACGCGCACAGGCCGCCCCACCGCCTCGCGGGCGCGCAGCTGGCCGCAACCGCCTTCCACGTCCTGGCCGGCGGAGTCGCGCAGCTTGGTCAGCACGCCGCGGCTGCACAGCTCGGCCGCGATGGCCCGCGCGCGCTCCCAGCTCGGCCGCGTGAAGGGCAGGCCGGGCGCGCTGTTGAACGGGATCATGTTCAGCAGGCCGTAGCGGCCCTTGAGCAGGCGCACGATGCCGTCCATCTCCTCGGGCCCGTCGTTGACGCCGTCCAGCAGCGTCCACTGGTACTGGATGGGATAGCCGCTGGCGCGGGCATAGGCGTCGGCGGCGTCGACGAGTTCCTCTGGCGACAGGCGTGGCGCGCGCGGCAGCAGGTCGGCGCGTTTGGCGGCGTCGGCCGTGTGCAGGCTGAGCGCCAGCGCGGGCTTCACCTCGGCCGCATTCAGCGCCTCGAAGGCGCGCTCGTCGCCGACGGTGGAGAACACCAGTTGCTTGTGCGCAAAGCCGCCTTCGCGGCCCAGCAGCGTGATCGCATCCAGCACGCTGGCCAGGTTGTGCGAGGGCTCGCCCATGCCCATGAAGACGACCTTCTTCAGCTTGGCGTTCTTGCGCCGCGCCAGCACCACCTGGGCCACGATCTCGGCGCTGCCGACCTGGCGTATCAGCCCGTCCACGCCCGTCATGCAGAACCGGCAGCCGACCGCGCAACCGACCTGGCTGGACACGCAGACACCGTCGCGCGGCAGCAGCACCGTCTCCACCGTCTGGCCGTCGTTCAGGCCCAGCAGCAGCCGGGCGGACTGGCCGTCGCCGCCGGCGTGCTCGCTGCGCAGCGTGACCAGACCTTCCAATTCGGCGATCAGTGCCGGCAACGCCTGCATGACCGCCTTGGGCAGGAAGCCGTGCAACGGTCGCTTGCCGCCGTCCAGCGGCAGCAGCTGCACCCAGTGGCGCAGCACGCGACTTTCGTGGTCGGGGTTGGCGCCCAGCGCGCGCAGGCGCTGGCGGAGGTCGGCAATCAGCATGGGAACGGAGGTGACAGGGGCTGTGCGATTGTCGGCGCTATGCTGAAAAACGCTTTCCCGTGAGGAGACCACCATGAGCCAGACGCCGACCTGCACCGCCGAAGAATGGGCCGTCCGTTGCGACCTCGCCGCCCTGTACCGCCTCGCGGCGCTGCATGGCTGGGACGACCTGATCTTCACGCACATCTCGGCGCGCGTACCGGGCCCTGAGCACCACTTCCTCATCAACCCCTACGGGATGATGTTCGAGGAGATCACGGCCAGTAGCCTCGTCAAGGTGGACCAGGCCGGCGAGAAGGTCGCGCCCAGCGACTACAACGTCAACCCGGCCGGCTTCATCATCCACAGCGCCGTGCACGAGGCGCGCGAGGACGCGCAGTTCGTCATGCACCTGCACACGGTGGCCGGCGTGGCGGTCAGCACCCAGCGCGAGGGCTTGTTGCCGATCTCGCAGCACAGCTTGTTCCCGCTGGCTTCGCTGAGCTATCACGGCTATGAGGGCGTGGCGCTGAACCCGGACGAGAAGGCGCGTCTCGTCGCCGATCTCGGCAACACCTCGCTGATGATGCTGCGCAACCACGGCCTGCTGACGCTGGGCCGCAGCGCCGCCGACACGTTTCTGAAGATGTTCATGCTGCAACGCGCCTGCGAGATCCAGATCGCCGCGCAGGCCGGCGGCGGCGAGTTGATCCGCATTCCGGCGCAGATCCTGGCCGGCATCCGTGCGCAGAGCGAGAAGGTCATGCGCGGCTCGGGGGCCGAACTGGCCTGGCCGGGACTTCTGCGGCGCCTCGCGCGGCAGAACCCTGGACACGACGCCTGAGCCTCGATCCAACAGGCTGAGAATCCCGGGGATGACAACTCCCCGCTTCTTCGCCCTCGTCCCCGCCGCCGGCATTGGCGAACGCTCAGGCGCCGGCATGCCCAAGCAATACGTAGCCATCGCCGGCCGGCCCATGCTGGCCCACACGCTGGCCGCGCTCGCCGCCGTGCCGCGTATCGCTCAGACGCTGGTGGTGTTGTCGCCCGCCGATGATCGCTTCGAGGCGGCGCTGCCCGGTCACACCGGCTGGGTCGCCCGCGTGGGCGGCGCGAGCCGGGCCGAGAGCGTGCTTGGCGGTCTGGCCGAGTTGCGCCGTCGCGGTGCGAGTGATGACGAGTGGGTGCTGGTGCACGACGCCGCGCGTTGCCTGCTGCGCCCCGAGTGGGTCGATGCATTGATCGACGCCTGCCAGCATGACAACGTCGGCGGCCTGCTCGCCCAGCCGATTGCCGACACGCTGAAGGCCGGCGACGCCGACGGCCGCGTCACCGCCACGGTGGACCGCCGCGACAAATGGGCCGCGCAGACGCCGCAGATGTTCCGCCTGGGCCTGGTCGAGCGCGCGCTTACCACGATGGGCTCGGAGGCGACGGACGAGGCCAGCGCCGTTGAGGCCCTGGGCCTGGCGCCTCGCCTCGTGCGCGCGTCCATGGCCAATTTCAAGGTGACCTGGCCCGAGGACTTCGAGCTGGCGGAACGGTGGCTGCTTTCACGATCGGTGCTCGCTCGGCCCTATGACCTATGAGCTTGAAGATCTCGATGGGCGGGAGCCGGTGCGGCTGCTCGCAGAGCACCGGCAATTGGTGCAGTGGCTCACCGAGCATCCGCGTGTCGGACATCTCGACTATCTGAACTCTAGGTTGGCGGATTTCGAAAACGGCCTCGCGCTCTACTACATCCGAGGCATGATGGGCGCGGCAAAGACGTTCGCCTTGGTACGCGGGAATGACATCGTAGTTTTCGATGCTGCCCGCGATTCGCGGTCGGCTGCGCGATCAGCGGCGATCGGACGGGTGAGTGTTCCTGAGACGTCGACGTTCTCGCGTCACGAGATCCAGGCTCTGATTGCGTCGGCGTTCTCGGCTTACGTTCAGGCTCACGGAATGCCGCCGTTTCACCGCGATTTGACTGCTGATTTCGAGCGGGTTCGGTGGGAGGTCCGACCGGCCCGGTATTCCCGCCTCTATTTCAAGCGTCTGATCGGCGAGTGGGCTCGGCGTCAGCGACCCAGATCGCAACGCCTGCGAGACGGTCTCAAGAGCCCGCTCGCGGCTTTGCTGTTGCTCGGTTTGACCGGGCTTTGGCCTGTCCCGGAAGATTGGGGTTGGGGTCAACGCTTGCCCATGCTGCTGTCGGCGGCATGGCTCATCAGATCGCTGTTGCGGTACGACAGTGCCTACCTCATCGGCCCTTGGTTCGTCGGTATTCGGAAGTTGCGCAATCCGATGCATGTGTTCGGTGCGCTTGGGCGAGTCCTGGAGCCGAAGGCGCTCAGCGTTCTGAGTGCAGCCGTAGACCCGACGCGTCTTGCCGACGCTTCGGTGGTTCGAATCACCATCACCAACCATTCGCTTTGGCTGATCAGTCACCTGATCGTACCGAGGTCCTGCCTTGCAAATCTTCTTTCGCCGCAATGCCTGGAGGCCTTCAAGGCAGGCCAGCTGGACCAGAAAACCTTTGACGCTCGCATGCCGCAGCTGAGGCGCCGTTGGCTTTTGCCGTATAGGTCGGCGAGTTGGAGCGTGAATGTCGAGGCATCGGAGACATCGACGTTTGCGTCGATGACCGAACTAGAAGTGCTGCTGTGTATCTCTCGCTTTGCTTCGGGCGAGCCCGGGTCGGGCCCCAACACCTATCTGATTCCCGTGTCGGTCCTTCATGGATAGCTGTCGCCGCTCAACTTGATGGGGTCAGCTTCAACTCCAGATCCTCGCCGCTGAGGAAGTCGCCATTGGCCGGCACGTCCAGGCCGCGTTCCAGTTTGCCCTTGAGCTTGAGCTTGGCCGCCTGCTCCGGCGCGATGCGCAGCCGCAGCGCGCCGGGCGTGACCTGGTGGAAGAGGTAGTAGCCGTCGGCTGAACTGGTCGTCGTGGCGATGACCTGGCCGTCGCCGTTGACGAGCTCGACCTGCGCGTCGCCGATGCCGCGCTTCTTGCTACCAGCCTCGACGAGGTAGATGGTGCCCTCGACCTCGGATGTCGTGATGACGGGGAACTCCAGCTGCTCGATACGACCGGGCCGCGGCAGGATGCGGGCGCCGGGGGTCAGCGGCTTCCACTGCGGGTCTTCCAGCGTGGTCGGGTCCAGCGCGATGTCGGCGTAGCGGCCGGGGGCCAGGCGATTCAGCAGCGCGACGCCGCCGGCATCGGTCAGGCGCGGGTGGCGGCCACCGCCGTTGAGGATGAAGCCGGCGTTGGCCACGAAGTCCTCGCCGGGGTCGCGGATGCCGTTCATATTGCGGTCGACGAAGGCGCGGGCCGACACGGCGCCGCTGCCGGCCAGCGGCTGGCCGTCGAGCTGCCAGCGGCCGCTGCGCGGGTCGCGGTCCAGCGCCACGAAGAGCTGCAGGCCCAGGGCCAGTTCGCGCTGGCTGGAGTAGCTGGCGCTGAGGGCCAGGCCGAATGCCCCGAGGTTCTTGCTGAAGCCGCCGGAGACCAGCGTCAGGCCCGAGTCCATGGTGCGCAGCAGGCCGGCGTTGACCTGGTAACCGTCGGCCAGGTTGCGGTCGGCGCTGATGGCGATGGCCTGCAGGCTGGCGCCGGGTTGCAGGCGGTAGTTGAACTGCGCGTTCAGGCCGACGTCGGCGACGCGCCGGCTGACCTGCAGCGCGCCGTCGGTGCCGGTGAACTCGCCGCTGTGCTGCCAGCGCAGGCTGTTGGAGATGGCCGTGCCCCAGAGCATGGCCGAGGTGCGCAGGCCCAGCTGCAGCTGCTTGGGCCCGACCTCCATCGCGTTGCGCAGCGCGCTGACGTCGAGCGCCACCCGCGGCAGGCCGCCCAGGCGCACGCTGCCCTGCAGGCGCAGCTCGTCGCGCTGGCGCACGCCGCCGGCCACGTCGGCGAACTGGTCGTTGATGAAGTGGCCCTGGCGCTGGGTGTGCAGCAGGTCCAGCGCAAAGCTGCCCAGGCGCGTCTTCAGGCCCAGTTCGCCGAGCGCGCCACCGCCGCGCATGGTGGCGATCTGGCCGCTGACGATCATGGCATCCAGATAGGCCAGCAGGCCGAGCTGGCCATAGTCCAGCGGCTCGGTGGCCACGCCGTTGATGATGCGCGGCCGGTGCACCAGGCCGATCTTGCCGGTGAGCTTCTTGCCCAGGCCGATGTCGGCCTGGGCGACGCTGCGCACCGAGCCGTCGTCGGCCACCTGCGAGGCCAGCGTGTAGAAGAGGTCGCCGGGCTTCACGCTGGCCTGGTCGAGCAGGAAGCTCTGCTTCTCCACGCGCAGCTGGCCCAGCGGCCCGTGGAAGACGAGGCGGAACTCGTTCTGCCCAAACGACAGCGGCAGGTCGTCGAAGGCGTACTGGCCGTCGGCGCGCGAGGACTGGTAGCCCAGCAGCTGGTCGTTGTAGTACAGGGTCACGTCCCAACCCGGCGGCAGGTCGCCGCGCAGGCTGTGGCGGTCGAAGCTGTTGGGCTGGTCCAGCGGCCGGTTGCTGACGGCCACGCCATTGCCCTTGGCGCTGCCCTGCATGACGTTGCGCACGCTGGGCAGGGCGATATTGCCCAGGGCCACCGAGCGCGCCCGCAGCGGGCCCAGCAGGCCGCCGTCGGGGTCGTTGCGGGCGAGCGTCAGGCGCAGGTCGGGCTTCGCCTTGTCCTGCGTCTTCAGCACATAGGCCGAGCCTTCCATGCCGAGCAGGTCGCTGGTCATGTAGGCCGTGTAGGCGGCCTTGTACTGGCGCGAGTGGCGGCCGAAGCGGGCGTCGGCGCCGAAGGACTGGTCGATGGAGGGCACGTCGATCAGCCCGGGCCTGGACGCCGTGTAGGGGTAGTTGGGCCGCTCGGCGGGCTGCAGGCCGGCCAGGGCAGCGGCCAGGCGTTCGCGCTCCAGCTTCTCCTGCAGCGGCAGCTTCTCGCGCGGCACGACCTTGAGCTTGAGCGTGGCCAGGTCGACCTGCAGGTCCAGCGGCAGCCAGCGCGTCAGCAACTGCTTGGAGACGTAGATGTCGTCGCCGACGACGCCGGCCAGGCGTGGTTCGAAGCGCTGCTCGCGGCCGCCAATGCTGGCCAGGGACTCGGCCAGGTTGAGCGCGAAGCCGCGCTCGTGCGGCAGCAGGCCGTCGGCACTGCCGCGCTCGGGCCTGACCTGGATGGCCAGCGTCAGCAGCCTCGACAGCTCGCCCAGCGGCAGCAGGGTCTGCGTGCCGTCCTGGTAGGCTGAGAAGCTGTCGGACAGCACCTGGCCGTCCAGCGCCACTTCCAGCACGAGCAGGTTGCTGTCGTCGAGGCGGCGTGGGCCTGCGGGTTGGACTGGCAGTGGCGGTGCGGTGGCGATGGCGTCGCGGGCGCGCAGGCGCAGCTGCCAGTGCGGCAGGTCCACGGCCAGCTCCAGGTTCAGCCAGCGCGCGAGCAACTGCGTGGACACATAGATGTCACCGCCTATGGCCTGGGCCAGGCGTGGCTCGAAGGCCAGGCGCCGTTCGCCGATGCGCATCGTCGACTCGACCAGGTCCAGGCAAAAGGGCTCGCCCGAGCCGGGCAGGGTGCCGGCGGCGCGGTTGGATGCCGTCTGCACG
>Ga0307515_10022589_pt1 | contig 11077 bp, 9 predicted proteins | sample 17_EM_MG_FD_194513 | JGI IMG/M metagenome (GOLD analysis project Ga0307515, IMG submission 194513) | Populus trichocarpa ectomycorrhiza microbial communities from riparian zone in the Pacific Northwest, United States - 17_EM | ecosystem: Host-associated > Plants > Roots > Unclassified | place... | reverse complement strand
AGCACCGGGACCAGTAGGGCGAGTCCGGCGCCGAGGGCGAGGTCCCGGAACTCCATGCGCGGCAACGCGAGCCCGGCCCCGAACGCGGTCGCGGTCAGCGCCGAGACGGTCATCGACATCGCGAGGCCCGACAGGCCGGGCACCCGGTCGGCGACCTTCTGCGTCATCACCACGTACCCGGCCCAGCAGAGGGCGTTGGCGCCGGCGAAGACCAGGCCCGGCACGTTGACCGACCCGTGCCACGGCTCGGTCAGCAGCACCACGCCACCGAAGGCGACCGGCGGCCACGCCAGCCCCCACTTCCCGGCCCTGCGCCACACGCCGACGCCGAGCGGCCCGAGGAACCCGATTGCGACCGCCGCCGCGATCGGCAGGCGGGAGGCCGACTCGGCGAACAGCAGTGTCATGCCCGCGCTGACCACGCCCAGCCCCGCCACCCCGGCCAGGTCGCGCGGGGAGTGCAGCCACGGCTTCGGCCGGATGACGATCAGCAGGATGACCGCCGCCCAGGTCAGCCGCAGCCAGGTCGTGCCGGCGGGCGTGAGCCGGTCGAAGAAGGTCGTCGAGGCGGCGATGCCGACCTGCACGAGAGACATCGAGCCGAGGGTCAGCGCCACGGCCGAGGCGGGGCTCGCCGTACGTGGCGGCGCGGGCGTAAGGACGGTCATGGGGACATCCGAACCGAGCACGACCGTTCATGTCTAGCGAGAAGTTGTGGATGGATCGTTCGGTATCTGTGAACATTGACCCCATGGACCTCCACTTGCTGCGTGTTCTCGTCGAACTGCACCGCCACCGCACCATGACCGCTGTGGCGAAGGCCACGGGCTACGGGACCTCGACGGTCTCCGTCCAGCTCGCCGCCCTGGAGAAGCAGGCCGGAACCCAGCTGCTCGAACGCGTCGGCCGGACCGTGCGCTTCACGCCCGCCGGGCGGCGCCTCGTCGAGCACGCCGAGCACATCCTCGCCGCCGTCGAGAACGCCCGCGCCGACATGGGGCCCTGCGGGGAGCCGACCGGGCTGCTGCGGGTCGCGGCCTCGGCGAGCATGATGTCGACCGACCTGATCCCGGTCGCGACCGAGCTGCGCGCCTCCCACCCCGCGCTGCGGCTGGAGATGCAGGAGCGCGAGCCCGCCGAGGTCGCCGAACTGCTCGACGACGACGAGGTCGACGTCGGATTCGTCTACGACTACAGCGTCGTGCCGCGGTTCACCGACAACGGCACGACCGTGCGGCGGCTGTGCACGGTCCCGATCCTCCTCGCCCTGCCGAAGGGGAAGTACGGGCCGATCGAGTCGCTCGGCGACATCCGCGCGCTGCTCGCCGAAGAGTCGTGGATCGGCAACTCCAGGGGCGTCGACGACACCCAGCTCGTCGAATTCCTGTGCGGGATGGCGGGTTTCACGCCGACCGTTGCGCACGGCGCCGACAGCCTCGACCTCGCGCTGGACTTCGTCGCGGCGGACCTGGGGGTGGCGCTGGTGCCCGCGTTCGTGAGGCCGTGCGATGCCGTTGAGCTGCGCGAACTCCCGTCGCGGATGTTCGAGCGGCGCATGTTCGCGGTGACCCGGCCGGGGCGGCACACGTGGCCGGCGGTGCGGCTGGTGACGGAGAGGGTCGGCGCCCGCGTGAACTGATACAACGCTGTGAGTTGACGTTAGTGTGTGGCGCACAGTATCGTGTTGTGCATGGGCACCGACGAAACGATTCTCAACCTCGCGCAGGAGCTGCGCCGCGGGACCGTCGTCCTCGCCTGCCTGGCGCTGCTCGACGAACCGCAGTACGGCTACGCACTGCTCGAAACCCTCAACGGCGCCGGGATCACCGTCGACGGCAACACGCTCTACCCCCTCCTCCGCCGCCTTGAGAAGCAGGGACTGCTGATCAGCGAGTGGAACACCGAGGAATCGCGGCCGCGCAAGTTCTACCGGGCCTCCGAAGAGGGCTCGCGCGTCCGCGACGGACTCACCCGCGAATGGCACGACCTCGCCGCCTCGATCGCACGCATCACCACGGAGACGACATGACCGCCCCGACAGCCCCCAACACCCTGACCGAGCGCTACATCCAGGAGGTCGTCCGGCGGATCCCGGCCGACCAGCGCGACGACGTCGCCGACGAACTGCGCGCCACCATCGCCGACACCGTCGAGGCGCGCGGGGGCGAGGCCGCCGAGCGCGCGGTCATCACCGAGATGGGCGACCCGATCCGGCTCGCCGCGCAGTACCGCGACCGGCCCCTCGCGCTGATCGGACCGGATTTCTACCCGGCCTACATCCGCCTGCTGAAGATGCTGATGACGGTCGTCCTGCCGATCGTCGTCGTGGTGGTCGTCGCCGTCGACGCCTTCGACGACAACAACATCGGCCACCTCATCGGGACGGGTATCGGCGCGGTCCTGAGCGTCGGCGCCCAGATGTTCGCCTGGCTGACCGTGGTGTTCGCCCTGCTCGACCGGGTGAAGCGGCACGAGGACGTCAGGAAGTCCGTCGAGTGGACGCCCGACACGCTCCCCCCGGTGCGCAAGCCCGACAAGGGCGGCCCGGCCGCGTTCGCCGCGATCGTCTGGTACGCGTTCCTGGCCGGCGCGATCGTCTGGCAGCACCTCGCCGAGCCGTGGCGGCCCGAGTTCGACGGGCTTACCTACGACGGGGGCGTCGAGGTCCTCAACCCGAGCCTGTGGTCGAACTGGATCTGGCCGATCCTGGCCGGTCTCGCCGCGATGGCGGTCCTGGAAGGGATCCGGATCGGCCAGCGTGGCTGGACCATGGGGCTGGTGATCGCCTACGCCGTCGCCGAGGCGGTGTTCGCGCTCCCGTTGGCCGCGCTCTTCTACAACCAGAGGATCCTCAACCCGTCGTTCCTCAGCGACATCAACCGCGACTGGACGACACCCGACGCGTTCTACACCGTCGCGGCCGTGATCGTCATCGCGATCAGCGTGACGGAGACCTACAAGCGCTTCAAGGCCGTCGCGGGCAAGTAGCGCGGCACAGGACGAAAGGCCCGGGGACGTGGTTCCCGGGCCTTTTCGCCGTCGGCGGTAAACCCGTTGCCTCCCTGGTAAGTCCGGTTAAGATCATCGCCGACCCCGACTTCTAAGGAATCATTTCTTGACTGAAATTCGCACCGCCCGCGCCGAAGAGATCCCGAACCTGACCACAATGGACGGTCAGGTCGAGCGAAACGAAGCCACCGCCGCTTACCTCACCGGCCTGCTCGCCAATGGCTGCACCCGTCCCGAATGGTGCTTCGTCGCCGAGAAGGACGGCGAACTCGTCGGGAACATGGTCCTGTGGACCGCCCCCGGCAAGGACGTCCCCACCGACTTCGTCCTCTTCGACGCCCCCTGGGACGACCCCGAACTGGGCCTGCGCATCCTGCGCCACGGCTTCGCCGCCGCGAAGGAACTCGGCGCGACCGAGCTCTCCCACATGCTCGACATGCCCGCCCAGGCGCCCCAGTTCCAGGACGAACCCGAGGCCCGCCAGGCCCTCTACCGCGAGGCCGGCCTCTCGCTGGCCCGCGACGGCAACCGCTTCCAGTGGCTCGCCGGATCCGAAGTCCCCGCCCAGGACCCGCGCCTCACCTGGCGTTCGCTGGCCGAGATCGGCCGCGAGCCCTTCGTGGACCTCCTGGAGAAGCTCCTCGCCGACACCGGCGACGCCCTTCTTCAGGCCGACGTCGAGAAGCTCGGCCTGCGCGGCGCGGCCGAACTGGTGCTGGACGACATGTCGAGCATGCGGCATGAGCCGGAATGGTTCGAGCTCGGATACGACGAGAACGGATCGGCCGCCGTGGTGAGCCTTCCGGCGCACAACCCGAGTTTCGCGGTGATCGGATTCGTCGGCGTGTCCCCGGATCACCGCGGCAAGGGCTACTCCGCCTCCATCGTGGCGCGCGGCACGCAGATCCTCGTCGCCAACGGCGCCACCGAGATCCGCGGTGACTGCGACGCCGGGAATGTGGCGATGTACAAGGGTTTCGAGCGCGCGGGCTATGTCAACTTCGCGAATCGGCGCGCGTACTCCGGCGCCATTTGACACGCGGAGCTTAACTTGAAGTCACCGGTGGGCCGATCGGTCGCCCTTGCCGTGGAACCGTCCGCCGGTAGGACAAGGAGAGTTGCCGTGGTCTTCAAGAAGATGATGCGAGCACTCGGTGTCGGCGGACCGAGCGTCGACACCGTTCTCGATCGCGCCGACACAGTCCCGGGCGCCGTCCTCACCGGACAGGTCCACATCGCCGGGGGCGACCACGAGGTCGACGTCGAGCACGTCGCCCTCGGACTGGTCACCCGCGTCGAGGTGGAGTCCGGCGACAACGAGTACGACACCACGGTCGAGTTCCAGCGCGCGATGGCCGGCGGCCGCTTCCGGGTGGCCCCGGGGCAGAACATGAGCCTCCCGTTCCAGCTCCAGATCCCCTGGGAGACACCGCTGACGGCGGTGTTCGGGCAGAACCTGCACGGCATGACGCTCGGCGTGCGCACCGAGCTGTCGGTCGCGAAGGCGGTCGACAAGGGCGACCTCGACGGCATCGCGGTCCTCCCGCTGCCGTCGCAGGAGCGCGTACTGCAAGGGTTCGGGAGCCTCGGCTTCCACTTCAAGCGCGCCGACCTCGAACGCGGCCAGATCCGCGGCGTGCACCAGACGCTGCCGTTCTACCAGGAGATCGAGTTCCACCCGCCGCAGCACCTGTACGGCCGCGTCAACGAGGTCGAGCTGACCTTCGTGACCAGCCCGCAGGGCATGTCGGTGGTCATCGAGGCCGACAAGCGCGGTGGGATCTTCCACTCCGGGCACGACTCGATCGGCCGCTTCGACGTCACCCACGAGCAGGCCGAGAAGATGGACTGGGCCGCCCAGATCAGCAACTGGATCGGGCGCTTCTGAGCGAACCGAGACCGGGGCCGTCCCTTGTGGACGGCCCCGGTTCCGTGCTCAGACCAGTTCGGCCCAGGGAACGTCCGGGTCGGCGAGGAACTTCACGTCCATGTCGTTGCGCTCGCGGATGAGCCGCTGGACGGGCGCGATGCCGTCGTCCCACATGTTCACGTGCATCCCCGCCACCACACGCCTTCCGTCGAGCCAGAAGGCGTAGAAGGCCCGTTCGGCAAGGCTTCCGCGCACCACGACCTCGTCGTAGCCGTCCTTCGGGAACCAGCCGGCGTACTCCATGCCCAGGTCGTACTGGTCGGTGAAGAAGAACGGCAGTGGGTCCATCTCGCCTTCGCGGCCGAGGATCGCGCGGGCCGCGGCGGGGCCGGTCTCCAGCGCGTTGGCCCAGTGTTCGACGCGCACATGCGTTTCGTAGAACGGCCTGTAGACGCTCGCGACATCGCCGGCGGCGTAGACGTCGGGGTCGTCGGTGCGGAGGTCCCTACCCGTGACCACTCCATTGTCAACGGTCAGCCCGGCGTCGGCGGCCAGCTGCGTGTTCGGGATCGCGCCGATGCCGACGACGACGTTCACCGCCGGGATCACCGTCCCCTCGGTGGTCTCCACGCCGCTGAGGCGGCCGTCCTCGCTGTGGAAGCGCGTGACGCCCTGGCCGAGCACGAGTCTCGTGCCGTTGTCGCGGTGGACCTGCGCGAAGAACTCGCCCATCTCCCTGCCCAGCACGGCATGCAGCGGCGTCGGCTGCGGCTCGACGATCGTCACCTCGGCGCCGTAGCCGCGCGCGGCCGAGGCGACCTCAAGGCCGATCCAGCCCCCGCCGACGACGACCAGCGGGCCGCCGCCGCCCTCGCGCAGGGCCGTCCGCAGCACGTCGGACTCGAAGAAGTCGCGCAGGTAGAACACCCCGGCCAGACCCCCGCCCGGCACGTCGAGACGCCGCGCCGACGAACCCGTCGCGAGCAGCAGCTTGCGGTAGCCGATGTGCTCGCCGTCGGCCAGCTCGACCCGGTGCGCCTCGCGGTCGACGCTCGTGACCGGGCGGCCGAGGAGCAGCTCGACGTCGTTCTCGGCGTACCAGGCCTCGGGATGGACGTAGAACTCCTCCTCCGGCGTCTCGCCCTTGAGGAAGCCCTTCGACAGCGGCGGCCGCTCATAAGGGCGCCGGTTTTCGGCCCCGATCAGCACGATCCGGCCCGTATGGCCTTCTTCGCGCAGGGTCTGTGCGGCCTTCGCTCCGGCGAGTCCCGCACCGGCGATCACGACGTCGGCGTTGTCCATGCGACCTCCTCGACGAGGGGCGGATCGGCGGATTCGCCATCGAGCCTATCGACTTTCGCATGCCGCGGGGAGGAATGTCGGTCCGCTCGTCTACCGTGCGCGCATCCGCGACGATGAGGAGCCCGCCGTGACCGACCTCGAAGCCCTGCGGCGCCGCCTGCGCGCCGGCCGCGACGAGCGGGAGGCCGCCGCAGCCGCGCGCACGGCCGAGACCGTTGCGCTCGACGCCTTCCGGGCCGCGATCGGGTCCGAAGACGCCGCCGCTCTGGCCGACGCGTTCATCGACGCCTGCCGGCGGCCGGAGGCGTTCAGCAACCAGTGGCACGGGACCGTGAACGCGTTGCCTCCCGACATCCTCGTGCAGTTCCTGCGGGTCCTCAACGAGCGGCTCGCCGTGCTGGGAGACCCGGATGTCAGCTCATTCGCCATCCGGCAGGTCGGCACGGTCGCGCGGAGGATCGAACCGGGACTCGGCCAGGCTCGGGTGGCGCTCGGGAGGGTCGCCCTCATGTGGAAGACCCACCCCTACACGGCGCTGCCGAAGTACGCCGAGCAGCTGATCGCCGTGGGCGAGCTGACCGGTCCCATGATCGCGGGCCTGCGGCGATCGGCCCTCTGGTACGGGCTGACAGAACTGCGCTCGCTGCCCGCGGTCCTCGACGAGGTGCCGCTGAACCCCGGTGAGGCGTGGAGCGACGCGGTCCTGGCCTCGCTGCCCGCACTCGGCACGGAGTGGCGGGATCTCCTGCTGCACATGAACACCGCGACATCGGCGAAGCCGAGCGCGAAGTGGACGGCGCGGACCGAAGCGTTCCTGGAGTCCCTCGGCGCCGACACCGTGGCCTCGTCCATAGTGGACTGGCTCGTGCCGCTGGGCCGCCCGAGGACGTTCCGGCTGGTCGACTTCCCTTCAGCGGCCTCCGTCGCCAACGAGGTGCTGGATCCCTTCAACGCCACCGCCGTGCGCGGAATGCTCTGGACGCTCGGCCTGGCGCCCGCGTCGGCGGAGTCGGCGCGGGCGGCCGGGCGGGTCGTCGAGTACGCGCTGAAGAAGGTCCCGGGGATCGGGCCGCACTCGCCGAAGGTCGCCAACGCGGCCGTCATCGCACTGTCCATGATGGACGGTGGGGACGCCTTGGCGCAGCTGGCCCGGCTCGCCACGCGCGTGACGTACAAGGGAACCCTCAAACTCCTCGAAGCCGCGCTCGACGAAAAGGCCACGGCGCTGGGGCTCAGCCGCGAGGAGATCGAGGAGATGGCCGTCCCCGCCTACGGTCTCAGCTCGGTCGGACGGCACAGCGAGGTCCTGGGGGACGTGACGGTCGACCTGGTGGTCGACGACGGCGTCCGTCTCCAGTGGACGAACGCGGCCGGGAAGACGGTGAAGTCGGTGCCCGCCGCCGTCAAGCGCGACCACGCCGAGCGGCTGACCGAGCTGAAGGCGTCGGTGAAGGACATCGGCAAGATGCTCACCGCGCAGGTCGAGCGGATCGACAAGCTGTTCCTCGCCCGGCGCGAGTGGCGCTACGACCAGTGGCGCGAAAGGTATCTGGACCATCCGCTCGTCGGCGTGGTCGCCCGGCGTCTGCTGTGGACGGTCGGGGATCAGCCCGCCGGCTACGCCGACGGCTCGCTGCGCGGGCACGACGACTCGCCGGTCGAGGCCGCGCCCGACGCCGTCGTGCGGCTGTGGCATCCGCTCGGCCGGGACGTCGACGAGGTCGTGGCGTGGCGGGAATGGCTTGAGCGGCAAGGGATCACGCAGCCGTTCAAACAGGCGCACCGCGAGGTCTACCCGCTGACCGCCGCCGAGGAGAACACGCGCGTCTACTCCAACCGCTTCGCCGCGCACATCCTCCGCCAGCACCAGTTCAGTTCCCTGGCGGCGATCCGGGGCTGGGACAACAGCCTGCGGCTGATGGTCGACGACACCTACCCGCCCGCGACCCGCCGTCTGCCGCAGTGGAACCTGCGCGCGGAGTTCTGGGTCGAAGGCGTCGGCGACGACTGGGAGGCCGACACCACCGAGAGCGGCACGTACCTGCGGCTGGCCACCGACCAGGTCCGCTTCTATCCGATGGACGCGCCGACGCACTACGCGCACGCCCACGGCGGGGGGTACGAGCAGTACGTCTACGGAGACCAGGATCCGGCCGATCCCCTGCCGCTCACCGAGATCCCGCCGCTCGTGCTCAGCGAGGTCCTGCGGGACGTCGACCTGTTCGTCGGCGTCGCCAGCGTCGGCAACGACCCGACCTGGGAGGACGGCGGGCCGGAAGGGCGCTTCCGCGACTACTGGCACACCTACAGCTTCGGCGAGCTGTCGGGGACCGCGGAGACGCGTCGGCAGATCCTGGAGCGACTCGTGCCGCGGCTCGCGATCGCAGACGTGGCAACGGTCGAGGCGCGCTTCCTCGTCGTCAAGGGCACAGGGAAGTGGACGTACAAGATCCACCTCGGGTCGGGGAACATCCTGATGAGCCCCGGCGACCGGTACCTGTGCATCGTGCCGGGCCGGAGTGCCGTGACGACTCCCGAGCGGCTCTACCTGCCGTTCGAGGGCGACCGGACCCTCGCGATCATCCTGAGCAAGGCGATGCTGCTCGCGAAGGACGACGAGATCACGGATCCGTCGATCACGCCGCAGCTGCGCTGAGACGACCGCGCGGGGGCGGTGGGAAGCCCGCCCCCGCACGGTTCTACATCTCCACCACGATCTTGCCGGTGTTCGCGCGGTAGTGGGCCATGGCCTCGGCGGCCTCGTCGAAGCCGAAGACCCGGTCGACGACGGGCCGGATCGCGGCCGACTCGACGACCTTGTTCATGTCCTCCAGATCGCTTCTGCTGCCGACGAAGACGCGGCGGATGCCCGCCATCGTCTGCGCCCAGTCGGCGCCCGCGACGGTGATGTCGGCGCTCGCCTTGCTCTGCGTGGTCAGCAGGACGACCTGCCCGTAGAGCGAGGACGCCCGGATGGACTCGCTGACGGTCTCCGGGCCGACGGTGTCGACGACCAGGTCGGCGCCGAGTCCGCCGGTGAGCTCGCGGACCGCTTTGCTCCACTGTGGGGTATCGACGTAGTCGACGACCTCGTCGGCGCCCAGATCCTTGAGGCGGTCGGCGTTCGCGGCCCGTGACGTCGTCACGATGACGCGGTGGCCGAGGGCCTTCGCGAGCTGGACGGCGTAGAGCGACACCCCGCCGGTGCCGAGGGTGACGACCGTGGCGCCGTCGGGAAGCGTTGGGCCACCGGTGATCGAGGTCCACGCGGTGACGCCGGCGCAGGGGAGCGTGGCGGCCTCGGTCCAGGTCAGGTGCGCCGGGACGGCGGCGGCCGCGCCCTCGTCGAGGAGCGCGTACTCGGTCAGCATCCCGTCGTGGGTGCAGCCGAGCTGGTCGAGCATCGACGCCGCCAGTCGCCCGCCGTGCCAGCGGTTCCAGTAGCTGCCGACCACACGATCGCCGAGGCCGAAGCGGGTCACGCCCTCGCCGACGGCGACGACCTCGCCGGCGCCGTCGGACAGCGCGACGACACCCGGCCGGGGCGGCAGGGGGTACCGGCCGTCGGCGATGAGGAGGTCGCGCTTGTTGAAGGACGCGGCCTTGATCTTCAGCAGGAGCTGACCGGGGCCGGGTTCGGGCACGTCGTGCTCGCGGAGGACGAAACCGGTGCCGTCGAAGGAGTCCAGGTGATAGGAGCGCATCAGTTCGCCTTCGTGTAGCCGACGGCGTGGTAGACGCGGCCGTCGCGGATCTTCAGCAGGTTCGCGCCCCTGGTGAAGCCGCCCTCGAAGCGGAAGGTCCAAGCGAGCACGGCGATCTCGCCGTCGACGAGCTCCTCCTCGATCTCGAAGGTGCCGCCGGTGTCGTTGGCGATCGCCGTCCACAGTTCGAGCGCGGCGGCCCGGCCCTCGGCCGCGCCCCCTTGCGCACGCTCGACGACGACGTCCTCGGCGAGGATGTCGCCGAGCCGCGACGGGTCGTGGGTGGCGAAGGCCTCGGTGTAGATCTTCAGGGTGGTGCGGATGTCGGTCATGGCACGAGCTTCTGCCTGGAAGTGCGGCCCGGCAATTCCCCGGAGGGAATGGCGACGCATGATCATGTGCGCTACAACTGGGCCATGACCTTGGGTCCCGTGCTGCAACGCTGGCGAAGCCGGCGCCGCCTCAGCCAGCTCGAACTCGCCGCCCGCGCCGGCACGACGCAGCGGCACCTGAGCTTCGTCGAAAGTGGACGGTCCCTACCGGGGCGGGCGATGGTGCTGCGACTCGCGGAGTCGTTGCGGCTGACCCTGCGGGAGCGCAACGAGCTGCTGCTGTCGGCGGGATACGCGCCCGTGTACCCGGAGAGCGGCCTGGACGAACCGGCGCTGCGACCGGTCCGGGACGCCCTGCACCGGATCATCGAGGGGCACATGCCGTATCCGGCGGTGATCGTGCGCGCGTACGGCGAGCTGGTCGCGGCGAACGCGGCGATGTCGGTGCTGACCGAGGGCGCGGCGCCGTGGCTGCTCCGGCCGCCGGTCAACGTGCTGCGACTGGCGCTGCATCCGGAGGGAATGGCGCCGAGGGTGGTGAACCTGGGCGCGTGGGGACGGCACATCGTGGACTCGCTGGTGCGGTTGCGTGCACTGCGCGGGGATGCGCCGGAGCTGGAGGAGTTCATCGCGGAGTTGGAGTCGTACGTGCCGGCCGACGCGGTGGGGCCGGATCATTTGGGGTTCGCGGTGCCGCTGCGGTTGCGGTATGGGGGCGGGGCGGGGGGCGGGGAGCTGCGGTTGCTGACGACGCTGACGTCGTTCGCGACGGCGGTGGACGTGACGCTCGCGGAGTTGCATCTGGAGGCGTTTCTGCCGGCGGATGAGGAGACCGCGGGGGTGCTGAGGGGAGCGGCGGC
>Ga0307515_10022588_pt1 | contig 11077 bp, 1 predicted proteins | sample 17_EM_MG_FD_194513 | JGI IMG/M metagenome (GOLD analysis project Ga0307515, IMG submission 194513) | Populus trichocarpa ectomycorrhiza microbial communities from riparian zone in the Pacific Northwest, United States - 17_EM | ecosystem: Host-associated > Plants > Roots > Unclassified | place... | reverse complement strand
CTATAACGGGTATAGAATGTTGTTAAATCTTTAGATATAGGGTTTATTCTAATTTAGTAGAAAGCTTAGCGGATATTAAGTTTAGTAAAGATCTTTGCCTAGCTTAGACATATAAGGGTTTTATTAATTAAAGGAATAGGATACTAGTCCTTTTAAGTAATAGTATTTAGCTTTTAATAGTCGATATAAAAATAAAGGCCTCTATTAGGCTTTTTTATGAATAGAATAGGGGAAGTAAAAGGGGCTTAACTTGGCTCAATAAACCCTTTATCTAGGTTGTCAATTAAGTACTACTTTATTACTTTTAGCTTATCTATTAACTAATGGTAAAGGGGGCTATAGCCTAGCGAGTTATTGGCTTCTAATTAAATCTTATAATTATACGTCTAGTAGGGGGGTAACTTATCTAAGGCCGCCTTTAAGAATGCATCCTTATAGTTTGTATAAATAGTAAAAAGAAGGCGTTTAACTAGTTCCTTATTGGTTTCCTTAGCTGGCCTTTCCTCTCTATTATTAATAATTCGGTTAATTTTATATAGGCTTATTATAAAGACCTTATTGTCCTTCTAGTATATATTAAAGTGGAACGCTATAGCGCTAATTATAGCGATGTCTATAGTGGGGGGGTTGCCTAATAATAAGGGTATATATAACTTTAGGGACTTCTAGGGTACTGGCGTTATTGTTACTCCTTTTAGCTCCTATTTTATCTTTTAAAGGTTATCCCTTATATTCTATTAATACGTTCTTTTCCATACTAGTTAGATCCGTGCGATTTAGACGTCGTCTATATTACTATCTATCCCGCTTCCATACATAGAGTCCTTTTTAAACGTAGCGCTTTAGGAGAGTATCTTTATTAGTATAGAGTTCTTTCTAGCTTTATAGCGGGCGTCTTCTTAGATAAAAGCTAGGTCACAGGCCCAGATATCCTACTAGTAGGTAGAGTTAGCCCTTACGGCTAGTGTCTTATAGTTAGTTTAAATTTCTTTAATAAAGGAGGGTAACTTTAGTCTATCCTTTAGCCAGACAAACCGCCTTTATCGTATATTTAACTAAATATTAAAATAGGACATCTATTTTTGTCTAAGGATTATATTATAAGACCCTAGGTCTAAGATGCAAAAGGGGATACCGTATTAGCGTTGTCCGTTAAGAGCGATATATAACTTTAAGATGTGGGTAATAGGCTAACCGGCTTAGCCGTTGTAGCCTTTTACCTAAATAGGCTTCTCTAGTTAGATAGCTTCTGCATTTAGAAACTTAGCAATATTATTTGTATAGGTAGTATTTATAAAGGCGAAGCTATTTGCTCTAGTGTTAATAAGGGCGGTTATATTAACTCTATATCTATTTTAAGATACTATATATAGAACCATAAAATGCTTTCTACCTATTAACTAACTAAGGTTAATCTCTTCGAGACCGATAAGGTACCCTAGGGGGGAGTCTTTCCTTAAGGTTCTTCTTTTCCTAACTTATTAGACGTTTCTCCTTCCTCTATTTCCTTAATATCGCCTATATCCTTTAGCTCTGGGTAAGACGAGGTAAAGTAACCCTACCTATTATAGTTATAGCATATAGCCGAGGCAGGGTTAATTGGAGTATTACGGTAAATACTAGTTAATAGCGTAGTACGTGACTAGTTAGGCGAGGCTCGCTAGTATATAGTTATAACCGCCTTTAGTGTAGGAGTAGTTATAACCTATCTTCCTACTCTAGCTCTTATAGGTATGGCTAGCGGGTTCTAATTATTATAGAGTTGCTTCTGCTAATTAGGGCAGGTATTAATCCGCTTTAGTTTTAAGTCCAATAATAGGCAACGAGCTGTAAGTCTTTTATGGGTTAGTAGGTTATTTAAGGTTATAGTAATCTTTTTTTATAGCCGGATTATTAGCTTATTATATAGGTCTAATCGGTAGTTCTTAAAGGGAACCTAGCCTTCTCCTATAAGGTATAGGAATTAAGTTTAAAATTTAGTAAAGGGTTAGTTTGGTTTTATTATTAGGCGATTATAGTTATAACAGGCATCCCGTACTTTGTTCGGGTTAACATAAATAGCCACTAGGTGCTATATTATCTCATTAATAGATATAAATTAGACAGGGGAGTCGTCCTTAAACTTGGCTTAAAGGTGCTATTAGGCGTCCCTAGTAGTTCGACCAAAGATATAGAGCATTTTGGCTTCTTTAGAAAGGAAGTAGTTATAGTTAACGCGGAGCTTTCCTCATACTTAAATCCTCTAATTCTTAAAGGTAGGGTCTATCCTATTAGATAGTAGTAGGGGGTTAGAAAGCTTAACGGACTTTAATTACTTTATTATTGTATCCGTACTCCCTAGTATATTATATTTAGTGGAGTAAATAAGTCGGCTAGGGCTTTAAGAAGGGGAAGTTGGGCTATTTTATAGGGCCGCGAGGCTTTTTAGGATCTCTTGTAGGGTTTCTTATATATTTCTCGCTTTAAGACAATCGGCTTCCTGGCTGGCTATAAAGGCGCGAATCTGCTCACATACGTCTATAATATTATTATTATCTTCAATTTCTGATCCTAATTAGATCTTAGGTTCCTCTTAGGTAGAGGCAGCTCTCTTTAATAAGCTTGCTTTAGGTGCCATTGTTAGCTTCCTAAGGTTCGTTAGTATTATACGCTTTGGTTTTAATTCTAGGGGTATAGGTCTAGTCCTGTCTAGTTTATAAGGTGGGATATTATCTAGGCCTTCCCAGGTAATATAGAGTTGTTTTAGTGTTTAAGTATAATGTGTTAATGCGTCGTTGCAGACGAAGTTTCTTTAGAGTAGGATATTATTAAGGCCTTCCTAGGTAAGGTAGGGTAAGCTTAGTATAATGTTATAGCTTGAACAAATGCCTCTGAACTAAAGCTTAAACGAATGCTGTATTACAAAGATACTAAGCTAAGGAGAAGGAAAAAAGGGGTCGCTAGGACCGATGTAAATAAATATATAGGGTAAGCCGCCAAGGCGCTAGCTTTAGGCGAGCCAATCGTAGGTTAGTAGAATTTGGCAGGTAACGTGCGATAGCGCCGTTATAACTATTTAGCTTCGCGACCTTTTACAGCTAGTAGTGGCTATTAAGTTAGTTAACACTAGTGTAAGTACACAGAAAGTTACTCTTAATTAGTGCAATACTATAGAGAATCTAGCCCTATATATTAGCGTAAAAGTAATACTAATATAGAATATTTAGGTTAAACTAGGCTTAGTAAACGGTACTACTAGTACAGTTAAAGATATTGTATAGAAGGGATATATAGATATTAAAAAGGATCAGCCTTAGTTACTACTAATTATAGTAGATAGGTATAACGGACCTGCCCTATTTAGTAGGATAGTAAGAAAATTATCTTTATATTTTCTGTACTTTATAAGTGGGAGGGTATAAAAGGCTTTTGCTTACGGCGTTAATTTCTAATTACTTTAGCTTTTACTTTTACCGTATATAAAAGCTAAAGCCTAATACTTAACCGGGTGGTTTTAAATATTAAGGAAAAGGATAAAACAGCCAGGCTAACCTATATAGTAATCTTATAAGTTAAGAAGCTTTAAGGGCTTATATTTAAACGTAGGTTTAATATAAAACAATTTTAGTTATCTATAAGTAAGACTAAAAAGGTATAATAAGAAGATTTTATATAGAGGTAGTAGCAACTACTTATAAACGACTTTTCCTAATTAGGAAATTATATACTGGCTTAGAGGTAAGCGGAGAATATGGCATTTGTCTTAGTTTCCTAACTTTTAAATAGCTTAACCGCGAAATCCAATTTTTAAAATTTTAACCCCCCTATCCGTCCTACCTTCTTACTACTTTTAGAGCTATTAGATATATATATAATAATATATAAGGAGAATTAGTAGTATTGCCGGATTAATATTACTGCTATCTATAGCGTTAATTAATTTTTAGATTTTTTTAAATTTTTTTTAAAGGGCGGAAATGTTACTTATATAAGGAGTTACGTGACCTCTAAGAATATATGCTACTTAGGACCGTATATTAGCAGCCATAACTTCTCTATACTATAGTTAAGATTTTATATATACTATACCTAGAGCTGCTTAAAATAACTATTATCTATAGATCTGCCTATTTACAAATTAAAAATTAGACGTAGTTAGAGCTATTAGTAGGGGTTATTAATCGCGCTCTCTATAATAAAATCTAACTAACAAATAAACTAATAAATTAAATTAAAAGTTTAGAACGTCTAAATAAGGTTCTACTAAAACGCTAGCTAAACCCTAACCTAGACCCTTTCTAACCTATTAAATTCTAAAAATAATAACCTCTACTAAATTAAAAATCAACCTTATCCTTAATAAGCCATCCGATTAAATTTAATAGTTCTTTATTATTTAAGATATAGCCAAAACTAATAAGGTATAGCAGTATATCAACCTATCTAAGAAGAAAGACAATCTTCTAAAGCTAGAACTACTAAGTCGGCCTATACTAAGGGATATACTACCTACGGCTATATTAATAGCAAAGCTAGACCTAAATTAGCTCACTACCTATAATTAGCTCTACGCTAAATATAAGGACTATTTACGCGTATACCAGAAGCAAAAACAAGCTATAAACGATATTAATAACTACATCATTCGCACCATATCGATAGCCTACCTTTTACTTATTAACAGCCTCAGTAGTTAGTTATATTAAATATTTAAGGCGTCTCTACCACTGTAGTAGCTACTACAGTAATAGAGACACCCTATATTTTGGTAAGTAATTAAGCCCATCTTATACGAAAATCTTATACTATTAGTACTTACCAAATCACGTGCTCGCAGGGCCTTCTCCTATCTATAAATACTCCCTCCTCTATATCTTCCTCTTTTTTTCTTTCTTCTTCCTTATAAGAGCTAGAGGTGCTTTAATACCCCTCCCTAGTCCCCACTAAGAGATCTATTAGTTAATGTAGTAATATAGATAGTATCGGACAACGAGACGGGTAAGAGAGGATAGGAAAGACGGAGGAGCCTCTGGTATATATTAGTTAAGCAACATTACTAGCTATATTATAGCTGCCTAATCTCCTATACTCGCAGGCCTCCTCCCGTCTATAAATACTCCCTCCTCTATATTTTCCTCTCTTTTCTTCTTCCTTATAAGAGCTAGAGGTGCTCTAATACTCCTCCCTACTCCCTACTAAGGGATCTATTAGTTAATATAGCGATATAGATAGTATCTAATAAGGAGATAGGAAGGACGAAGGGGTGTCTAGTAGGTGTTAGTTAAGTAACGTTAATGTCTATATTATGGCTGCCTAATCTCCCATTTATAGGCCTCTTCCCATTTATAAATACTTCCTCCTTTATACCTTCCTCTCTTTTTTTCTTCTTCTTTATAGGGGCTAGAGGTGCTCTAATACTCCTCCCTAGTCCCTACTAAGGGATCTATTAGTTAACGTAGCGATATAAATAGCATTTAATAAGGAAATAGGTAAGAGAGGAGATAGAAAGGACGGAGGGGCGTCTAGTAGGTGTTAGTTAAGCAATATTAATATCTATATTATGGCTGCCTAATCTCCCGTTTATAGGCCTCCTCCTATTTATAAATACTCCCTCCTTTATACCTTCCTCTCTTTTTTCTTCTTCCTTATAAGAGCTAGAGGCGCTTTAATACTTCTCCTTAGTCTCTACTAAGGGATCTATTAGTTAATATAGCGATATAGAGAGTATCGGATAAGGAGATAGGTAAGAGAGGAGATAGGAAGGATGGAGGAACCTCCGGTAAGTATTAGTTAAGCAACGTTAATAGCGGTTTTTATTACCTAAAAATTGCGTTATATAATGATATTTGGGAACGCAAATATATACCCCCGTCTTATACTTATACCACTACTAAATATTCTAGATTTTATACTCGGAGCTGCTTACAATAGGTATTTTTAGAAAATCTGCCAGTTTAAAGCTTTATAATTAAACGTTATTAATATTTTATATAGGGGTCGTTAATTAAGCTCCTAGGATATAATTTTTAAAGTTTAATACCACACTAATATTATAACCTTCTTATAGTGGCTAAGCCACCCCTAATCTCCTCCCCCTCTTTCTCCCTCCTATTACTCGGCGCCGAGCTATTACGTTATTGCTAAGCTATTGCGTTATTATACGTCCGAACTAGGTAGGTAATAATATAGTTACTTAATTATATTAGATGTCTCTATATATAGTTATATCTCTTCCTATACGCGTATTTAATTAAGTTAGAGTAATAAACTTACTTTAATTCCAGCTATACGGCGATTTAGTTATTAGGTATTAAAAATATTTAGTATATAAAGCTTTAAATTAGAATTATAATCTACTATATTAGATCCTACGTAAAGGGCTCTATATTAAAGCTCTGCAGTTTAAATATATACTAGATTTATAACTAATATAATCCTTAAGCCTAGCTTAAGTAGGGCGCCTTAGTTACTGTAGTAGATCCTTACCTAGTAGTAACTAAGGCGCCTTAATCTTCCTACTACTTTTAAATTAAGTAAAAGCTTTATATAGGGGGGTCCCAGGGAGTCTCCCTTTGGAAAACCTTATCTCTATATATATTAATTAAAGTCTATATAATAAAGCTCTAAAATTAATTAGCTTATTATAAACTTGGGTTAAAATTAACGTTAGGGGATTAACGTTCCGTATGTTACCTACTATATAAGATAGCGCTGACTAACTATAGGGGTTATTTTAACCCTTACTTAGGTATATGCCCGGGATTAGGGGCTGCTAAGGCTAGCCTTTAGCTAGCCCTTGGTACCTCCTTATAAGCTCCTCGGGCTTACAGCCCTCCTATCCTCCTTATTGGTTCGTCTTCGTATAAAGCTATTATTATACTCCCTACCATATCGTCCTCTTCTATCAACTCTCCTTATAACTTATACTTGGCTTACCTACTCTCTACTATACACCTAGGTAATATGCCTTACACTAATCGCGTAGAGATTAATATCGCTAAGAATGCCTAACGCGCAGTATATTCTCGCCCTTATATATACTATAAGGCCCATAAACATGTCTTTAGTATATAATCTATAGTATAAGGAGTTTAGGATAAGAAGGATATAATACCCCCCCTTTCTTTTTCCCTTCTCTTCCTTTAAAAGCGTTGCGCCCTATAGCTAACGTGTTATTTAGCTCTAAGCTTTCTATAAATAGAAGTAGTATTATAATAGTAAATAGAGTATTAGTGTTGCCGTATTAGGAAATAGAGGCTTCCTTTTTAGGTAAAGCGCCTCACATTTTAACCATGGCCCCGCTAAGACTACCTCTTAACCTTAATTATAAAAGGCTGTTTCCCTTACTGCTTTTTATCTTATCTTCTATCTTTCTTTCCTTTTAATGCTGCGCCGCCCCCTTTTCTAACTGCTAGTCCCTAGTATAGTTGCATTAAGGCATTTCTGCTATTTCTTAGCGCTTATATATATGATATAGATAGTTATAGCTCCTTTTTCTAATCTCTACCTCTAGTACTAATAGCCTTAACTATTTTTAAGCCCTTTTAGCGCTACCTTTATCTGCTAAGCGCGTGCATATTCTTATAATCCTATTTTTTTCTCTCTTTTGCCCTTTTTTCTCTTATACCTAAATAACGCTTATCTATAGCCATCCTATAAAAGGGGGTTAAGAGAAGTCCGTAGTTACTAGCCACGGCAGTACCGTTGTCTTATTTAGCTCTATCTGTATCTTTTACTTAACTAAAAAGTAATAAGTATACCGTATCGCTCCCTTTAAGGGCTTAAGCTAGTTTATATTATATTTATTTTAGCTAATATACGCAACTTAATTACGCGCTCTTTTTTTTACCTAGGATATACTATTAGTTAAACCGCCTACTTTAGTAATTACTAATGGCTAAAGCTACCTATATTATAACTAGTATATATACTAAGCTATTTAGCGGGAAAGTAGCTAAAGATCGCTAATTTAAGTAACTACGCTATATTAGGCTATATTAGGCACTATTTAAATTAACAAAGTACGGAGTACCGCTTAAGTGGCTATATATCTATATCTAACGGTATAATTATATTACTATAGATATTTTAAAGACGTTGTTTAATCTACTAGTTTAGAGCTAAGGAGCTATTAGCTCTAGCTATTTTACTACTTAGTAGTAAAGCGGTAAAGGAGATAATTTAGCCTTTTAAGCTATAGGGCTATTATAAAAACTACTTAGATTAAATTAAAAGGTTATAGCTTTTAGGCGTATAATAGCTTATCGGCACGTTTATAAAGAAATATTTAATACTAGCTAGCTATATTAAGAGGGCGAGTATTACATAGTACTATATATAGTACCCTATACAGTCCTTAACCTAGTATATTTATATATCTATATATAATTACCATACAAGCTATAAATATATCTATTATTAGATAGTAAGTATTAAAGAGCCTCATTACTAATAAGGATACTACCTCCTTTTATTATAAATAGCTTATAACATATATATAGGCAGGGCTTTATATCCTACTAATATAAGTAGCGTAGAAAATTAGTTGGATTGATATTATTAGGAAGTAAATAGATATATTAGCGCCGCCCTTTACTAAGGAATAAGTGTAAAAAATTTACACTACCAATCTCCTAATAAGGGGCTAGATATAATGCCTATATTAGCTAAATATACTAGCTTAGACGGGCGGATATAGTTTAATTGCAATTTACTAAGGGTATTAATTAGGCGCTAGGAATTTAAGCCCTTATAAATAGTAATTTACTCTAGTCTATACTAAAGGCGTATATATTAAATGCTTTAATTTAATAAAAAAACTTAGAGTAATAAGTAAGGAGTAATAGGCAAGAGCTAGTAGTAAAGGGAGGATTAATATATACTTAAAAGACTTTTAACTCCCCCTTAAAGATTTTAAACGCTATAAAGTAATAATAACTCTAACGGTATTACGGCTTATATAAATGCCTCTAAACCAAAGCTTGTAGAATGCTATATTACGAAGATACTAAGCTAAGGAGAAGGGAAAGAGGGTCGCTAAGACCGATGTAAATAAATATATAGGGTGAGCCGCTAAGGCGCTAGCTCTGGGCGAGCCAATTATAGGTCGGTAGAATTTGGCAGAATTTGGTAGGTAACGTGCAATAGCGCCATTACATTACCCCCCTCTTTAAAAGAAAGCCTGCCTTTAGGCTTAGTTAGAAATAGGGTAGTACTAGGCTTATAAAATATAAGATTATAAAATATAAGATAAGGAAAAAAAAGGGGAATATAAGTGCGTCTGGATTAAGTATAGAAGGCAATTATAGGTTAAGTGGAAGTATTAGGCTAGAAAGAGTAGCCATTAAAAGTTTTAGTACAGATTTAACTAATTAAATAACTTTAACCGGCGGTTAAAGTTCCTAGATATTCAAATTTTTATAGTACTAGTAGAATATAGTAGAATATAGCAGAATATAGCAGATAGCTATATTAGGGCTTTAGGGCGTTCTTATCCCTATACTCCTCTAGTAGCTTATTATCTTTATTATACTAGTATTCCATCTACTTATCTAGGTACTTTAGTGGTCTAGGTATATTAGGGTATTAGTTATAAAACTTTTTAAGCTTCTAGGGGCAGCCTATAAAGTTCCATATAGGGTACTAGATTAGGTTTAGGTTGTAGCTCTTCTATTAAATATAATATTTTAATATTCCCTTTACTATCTTATAGGCCAGTATTTTATTAACCTTTTATTTATTATTACCGTTTACTTAAATTAGTAAGGGAGGCTTATTCTTTTATCCGGGTAATAGGTTATTTATAGCTTTCTATAGCTTATCTAGCGAGAAAATAGGGTATACCCTAATTAAATCCGGGAGCTTTACCTTATATAAGTTGCCTATCTCTTTAAGGACCTTATACGGCCCTACTATCTAATAGTCTAGCTTATAGCTAGGTTATTTAGTCTTCTAATTCCTTATTATAACCTAGACTATATTACTAGGGGCAAAGTTAGGCTCTTAATAGTGTTTATTTGCCTACTATTTTATTAATCTTTAGGCTTTTCCTAGGTTCTTATAGGCTACTATTTAGGCTTCCTTTAAGCGTTTAGCGTACTATTAGGCCTTGCTATAAAATAGCTTTTTTTATATAGTTTGGGGTTCTTTTGGCCTTTTCTAGTTAAAGCTTATATGGGGTAAGTATTCTATTTCTAGCTATATTAGGGCAAATCCTACTGCTCACTATTATTCTTTATATAATATCCCTTTTAGATAAGAAGTTATGGTGCTGTCAGTCTATTAGTTAGTAAGTCAGTTAGTTATAATTATTTAGTAGAAAAGTAGTTAGTAAGAAGAGAAAGAAAAGAATGTATTATATATGGGAAACTGTATATCTATTAAGCCTATCTAAGTTATTAAAGACTTTAGGGCCATAGACTAATCTATATACCCTTAGAAAGCCTATGCTCTCCTAAACTTATACCTAATCTAGATGTTAAGTCTAGTAGGCCAATTTACCCCACTATAATAGTATCCCTCTTTAATTCTAGAATAAAAAGTATAGTATTTATCCTATTAGTAGTAATATCCTTAAAATATATTTAAGGGCTTAGTATACGTTTATTTATATTATATATCTTTATCCTTTCTCTTTCTTATATACCTTACTACTACTTATCCTACCTCTAATAGCTTAAAGAGATTAACTAGGAGGCTATATACTAAACTCTAAGTACCGTGTTTTATAATCTTAAAGTCTATTTAGATTTTCTAGGTCTCTACGTCAGGAAAACGGGGAGTGGTATAGGAAATTTAATTTTGCTAAAAGCGTTTTTGGGGCCCGGGGCTAGCTTTCCGCCATATTCGCCAAAGCCTAGAGCAATACGCCAGCACTACGCTAGCTAAAAGTATAATACTTAAATGGCTATGGCTAATAGAGCGCAATATTACATATATTGTAGCAATATGCCAGCTTATAGCTATAAAATAGATATTCGTCAGGAAAAAATTTAGCAGCATTTAGCCAGCATTTTTAGCATTTCGCAGCATTTCGCAGCATTTAAAACAGACCATACGCATTAAGCAGCATCTAGGCAGCTATATATATATATTATAT
>Ga0307515_10022587_pt1 | contig 11077 bp, 10 predicted proteins | sample 17_EM_MG_FD_194513 | JGI IMG/M metagenome (GOLD analysis project Ga0307515, IMG submission 194513) | Populus trichocarpa ectomycorrhiza microbial communities from riparian zone in the Pacific Northwest, United States - 17_EM | ecosystem: Host-associated > Plants > Roots > Unclassified | place... | reverse complement strand
TACCCCGCCAACCCATCCTATTACAATGCGAAGCAAGTCTTTCATACCGCCATAATGCGTCGGTATTCTAACTAAGCGCAGCCGTGCTGCAACGGGTCAAATCAGCCTCCGTCACTGTAGATGGAGAGCTCATCTCAACAATCGGCAAAGGCATATTAGTACTTGCAGCAGTATCCAAAGACGACACTGAGAAAGATGTTGAATCTATGGCGGGGAAGGTTCTGAAACTGAAGATGTGGGATGATGAAAATGGTGGTCGCGTAAGCAAGCTGTCTGAGATGCTGGAACCGGCTGATATCTCAGCTCACAATTTTACTGGTAGTGGAAACGGAATGTTCTAGATATCAAAGGCGAAGTACTGTGTGGTATGTGGGTGTCATATCGCCGATCAACTATGCAGGAAGCTAACATTATTTAGTGTCTCAATTTACACTTCTCGCCTCGACAAGGAAAGGCAATAAACCAGACTTCCACCAATCTGCAAGCGGAGTCAAGGCCAAGGAACTTTACCGGTCCTTCTTCAAGAAGGTTCAAGATTTGTACGAGCCGGAAAAAGTCAAAGATGGCATATTCGCAGCCATGATGGACGTTACCCTAGTGAATGATGGACCGGTAGGTGTGGACTTCAACTGCATAGATGGCGTGGTAAACTCTCATGAGTCGTCTCTCGCAGAGCAGAGCTAATAATCAAACGTGCTTATCAGGTCACCATCCAGCTTGATACAAATCCTCCGAAAATGGAGAATCCTAGCGGTTTAAATACGGAAGGACAAACTGTCGAATTGAATGATTTGGTCGGCAATCTTACGAGAATTACAAAGGAATTCCAGATTTCGGCGGAACTCCTTGAGTAGGTATTTTTGATAGCGCGCACAATCATCGACGGTGCATTGAAATAGCATTCTGAACGCTGAGATACTATATCTTATAAACAGGGCTAGCTCAGGGCTTTTTTTATAGGAACTTACATATCTAGATTTCATTGGGAAACCATGTAGATGTCCATAGCGTGGTTATATATTGGATTATATCTTAACTTAGAACTGCATTATCCACGAGAACAGCAACCTCAATTGCCTTTGATTTACGAATTTCCTTCCATTGCGCAGGATTTTGGTTGCAATTCTCGATAGATAGATTAGGCTTCAAGTCGCAATAGGAAACCTATTATCATCCTGAAACCAGTTTGACAGACATTACTTGTATCCCGGTCTAGGCCTGCTGGACGAATCATTTGCGACCCCTCCTGTTTGGCACAAAGACAAACATCAAATACCCGCTTGAGCACGGCCACCACGAATTTCTCCAAATTCATTCGTTGAGTATTGCAGATGCGTGGGAGCCGTACTTTCCGAGTCATAGGTCTAGTAAGTAAGCATGCGCTGAAGCCTCTGATGTCCTTAAACTAAACGTTCTTGCCTGAAATTGTATGTTGCGCGGCGTCTCACCTAGCAGCGTGGCTTGGCTGCTGTATAGAACCTTCCAGCTCTTTTAGACTGAGCATTTGAACTTCAGCCTCACCCAATTTCCCCGTACATAGCTCCCAATTCACTTCTACTGCAAGCCCTTTATCTCTCTCAACCTCTCCCACATAACAATCCTCCAAAATGGCTTCCAATGGTCCAGGTGATACATCATTCCGCCAGCGTAGTATTACAAGCTCTAATACATCCACAGCACGCAGTCGAGTCTTCTTTGATATCAAGATCGGCAACACCGAAGCTGGTAGGGTAGCTTTTGAACTGGTAAGATGCTGCAGCTCCCCACTCCATGATTTTATTCCCCGCTAACAATCCTGCAGTATAATGATAGTGAGCAATCCCCTGCCTCCCCTGTCACGACGCCGTCTAACCCTCTAATGCAGTCGTTCCCAAGACTGCGGAGAACTTCCGCGCTCTCTGCACTGGCGAGAAGGGCGACGGAAATTCTGGCAAACCCCTACACTACAAAGGCTCCACGTTTCACCGAGTAATAAAGTCCTTCATGATCCAAGGCGGTGATTTCACTATGGGCAATGGGACTGGTGGAGAGTCAATATACGGAGAGAAATTCGAGGATGAGAACTTTGCCTTGAAGCACGAGAAGCCGTTCTTACTGTCTATGGCGAACGCTGGCCCAGGTCAGTGCATCCTGCCCCGCTGCTGGTGGATTTGTCTCGGCTGATATTAGATCTCAGGCACTAATGGCTCTCAATTCTTCGTCACAACGGTTCCTACGCCCCACCTTGACAAGAAACACGTAGTGTTCGGTGAGGTCATCAACGGCAAGAGTATCGTGCGGGAAATAGAAAACCTCCCTACGGAAAGCGGAGACAAGCCACTGCAGGAAGCCATCATTATCGGTATATTCCCGTCGCTGAACCAATCCCAAAACCCTCCTTCCCAGTACAACTAACTCAGTTTCTAGATTGCGGTGAGCTCAAGGGTGAAGACTACACGAAATGTACAGAGAAAATCCCCGACTCAACCGGCGACCCGTACGAAGATTACCCCAACGACCAAAAGTCGTCCGCCGACGCCGAGTTCTCCGGGCCTGAGATCCTCAAGATCGCCAGCGAGCTTAAAGACCTAGGCAACACGGCGTTCAAGGGCGGCGACCTGAAGCTCGGCCTCGCGAAATACCAGAAGGCGTTGCGCTACCTGCACGAGTACCCGGAGCCGCTGGAAAACGACCCGCCGGAGCTGGGCAAGCAGATGGCGAGCCTGAAGTTCTCGCTCTTCTCCAACTCGGCGCTGCTGCAGATCAAGCTGAAGGACTTCGAGGGCGCGCTTGCGTCGGCGTCGAAGGCGCTGGAGGTCGAGGGCGCGACGGATGCGGAGAAGGGCAAAGCGTACTACCGGCGCGCGCTGGCGAAGGCCGGCAAGAAGAACGACGAGGATGCCATCGAGGATTTGGAGGCCGCGAACAAGTGCGTGCCTGGCGATGCTGCTGTGGCTAAGGAGTTGGAGGTTGTGAAGAAGCGCGTTGCGGAGCGGAGGAAGAAGGAAAAGGCCGTGTATAAGAACGCCTTCAACTTTGACTGAGCACGACTCTGAAGCTTTCCTGACCATAAGCGATATTGCAGATATCCGTAGGTAATGATGTCGGCATGGATGGAGTTGATTATGAAGTATAGATAGGATAAATCACAAAAGTAGGCGCTTGGCGCCCAAGCATAAGAAACCGAAACTAGATGTGTAATCTTATTGGTAACTACTACCGCGAACCCTCCTTAAAGCACTCATGTCTCTCACCCAAATCGCACAGCTCCAAACCCACCCACTAGTAAGAGTTTTACTCCAACCCAACCTTGATCCGAAAGGAAAAGCCGACCCCAAATCAGAACCAAGCCGATCCCCGAGGAACCGCCCCTTTCATCCCCACAACCCGTCGCTGAACGCTGAGAAGCATAGTTTTGAAAGAGGAAACGGGAGTTCGTTGAGGGGAAATGAAAATCGCCGCCGGAAAATGCAAAACAAAACGATTTAAGAAACGAAGAAGCGTTCTAGAAACCAACCCCATCCAATCCAACCCTGAGAGCCATGAACGAGCAAGAATGAAGTCAAGCAGCCGCCACCCTCGTCCCAAGATGCAAACACAAGCAACCATCGCTAGTGCACAAGCCGAACTTCGTAAACGCAATCCCTCTTCTTGCTGAGAAAAGAGAAATATACCTGTCCTCTACCGATCCCCCTTCTCTACTCTGCTCCTCTCCCCTTTATCCCTGTCTTTGTCTTTATCCTTGTCTTTATCCCCTTTCTCCGGCTTCTCCCCTTTCTCCCTCGGCTTCCGCTTAAACGGCAAGACGCCTCTAAACCCCTTCCCCTCCTTGCGCTCCCTCTCTCGTTCCCTCTCCCGCTCCCGCTCCCCGAACCGCGGCAGCGCAGTCGTGTATTCCTCACCGCCACTCAGCGCACCATCACTGCCCTCCAAGCTGCGCCCGCCCGCGCTGCGCGTCCCAGACGCCAGCCGCGTCGCGCTGATATGCGACAGATTGATGTGCGTATTCGGGTTCGCGGTGAACGTGAGCGCGGATGTCGACATGCCGTCCGCAGACCCGGGCGGCGTTTCCTCGTTCGCGGACGTAGACGCGGACGCCGATGCAGACGCGTTGTCGATGCAGGCCTTGTACCGGCTGGAGCCCAGTGTGGCTGTTGGGGCGACGATCGAGGCTGTGGAGGCGACGGAGTTGGACGGCGCGCTCATGCTGACGGAGGACTTCTGCTGGTGCGATTTCGGAGGCCGCGTCGCTTTCATGGTGATGGGCGTGCTGGTGCTGGAGGATGAGGGCATGTCGTCGTCGGTAGGACTGTTGGGAGTGGAGGTGGAGATGCTGCCTTTGCGATGGTGTGGAGGTAGTTCAAAGCTCGAGGAACTCTCGAGCTGCTCTACTAGCTCTTCCCATTTCACGCTTAGAGAAGAGGAAGGGCGTTCGGCGCGCTCCGCTCGGTTGAGACAGTCTTGGGTACGTTGGTGCAGGCTGACGCAAAGAGTGTGGAATTTGAGAAGGTCGCCATCGGAAGATATAATGTTCGGGGCTGATGCGGTGGTATTTTCGAGCCACAAATCTACGAGCGCGGCGAAGTTGCGGGCGTGGTCTATTAGGTAGGGTAGGGATGGGAAACCTTCGCGAGATGTGGGTGGCAGACGTTGGAGAATGGCTAGAGGCGTGCTGTAGGAAGGAGGAATCGGTGAGAGGGTTGAGGTAGAACAAGAGATAGAGCAGATTGAGTCAATGTAAGTTTTGAATTCTTGCCGGTGCGAAGATAGGAAGGCATTCATGGGCTCCATCCATTGCTCCTTGGCGCCAAAAGTGGACATATTGGCCAATCCTTGAAGGGATTTGGCTATTAGGGTAAGCGTCCGTCGCGCTTTCGGTTTTGGATGGTCTTTTCAATTAGTTACAAAACACTCAGTGCGATGCAACTTGGGCTTAACTCACCTTTAAGCAATCCAAAGAGCTGAGGGTTCAGAACAGCAGGGCAGAAGAAGCGTAGGAATAAGAATCCCGAGACGCTGCTGTAGGTGACGGTCCTAAGAAAGTCACCATAGCGGTCTTCTGCGCATGCCCGGATGTGTCTGAATATGACCCTCAGCTCTTGCGGACATCGTGAAACCGAGTTATAAATCGCATTCCATAGGTCTTCGGTTAGGTTGATCAACCTTTGCCAGTTCCGGTCCAGCTCGTGCTGAGAATGCACCCGGTTTGAATCTACCTCACAATCTGGGTCTTCTTCGCTAATCTCCTTCAACTTCTCACACAGAGTATCTTCTAGGTACTCTTTGCCGAGCCGTTTCATGTGGAAATCTAGTGCTTTGGTCAAAAGAGTGTTGCCGCGGAACAGCAGGTTGGCTTCTAATTTCGCTGAGTGTCCAAGATCTCGTACGAATAGTTCTCGGTCGCTGGAGGAGCCAAATGATTCATTGGAGTCGCTTGACCCAAGCCTTCTGTTGAACCTTAGCCGGCTAGGTGGTGTTTCTTTTAGTGTGCCATCAATTTCTTCCTCTACCAGAGCCATTATCCAGTCCCCTGCTTGGCCTGAGACTTGAAAAATGTTAAGTAGGCACTCAGACAGTCTCTTCAGCTCGTTGGGTACCATCTGAGCAAGTTGTAACGTGAGGCCGTTGGAAAATCGATGAAGGAGCTCAGACATGGGCTGGTAATCCCGCGCCATCAATATCACGCTCTCCTCGGCGCTGACTTTGACTAGGACCTCTCCAACGCTGTTCCCATACATGTTAACAAGAGGCCACCACTTCTCTAACTCCTGTGTAGGCCCGAGATCATCCAAGTACACATCTACCTTGCCACAGGTTTGATCGAAAGAGATGCCCGTATAGCCACCTGTGCCCTCGGAGGAATTAAACGCATCTGAGGTTGGTTTCGGGTCGTGAGGAGCTCCACGCTCGCTGTGATTCTGACTCGGCGGCCGCTTCTTGAGAAGTAAAGAGGCCGTAGAAAGCACTGCAGGAAGATCAAGAAACTCGAACCCTTCCCGCCAAAACGGGTTTGTTCCTTCATTTTTAACTGCTGTCCGGGCTCTTGTCTCTCCATCTAATAGAACTTCGATGTAGTATCCTCCGGGGCTATTCGTTGCTCCGGAAGAGGGTCGATTTGGTACGTTATAATCCGCAACTTTTGGGCTTATGGGCGGCATCAGTCTGGCTTCTATTACGCGGATCGAGAGAGAGCGTTCCATCCGGAACATGTCTAGAGATGCTGATGTAAAACTTTGAGGTGAGGCCAAATCCTCATTAAGTGAGGGTTGCTTTGGCCCGTATAATTGTGGAATAGTGAAGGCTCGGAGTAGAACAATCCAAACCTCGTAAAGTACGCGTGATTCGAGGGATAGGAATATGGGCCGTAAGAGCGACAAAGAGGTAGAGGTTGAAGTGTACTGCGGGTATATGGCAATGCAAAACTCATTGTCAAGTACAGAAGGATCCAGGCGTTGAACAGCACATCTAGAGAGTTGAGACAGCTGGACTACAGATACCAAAGTCACATCAGTATCAGAGTAGAGCTTTAGCTCTCCGTTTTCACGCAAAGTGCATGATACCCTTCTCCACCTTCGTGATCCGAAGCTCTGTACCCTGTATGCCTTTGGCCTTGATGACGTCTTGGGTGTTCCAGTGTTACTATAAGAAACATTTGTATCCCAGTAAATCATTTTTCCAACTTTAATGATTGGGGCCTCCTTGAGTAGAGATACTTCAGAATGCCTCCGGCTATCGATGAGTCGACGCTCATTTACTAGTGGAGTTTGTGGTTTCGCCATTTTGTTTTGTATTCCTTTTGGACGGATAGGTTGCCAACACAGCAGTGCAGCAAACCAAGAGTCGAATTCTTCCTGCGTTGGAGGTCTTAGATGTACCTCCAAGCTTGAGTTATGTAGACAGACGTCAATGAATGCCGTGTAAGACTCTGCGTCGTATGCGCTCTTGACCCGACAACCTCTAAGATCCGGGACAAGCGTCCTGTGGTATGAGTTGTCGCTCTTTGGCTCATATACTAAGCTGCCCGATTCCTCGTTTATGTAGCAGTATGACAGTGACCATGGATTACTCTCTCCCCTTCGGAAAGCAAGCATACCTTGCATCCGCCCACACGTGGATCTCATAAGCTTCAGGACCTTTCGAGCATCTGATGCGGGAACTGGCGATATCCAGGAATCCGGCTGAGCAGTTGTGGCAGTTATAGTATGAGGTATTGGGGAGGCTGATCGAGGAGGTTGCTTGACAAATCGACTACGGTTTGCGTTGGAGGCTCGCGAGGAGGAATGGGTTGGAGGAGAAATGGTCGAAGGGTGTCCTATAGACGTCACAGCCTCTTCTAGGCCTTGATAATTAGCAGGGCCGGTCGAGTGCACTGAGCCTATGCGATGACGGCTTGTCAGGAAAAGATTTGGTGGTGATTTATCACGGGTGGTCCTTTCTTCCAACGTTCTGGTCCGTGGCCGTGTCTGCGAGTCTCTCATACCTCTGAGCGAGTAGTCGCCTTCATTAGAATTGGATCGCGCCACAAAAGCGCGCGGGTTGGCACTCCTGGGATTATCGCGAACAGTGCGCGGGGATACGGGCGGTGAAGATGTTATCCGTGCATCTCGAGAGTAGGATTGCTTCGCTATGCCATCTTCCGGAATAGACTCCGGTGTAACTGCACGGATGGTAGCAGACGAATATGGACTGCGAGTCTGCGAGTCTGCTTCTTCTCGGAGATTATCATGTGTGCGGGAGGGATCGTGTAGGCCATTACCCTTCCTGTTCCGCCGATTCTGTCTTGCTTGCTCCATTGGTGTTGCTCGGCTACTCAAAAGAAGGGTATCCTGGACAAAACTAGCAGCTTATCCTCTCGCTGAGTCGGTATACTCCCCGTGCGTCGTGTTATAATTCCGGTGTCGCCGCTGTAAGGTAGAAGGCTTGTAATGCCAGCAGACAAAAGCCAGCTTAGGAAGGGATATGCTGTGCGCGTCGGATTGGAAGCATTCGTGTGGTCCGAGGCGGCTCCTGCTCGCAACGCTGCTGTCATTGACGGTGGCCAAAAACGCAGTAGCACCGCAAGCTGACCTGTCGATGCTGGAGCGAGTATCAATGGCAGAGGCGGACGTGATTGGGGTGCAGATGAGAGCGGCGCATCGTCCTCTGGCCAAAACAGACGAAGGGGTGGCAAAATGCACTCGACTGCTGTGCGGGCAGACGTCAAGCGGCTCTTGGGGCAGTCGTAAGACGCTACAGCATGTCGAGGTAGGTTGGCAGGCTGGGAGTCTTTCGGGTTCTTTTACCCTAGAGGCTTCTGGAGGATGTGTTTAGGCAATCTACGAAGGAATGGACCCTCGTCGTAGCGAAGGTCTTGGCGACGAGGACTGATGGGCCTAATGGTTGCACGGCAGCACGGCAGAGTCTGTAGCATTAGGAAGGTATATTAAACGCTTAAGGCCCTCTTCATGCCCATCGTCATTTGCGTTTCAGCTTCCGGCGGCCTGCCCCTTTGTGCTTACCTGCCTTTTGCTTGCACCTCCAAGCGTAACAACATGCCCTCTTTGGGTGGGCAAATCCTTGCTGGCCACGAGGTTTTGGGTTCGTGGCGTAACGGCTGCTCACCATTTCAGGAACGATGCGCCGATCAGACGTTGTATTCCTTTGTTCTTCTGCCTGTGCGACTTACATCCAATCGAGAGAAAGAGAAAGAGAGTATATTGCATATATAGCGTATATCGCACAATACCCAATCATCGATTCGCCAATGCTCTTAGTCCGTGACCCTGAAGAAACCACGTAAACCACATTAAAACATGACATGGCCCCGACTACTGGATATCCCGAGGCTCCACAGCGCCCAATAAAACGGCCTCAACGCTATCCGCGAACAGAACCCGCCGTCAGCCATCGCGTTTCAAAACTTATTATTGAAAAGTCTCGACTCTGCCAAACCACCCAGCGAAAACCCAAACAGCTGTCGTATACGTGCCATCATTTGAATGGAGATTGGTCGGCAGAACCATCTTCCAGGCTGACGGCGCTCAGTGGCTGGCTTCGAGCACCACTGAGATCACCGCTTCCTGTCCTTCGTAAAGCCTGGCGCATTGTCTCAATCGTGAGCTCACCGCCTAACGGAGGGCTATGTGTACCATGTGTAGTAGTCGGGCTGCCGGGAGCTCGGGGTCCCTTAGGAGATACCGCATCCATGCCTTTGACTGACGTTGCTCCACTGGTGGGTGGAGATGCACTGAATCCGTGTGAGGATGCAGGCGATCGGACGGGTGACGGGGAGCGGTTTGCCGTCGTTGTCGATAGGCTCATGAGATGCATGGCATCTCGGCTGTTTTCAGCGTGCTCGGCCTGAACAACGTCTGCAAATGATATAAAGCTCAGACGACGCACGTCAGTTGTGTCGAGCGAGCCGTAGTTGGAGGCTGAGTCATCTGCATCTTGATGTCCGATAAAATCGTCCTGCATCGGTGAGTGCAGTGAGTCACTGATGCTTCCAGCTACAGCAGCCGAGGCTGGCTGATGGGCTGAGTGCATGACGATTTCCACATCGTCTGGGTTTAGGTGGTCGTCCGTGATAGCCAAGGACGAAGCTTCCAACACTGGTGGTATGTGATCCTCCGTTTGTATATGGGATGGAATGGCAGGTGACAATTCGCCGGATAATGTATTCTCTTGCACATTGCGCTCGAATATCTGTGATGAGGCAGGGGAATGGAGGCCTGGAGAGGAAGAGCGATACCTACGGCTCGGAGAAGCTGCGACGGCAGGATGGATCCGGGGACTGCCGCGAGGAGAGGCTCTGTAGTCAGGTGGGGGAGAGTGTAATGGCGATACAGGCCTCATGGTGGATATTGAAGGGTTATCGGCGGAGAGAGTCGGGATTGAAGGAGGCATAGCCTTAGAGCCACCACCAGTCTTTTCGCCTTCCTTTTTTTTCCCTAATCTGAATATCTTACGCTTTCCTTTAGCAATCAGGCCCGATTGCTCACTATCCTCATCTGACGACTTGCTTTCGCTCAGTAGCGGAACCGATGAGTTGCGAGGGCTAGGTGCGAGAGGAGGGGTAGGCTTGGGTTCCTCGAGGGCACTCATTTGAGCGCCTAGTGACTTACAGTAGCAATCGGCGTCTCAACAGCGTGCGAGCTGATGCGGCTTTCGCAACAGGTGTCTGAAACCAGCTGGCGCTTCGTTTCGGCGAAGATGAGAAGGGAGGGGGGCAGATTGTTGGACGAGACCGGAGTAATGGCAGAGACCACGATAATCGGCGGTTGATATTGGAGGAGGGTGTTGGTATGCTGTTTACACTGACAGTAAGTAAGGAGCAAGTGCAACTCGAGAGTGTGTTATGGTGTTGATGAACGCAGAAGTTCGGGCTCCGTTGGGGCTTGATCATCTGCCATGACTCCGCCAAGCCATGACGCTTCCCTGCTGTGAATTCGGACTCTCACTCTCGCGATGAGCTCCCGATGCCTGCTCCACTAACGCTTTCGCACTGCTCTTTATGCGACCCGATAGAACCCTTCCTGTACTTCAACCCCTTTGCTTTGCTATCCGCCGCTTCCAACCCCTCCAACTCTGCCTTGAAGGGCAGACCGCGCGGCCGCTGACCTCTCGAACATTCTAACAACCTAGGGATTTCCCAGCAACATTCAATTGCACTTGATTCTGGTGGCACCTGCGTCTTTTTGCTCAATTGGCGCCATCCTTGTAACCCTTTGCTTAAGCAATGCTCCTGCATTCATTTCTTCGGACTTCAACCCCTAGCAAACCGCGTTACTCAGCTGGTCATTATTATATGAGCGCGACTATAATTGATAGGAGGTCCCAATACATCATAGCGACGCGCAATGAAGAACCCACTTCGGGCCTGAATTCTAGCGGGCTCAGCCCTGGAAGCTAATACCCTAACTTCAGCCTAACCCGCCTCCTGGACGCCTTCAAGTTCATCGCCAGCAAGGCTCCTCAGCCAAGCAAGATGCTAGAATTCGTCTCCCACTTGGCGTGCCGGGGCCGGCCCCCTTCCCCCCAGTTCAAAGTCAAAGTTCAAAGTCGAAATATTACAGCCAGATCCTAGCGATCTAATTGGCCGATTGATTGAAACGAGATT
>Ga0307515_10022586_pt1 | contig 11077 bp, 7 predicted proteins | sample 17_EM_MG_FD_194513 | JGI IMG/M metagenome (GOLD analysis project Ga0307515, IMG submission 194513) | Populus trichocarpa ectomycorrhiza microbial communities from riparian zone in the Pacific Northwest, United States - 17_EM | ecosystem: Host-associated > Plants > Roots > Unclassified | place... | reverse complement strand
AAGCCAGACCTAGGGCGAGCAGGATAGCTAGTTGTCCGGGCTTGGCTCAGGCGACCAGGGCTGTTTGAGCTGAAACCCAAATAATTCAAATTCACACACATATAACATAATAAGTTTTTGGGTGTTAAATTTTAGTGAGGATTCAGTTCTATTCACCATTTACACATAATTAAAACTGTTCTTAATGATTGTTGAAAAATTAAACGTTTAAATTTTTGTTTTGATTGGTACAGACGTATAACAAGACAGTGATGGATGAAAGGAAGGGGGAAAGCCTTTAGTTAAGGCAGAGGTTAGGAAATTTCCTTTTCCCTCCTATAATCAGTTTTTCCTTTTATTAATGATAATTAAAGTTTTTTTTATTCAAAACAAAAATTCCTAATTAAATATGCTGACCCCACCATTAAGATTAAAGAATAATATAATTTTGGTCTCAGGTTCGAACCCTGTGGTTGCTCATATGATGGTCACTGGAGGCTTACATGGTCGTTAACTTCAGGGCCCGTGAGATTAGTCGAGGTGCGCGCAAGCTGGCCCGGACACCCATGTTAAACTAAAAAAAAAAAAAAAATAATATAATTTTAATTGTATCATAGATACGACCGGCCACAAGGTTCTAATAAAAGATTTTCCATTAATTACTATTTTTATTGTTGTATTGATTCTTGATTTGGCCCTAATTAAATTGATGTATTTTCTTTTTATATAGTGTCATATTAAATATACGAAATTCAACACAAAATAACTTTGAGGGACAGAGAAAGGGAATTTAATTTTTCTAATCGTTTATTTTTGGAATGATTTTAAAATGATTATAAAAAAATAGAAATTAAATTTTCACTCATTTGTCATTCCAACTAATTTCAAATACAAAAATATTAATAAAAATAAAAATTTATTATCAAACAATATTGAATAAATTGAGCTTTTCTTTCTCCAATAATGTTTTGTAAAAAACTTTATTAATCAAAATTTTAGTTTTGGACTAAAAATATTCTAAAAACTAAAGTGATCTAAAACAAATTCGACGATAAATAACGTAACTAATTATAACTTTTTCATGTGAATCTAAAATTAATAACCTAAAGTTTTTTTTTGTTTCATTCCTTATTCTTTTAATTATTCTTAATGCTACAAATCTAAATATATCTCATGAAATTGACCCACAATTAAGATTCAAAATCTTATAAAAACCTCTATATCTCAAGTAAATGCAAAGAATTAAAAAAAAATACAAAAAAAAACATGAAATAATAAAATTAAAAAAAATCTTGATAACTAGAAAAAAAAATCGCTGTTCGAATCCATAATAAAATGTGAGGGGAATTATAGTGCATAAATAATTTTTTTAACTACATTTTACTTCTTTACTAATTAAAAAAAATTAATTGGCTTGGAGGACTCATTGTTTCGTAGACATAAATCACTATTCACTATAATAGTATAATTATTATTTTAACCTTCCAACGAAAATCAATGAAATTACTATGAAGTTAATATAATTTTTTTCACATGAATTATTAATCATTATAAAAATCGAGAACAATTCAGTTTTTTATCTTTAAAATATATAGTATAAAAATTATATAGGTTTAAAATTAAAATTTTTAAAAGGCCCTGGTTTTTTATTTTTTTTACTTTTCTTTTAAAATATTTGTGTCAGCTTAGTATTTTTTTTTTTTTATGTTAAAAAAATTTAAACCACAGTGTACTGTGTTCTCTTTATCCTACAAGAGATGCACAATTTAAATAAGCGATAAGCCATCAACTCTCACTTGCATAATATAATCCTTTTTACAAGTTTTCTTTTTCTTTTTTTAAAAAAAAACTTGTTCCTGTTTTTTATAAGGAGATGTCCACGTGAGATTAAAAAAATAGAAATGAAATCTAATATGAAGCAATTGTGATTATTATTTTTTGTTGGCTGATAGGGAGTGTTCTCGAGTTAGTTTAAACATCAATTGAAATTAAGTTTTTTTTCTAAAAAATTAATAATTTTTTTCTAGGTCTTAACTCTAGTATTTAAATCCAAAAATACATTTTGGGCCAAAAAAAATAAAGGATCTGATTTATCCTCTGTGCTAAATCCATACTCTTGTGCCACATTTTTTTATATATAAAAAGTAGATAATATGATATTTGGTTTTTATTTTTTTTTATATAAAAAACAAATGACGCAACACTTGTTATTGCGTGGTGGGATTTTTGGGATAAAAAATTATTTTTATCAATGCATTTTTATCAATAAAAGTTTTTTTTAATTACCTACTTACCTCTAAATACCCTAAAATTACATAAAATAAACTAAACTCAAAAAATCAAAATGAAACCAACTTCTTTTTTTTTCAACCATGTTTACAAAGAAAATCTATTATTACTAAATTTTTTTTGTTTAATTATTTTTGTTGTTGAAATAGCGACAAACCATCATCATTTTTTTTTCCTTGTTTTCTTGTAATTTTTTTTCTTTAAGTTAGGAAATAAAAAATAAATAAAATAACATTTTGAATCAAAATAATTTGTAGGTTAATCGAATAATTCACATCTAAAAAAAACCAAACAATATAAGATTAAAAATTAACCCCCTTGGGTTGAATCCCCAACTAAACAAGATTTTCACAGATCGTTGGTCTTCACAATGGGCAAAAGCTGGGTGGAGAATACAGTAACGGGAAAAACAAAAAAAAAGATTCTACAAAATTTCATGTTCCCGATTTCTTAAAAATTTAATTTTCCGGTGAAAAGACAGAAAATTCTAGATACAGAGAGACATCAATAGTCACCAACCAATTTCAGAGAAGAGAATAATAATTAAAAAAAAAAAAAAAAAGAGGAATAAAATGGCATTTCTCAGGTCAGTAACAACCACAACAAAGACTGCTATAGCTGCCTTGGCTTTGCCTGCTGCCTTCGCTTTCTCATCTCTCTCCCCTTCTTCTCCAAATCCCAAACCCGAAAACCTCTTTTTCCTCTCACCATCATCTTCTCTTCTCACGTCAGCTCGCTTTGGTCTTGTAAAGAATTTGACCCAGCGTCCTTCTTCCCTTAGCATGGACACGTCAACATCAAATCAAAAACCCATCTCACAGGTTCAATTTCAACATCTGCCCCCTTTTTCGTGTCATAATCTTTCATATTGAGGTCTCAAGCTTGAATCTTTAATCATGTTTGTTTTGTTTTGCAGGATAATGGAGCCTTGCCTGAGATACTTGTAAGTTGAAAGTATTTCATTTTTCTGTTTCAGCTTTGATTTTGACATTAGTTTTTGACGATACTGGAATTTTATTTTTTTTTTGTTGGTTATTTTATGATTTGGGGGATTATTTGAATGTTCATTAATGTTTTTGTTGTATTCTGTTTGTGGTCTTGCTTTGATAAATAGACAGAATTCATGGTGGATATGAAGTGTGAGGGTTGTGTTAATTCTGTCAGGAATAAGTTACAAGCTGTTAATGGTATGCGATGGCTCCTTATTTTAAATACACAGTCATTGATCAGTATCAAATGAGGATTTTCTTGTCCTTTTAAGGACTCTTTACTGTTGTGCGTTGTTTTCTATCCTGAAAAAAAATAATCAGGAGTGAAGAATGTGGAGGTTGATTTGGCCAATCAAGTGGTAAGAATTCTTGGGTCTTCTCCAGTGAAGACTATGACTGAAGCTTTGGAGCAGACAGGTCGAAATGCTAGACTAATTGGCCAAGGAATCCCTGAAGGTTGGCTAGCTCAACTAGTAGTACTTTCATATTTAGCTTGATATCCCTTTCTGGTTTTTTTTTTTTTTTTGCAACTTTAATAGTTACATATCATCCGAATTTGTCTGTTTTTCAGAAGTGCCTAAACTGTACCGAGTATATATGGCACCTCACATTTACTTTTCCTAACCTGATTTTCAAACGAGGTTTCATTGCGCCATGTTGAGCATGAGTTCAACTTCTTTTAAATTTTTGATGGTCATTTTCCAAGTCCATTTTTCAACAGGTTCTTGTTTTTAGGTTTTAGATGCTTGTTTACTGAGAAACTTTTTGCTTGTGTCAAGCTAGTTCAATGGAATTTTTTTCTGTTTCTTTAGAAGATGAAGTTACATGTTTGATTTTGGGCCATTACCTCATTAAGACACTCGGCAATTATAGCTGATTTTCTGAGTTCAGCAATGCTTTGCTCATTCATTTTATGTGTGGAATCTGTAAGCCCTGCCCATCACTACTATAATCAGGAAACATGATGCACTAGGTTGTCTGTGTCATATCAAAATGTAGTTACAGTTTCTTAACCTCATGCTCTGCACTTCAGACTTTTTGGTGTCTGCTGCTGTTGCCGAATTCAAAGGTCCAGATATTTTTGGTGTTGTTCGCTTCGCTCAAGTGAATATGGAACTGGCTAGGATTGAAGCCAGCTTTAGTGGAGTGTCACCTGGTAAACATGGTTGGTCTATCAATGAGTTTGGTGATCTAACAAAAGGAGCGGCAAGCACTGGGAAAGTGTTTAATCCAACAAATCAAGGAACTGAACAAGAGGTTTACATCAGCACATGCCTTCTCTGAATTTGTTTTTGCTATTATCATTTTGCCAGAAATCTTCGAGAGACAATATCAATATGATGGCACAAAGACTAATGTTTACTCCACACTTTGCTCGTATGATATTGATAACCTAACACATTTCCTGGGATTTGTGGTTTGAATTTTATTTAGCTTATATAATTTTCCTGTAGTATGTGATATAATTGAAGTTGTATAGAATTTTCTAACTGAGATTATTGTTCATCAGCCACTTGGCGACCTGGGAACATTAGATGTTGATGAGAAAGGAGATGCCTTCTTCTCGGGGACCAAACAGAAGCTAAGAGTTGCAGATCTGATTGGGAGATCAGTAGTGTTATTTGGAACTGAAGATAAATCAGATAAAGGTCTCACAGCAGCAGTAATTGCCAGAAGTGCAGGAGTTGGTGAAAATTACAAAAAGATATGCACATGTGATGGGACGATTATATGGGAATCAAGTAATAACGATTTTGTTGCCGGTAAAGTTTGATACTTTAAACAAAACCCGCACAAGTATTTAGGCACCATGTTCAGCCATTGCAGGGTTATGCATTTTATTTGTATGTTCACCGTGAGAGACGGATGGCATTTTATGAGCACATGCCTTTGTTGTAATCGCGTCAGTTATGATACAGGATGCTTTAAAAATTGAGTTAGGACACCGTCTCCTGGCTCTATAATGGGGTTTGGGTTTAAGACTTTTCAATTTGTTCGCTCCCGTGGTTGTCTTGGTAATGGACTTTTCTAATGTACTCGTAATCAGTAGCAGCTATAATATTGGATTTTGGTATTGATGCCTATGGGCTTCAGGGTGCAGTGCAGAAACAGTCCGGACCTGGAGATGCTGAGATTTTTTGACGCAGAATGCTTTTTCGCTTCTGTGAGCTGCCAGTGTACAAGGTTTATTCAGGTCCAATGGAGTAGGGTACCGCTTTTAAATTCTGGGAAGGTTCCTTGTTCTTGGGTACATAAATGGACGCAATCTCTTGATAATGATTTTGCCAAGCCCATTAGCTATTCCAACGTTTGTGAATTCCATCCAAAAAATTATGAATCTACCTTTCAAGCACGAATGAAACGTATTTCAAGCACCCCTTAAAACCGAAGGCAGGAATTGCAAAACAGATTCTCGTAATCTAAATTATTCATTGATGGGATGGTGTTTCCATCAGTTAATCCAGATCTACATTGACAGCAGATTAGTTTTTAAGAGGCAAGAGTCCTCCTCCTTTAGCCATCTCATATAGAGCAATGGCCATTAAAACCTTAGCATCAGCTGTCATGCGCCAGAGTTCCTTGTATGGGACTACATGAACCTTGATCAACTCGCCGTGTTCCCGGAGGCCAGTCTCTTTTCCTTGCAGCTTTGTGATAATTTCTTTACCAACGCATCCTCTATAAAGGAACACGCTGATCTCCTCATCACATCCTCCCTATCCAAGGAAAAGCAAACAAGTCATGTGATGGTACTAGGCCAAAAAAAAAAAAGAGTAATTGAATAGCATCCTTGTCAAGTTCACTTGTTAAGCAACTTAAAGGCTGAACTACATTTCAAAAGCATATACTTTGACAAATTACATGACTGGCAAATGGTAGAATTTGAATTCATTATATGAATGCAAATGCAACAATATCCAACAAGAGCACTGATTATTTGAGCGACAAAAGTCACTGAAATCAACATAATGCAATGAACCTATTTAGACCCTTCATTATTCTAAATGAAAGTGCCAGTTCCTTTCTTTTGGACACCCAGTGACTCTCCCAAGCTCAATCTATGTTTGTTCTGATGCCAACTTCCAATGTCACAATATGAATTGAAAGCCATTTGCCAGTTGTAGTCCCTCCAATGTGGGGTTTTTTAAGGGAGAATTTGGAGCCTGTCCTATCCTTAGCAACTTTTCACGAAGCAGTGCCTAATCACTAAACCTGCACCCTCGTGCTAGCAAATCCAAGAATTTTATACCTGAGCTTGCCAGGATATAGCATGATGATCATCCACATTGATAGAAATCTAATGAATACCACTAGACACTTCTCAAACAACTCCCCAAGTAATAAAGACTCTTGGTGAGTTGGTATGCTTTGGACTAATGATAAAAATTCAGGTAGATAATTTTTTCTTCATATGCCCAAAATTCCAAAAAGTTTTCTGACTCAAATTGATGCTAGTGCTTCCAAACATCAGAATAAGATAAAAGCACAAATGCCAACTTACAGGAGAAGGAAAAACTCTGCCTCCAGTAGAAGGGTCCAGGAAGGCTGTCAGGTCAACCATGTCTCCGAGCTTCAAGTGAATACCAGTCTCCTCTTCGACCTGTAAAAACCATGGCATTAAATACATACATTAGGAACTTTAGCAACATCTAATTCTGATAAACCACACCAGACTTGTCTTTTATATTGCCTCGGCTCTTGAAGGCCTCTACATAATTGTGTACTTTTATCGGTGTTTTGCTTCTGTTTTCTTGATTAACAAAATTGCCAATGGCCTTTTTCACCAAAAAGAACTGTTTTATGTCAAAATAGAAATATACCTCACGAACTGCTGTCCCAACAAAATCACCCTTGTCAGCATCCAGCATCCCAGCAGGCAATTCCAAAACAAGCCTCCCTGTGGGTACCCTAACCTTAGACATGCATGAAAATTCATCAGGGTTTGAACAGAGCAGCATTACAAAAGGAGCTATCATTTTAACTCGAATCTCTTGTTCATTTATATCAGTTTGCTGACAAACTCAAGGCAAATTATAATGAACACTAAAAAAGAAAAAATAAATTAAGTACCTGTTCAGTCAGAACAGCATAGGTCTCACCCTCAGAGCTCAAAAGAATTAACACAGTTACAGCAGGTCCTCGTGCGAACACTATACCTGGAATCTATGAATTTTTTAGTCCACATTGAAAGACATGGATTATATCATTCATAGCTCTGCAGGTGAAATAATAGCCTGTTGGTCTGTAAAGCCCTGTATTTATGTAGCTCATGGGAAACTGAACTAATGAATCAAAATAGAATATCCACAAGTTTAGTAATGATTAAACATAATCAAAAGCCCAAAGATTTCCATGAACCAGGCTCGATGCAAGAACCAAATGTATTGGGAAAAAACTATGCTTTCAAGTCATGGAAGGAGAAAGTAAAATACCTTCTGTCCAGTCTCCTTTTCGAAAATATCTGCTTTGAATTTTAGAAAACCGATTCGCTGTCCAAACATATCCACTCCCTGTCATCAATGGCACATAAACTAAAACTAGAATAAATTAAGGATTAAGAGGGGGCAATCCTGCTAGGTTACCATATAAGATGGGTCATACAAAAACCATAATTTGAAAAACCAAGAACAGTTGATTTTAGAGCAGCCACTATGAAGTGCAAGAATATTAAAAATAAACTCTCCACAACATAATCTCTTTTCTTTTTAAGCAATCTCTGAAAAAAGCCAGTCATCTTTAACCATGTTAAAGCAAGAGACTTTGCAATGCATTTTAGTACAACCAAAAAAGATAGAACTTGCTTTTAATTAAAGCTTCAGAAAAGAGGAATTCAACAAAAACATTTTTTTTCCAATTTCAACTAAACATTTATTTTCTTGAGCAGCCAAGAAAGAACGAGAACGAGAAGAAAGAGCAACCTGAACAAGTACTTGTTTTAATAAGAATGACCCAGTAGCTAATATCCCATTTTCAGATTCCAGGTTTTTTAGCCACTGCTTGAATAATGAAGATTCAATAGCAGTCCTGCAATACCAAAAAAAGAGGTGAGAACTTTATTTTTAATTTCTTTGATATTTTCAATAAAGAAACAATAGAAAGACAAAGGTTGAAAATTTTGATTCACCTGAACTGAGAATCAGAGACACCCGGTGCAGCAATGATTTGAATGGGTTGACCGAGTTGTGTTGGCAAGGTGAGTGAGTGAGTCAGGGGCTGAGATGACTCGGATGACATATTGAAACAAAAGGGTCTTCTTGGTTTTCTGGTTTGGTTAAGTATTGAGAGTGAGAGAGACGACCCCAAAAGGAGGCGCTTTGGGACTCTGAGGAGAGACATGGGAGGAGCTTGAAGATGAAGACGATGATTTGTGGCTTTTTATACGCACGTGTGACTGTCTCGTGTATGACATGGGAGGAGCTTGGTTAAGTATATTTGCCTGTCCTTCGTTGGTTCGGACTATTCTTTTTTTGGAATTCAAAAATAAAATTATGGGTATAAATTTTTTTCTATATCATAATTAAATTTAATTAAATAGATTTATTTTAAAAACTGTTAACCAATTCTTTATCTAGTTTGAGTTTCAAATTAAACTATATAAGAACTGATTTAAAATAAATTATTTAATTTAATAGATTTAAAAACAACTTGGATAACTAGTAAAAACATGACATAGTTTTAAAAAAAAATTAAGACAATAATTTTTTTTTATTTTAAAACGATGATAGATTGGATCGACCTCGATCACATTACGATCTAGGTCATGGACTTCAATGAGTTTAATAATTTTGTTTATTTTTTAAACCCTTCAGGCAATGTCAATTCAAGGATTTTATTTTTAAATTATAGTTTAGATTGTTGATTTATAAATTAACTCATTTAGTTCAACGTGCTTTCAAAATGTTTTTCAAACTATTATTTTAAATGTTTTTGTTTGTAAAAACATCAAGTTGATGCTTTTTATGGGCTTTTTAATGGTTTTGATGTAATGATATAAAAAATAACTAAAAATATTATTTTGATGTATTTTCAATTTAAAAACACTTTTGCAATAACAATATGCACCACATTACCAAACACACACGCTTAAACCTTAGACCAAGTCTACACCAATTAAGTCTTACTAGATCGTTACTCTACTCTATACTGAGGGTTAGATCAATTTTTTTTAATGTAAAAAGAAAGTTCGAGTGTTGTTAACTTTTTTTTAGTAGAAAAAAATTCAAACCATATAAGGACTGACTTGATACGACTTGGTCGACTTGACAGATTTAAAGGCAACTCAAATGACAAGTAAAAACATGATTTGACTCTAAAAAAATTCAAATGATATAATTTTTCAAAAAATATAGAAACAATAAAATATTGGATCGATCTAAATCAACTTAAGTTAACCAACCAAATCCATAACCTAAGTTATGAGTCCATAATAACCCCATAAAAATAAATCGAAACAAATTACAAAACTTAATTTTCTAATGTTGAATGATAAAATTGAGAAAAATCAATGAAAAAAACACAAAAAAGCAACCCGAGTTAACTTAGGTTAACTCATTAAAGCCATAATCTCAATTTTGAGACTAAGATAACTTTATAAAAAATAAATTGAAAAAATAACCATAATGAACTAAAATTACATTACAAAACCCTGGATAGTGCTTCGAGAAGTGGTGGTTAGTAAAAGCCATCTTTTTAAGTAATGTTTATTAGTGTGGTAGCGGTTACTTTTTAAAGTGTTTTTTGATTGAAAATTTGAAATTGAGAGATGAAATTGAAAACTAAAAACATTTGCATAAAATGGTTAAGAAAAAAAATTATAAATAAGGATCAAAATAGAAAAAATAACACATGATAAATTAGAATTGGATGATGAAATTGAAAAAAAAATTTAATTTATAAAAGGACAAATGACAAAAATTAAAATCCAAAATGATATGTACTAAATCTGAAGAAAATCCGTGGGATTAGTCGAAGTACACGCAAGCTGGCCCGGATACCCGTATTAAACTAAAAAAAAAATCCGAAGGAAATAAATCAAAGGGCATCTTTCAAATTTTGGAGGGCGAGTCGTGAGAACCAAGGAGCAGAGAGAAAAGGAAAAACTAAAGAAAGAGTTGTCACCACCAAATTAAAGATCTATTTACGACACATGTCATATAGTGATTGAGGGGTCGTCAATAGAATTCAGACACCACCCTGGAAGCCATCATTTTGCCACTAGGCTTAAAGACTGCAACCATCTTCCCGCACTGATACGTTAGCCATTTTTTTAATATTTATTAATTATTAAAAGACAAATTTACCTCTCATCCAACTTAATAATAGCACAAAAAGCCAATGTGAAAAAGCAAAAAACAACAGTAGATTAAATTTAATTTTCTTTGACTTTTAAGTGCAGTCATGTAAAAGCATCTTGCATTTAAAGGTGAAAATACATAAATGCCCCTAAATGCCCTGCTTAAAATCATCTTGCATTTTCCTTTTCTTTTTTCTCTAAGGGTATTTTTATATTTTTACTGTTAAAGAAAGGATAAAAAATCCTTACTACCCCCATCAGATAGACCGAATAATTTTTTCACGAGGAACAAAACTGTAATCTCACTCTTACAGCATGAATATAGAGCAACAATAATGTGCACCACCGTGCTCAACCCTTCTTTATTTTTATTTTGTTATGTTATTATTGAGCACAAACACTGACCCAACAATCAATCGGTGATCAGCCCCGAATATAATCCTACGCGTGACAAAAGTGATTCTCTTTCTGATTGATATATATATATATATTAAAACATGGGCATCTTATCTTAAGTGCGTTTTTC
>Ga0307515_10022584_pt1 | contig 11077 bp, 10 predicted proteins | sample 17_EM_MG_FD_194513 | JGI IMG/M metagenome (GOLD analysis project Ga0307515, IMG submission 194513) | Populus trichocarpa ectomycorrhiza microbial communities from riparian zone in the Pacific Northwest, United States - 17_EM | ecosystem: Host-associated > Plants > Roots > Unclassified | place... | reverse complement strand
ACCCTCATTTGGACACGGAAAAGGATACAATAGCTCCACGACTTTCCTGCCTCCATCCTCCAACCCAGAGCGCCGCAAACCCCACCAAGGTCGCACTGCACGTCGACTTACCCACAAATCCTCCCCAACGCACCGATCGCATTCGAACAAAGAAGATCATTTCGTAGATTGTAGACGAGACTCCGACCATCTACATGGCGAGAGTCGCTCCTCAACTCGCGACCAGCCCCGCTTGGATAGCCAACCGAGCACCACATCTGAAAATCGCGATGTCTTCGAACCAGCGGATTATATTAGAGCCTGGCAGGGTACTCTTCAGCCGACCATCCCGCCAAATGCTTCGTCTATAGCGGGCGTCGGGCCGACAGGTGCTGATTTGCCTGGTGGTCTACCTCAAAATCGTCAGTGAAGTCCCATTCGAGTGGTATGCTTGTACGTTTAACTGACCCACAAATGATAGTCGCTACGTCCAACCATTTTTCTGTGGCCGCACGAAGCGCATCAAATCCGATTGTAAAGGGAAACCACCAGCCTAATTCATCCCATACTATTCACCTGGGTAACCGGTTCACCTCGGGTTCCACTCCACCACCTCGAAACTCATCATGGCTGAGCTGGTTCGGATTTGGAAAGAAGCCGGTGGAGCCCACTCCCCAACCTGCACTTCGGGATCGAACAGTGGTGAATCGTAAAAAGGTACTCACTGGCCCTCACTCGTCCTCACCTGTTATTCCCCCACCTATGCCGGCCGCGTCCTCTGGCACTGTTCGAGTACCTACTCCCAGCCGCCCACAGAACGCTCCTAGACCAGCTTGTCCACCCCATCTACAGCATGCTTCTACAGCAACCCAACCTCTCGTCTCGAGACCCAGGACTACTGTTGATGTTGCTATCCAGACAATCGATCAATCGGAATCCTTCAAACCGTATCCTGATCCGCCTAGTCCAGTGCCCTCCTTATCCTGGTTGCTCGAAGAGGACACGAACGATGACGATGGTCCCTCAGTACAACCGACAATGTCCATCATGCCTGAGTCCAACGCCGTCGACAACCATCTGCCTCAACGATCCCGGAGTCCTTTGACAAACATCCACTCGTTGTTCCCACCACTCCCACCTCATATTCCTCAGCCGGAAGTTCAAGTAGATGCTGTATTGGATATTGTCAAGTCGGTGTACGCCGCCCACCCCGAGGTTGCATGCACTGGTGTCGGTTTACTCGTCCCTTTCCCCTTCCGCCAATCCTGCCCCGAGTTCTATCTTTTCGATGGACTCCAATATTTGGACAATTCATACATGCGGCTAATGTCAGGGTTCTGCAAACTCAACGTGTTCTACGACGAGATCAACCGAAAGCCAGATAACACGAATCCGTCACCCGAGTTCATCCCCATACCATCCCCACAGATTCCGCAAGACTCTTGCGCTCACCGATGGGCCGTGGGAGGAATGCTAACTAATATTGTTAAATTCAAGTGGATCCTCCATATTCTATATGGCACGACCGTTGGCATGACTGGCTTTCTTCGTGCGGACGATACGGTACCCATCGACCCCGAGGAAAGTCAAATCTACGTCAAGATGCGCGATGACATTCGCCGATTCACCGACCGAGCGAGGGGGTCGTATATCCCGCCCATCGGAGTTCGACCTAGGGACGAGTTGGACCTGGATGAAATCAGAAATCTGGTGGAAATGCTTATATTGGCCGGAGGGAAGATGTTCACGAGGGATATGGGCCAGCCTATTGTCACTCCTCCCACTTTGCCTCCAGCCGGGCCCTTCCTTGTTGCAGACCGACTCGCTACAGCTGCTGCACAAGAAGCTATCACTACATCGCAAGCTGAAGTCCAGCTAGCAGATCCTAGTGAATCCTCAACCGCCTCCGCCCGCCATACCTCTTCAACCTCGACAATTAGCCCGCCAGCCCCTCCGCCTGCATACGAGGCGAATTCCAATGTCAACTTGGGTTCGAATTCGCCTGGTTTGAACGAACCCAGCGCAGGCCTCAAGCTTCCTAACGGTTTTCTCCCGACTTCCCATCCACAAGGCGGTGTCCGTTGGTCTGACTCGCGAAAGCGTGAGGACGTTTTGTGGGGCACAGAATCCACCGTTGCTAAGGAGATGCGGACCCAGTTCGTCGAAAGGATCGCGAGCGAACATTCCATCTTATCACCATTATTGGATATGGCTGGAGATGATCCAGTTACCAAGACGGCGTTGGCCGTAATTGTTCAGAAGTATCTTGGGGAATACGTGCCGAAGGAAAGGAAGGATGCGACGTCGAGAGATGATCTTTGGAGCTTGATCAGTGGGCCGGAGGCGTTCATGGGAATGGCAGAGGTTGTACGGGAGGTAGCCGTGCAGTTGAGCAGTCAACGTGATAACCCGGCTGGGCTTGATGGGTATATCATGAAGCGGCTCGTTGAGGCGCTCATGAAGAGGCGTGATGTCAAGCCAGAATTCGTGCAAGCATTCTCGGCCCTAAAGGGGTTGATACGTAAGTGGTTCTATCATACGTCGATAAATTATCGACTGACTCTTTGATTTGAATACAGCTCAACAGCCCAGAACTGTCCCGCCCACACCAATACAGGCCGATGCAGATTCCAAAAGCAAGCGGAAGCGGACGGACGACGACCAGAAGGAGCCCGAGCACGCTGAGTCGCCGAGCAAGAGGCGGAAACTAGAGGACGCAAGGAAGATGCCTCCACCGCCCAAGTCGATAAGTAGCTCAACACGCGTCTCTACCTCGGCGGCGTCCTCGAAAACACAAACAATTGGAGGTGTCACCATCAGTAAGGCTCATGCTTCCTCGTCTGCTACAACATTCGGAGGGGCAGCTCCTACGAACGGATCTCGGCTCACCTCTCTTCACCGTACGCCGAGTGTAGCCCAGAACTACTCCCGCTGCGACAACAGCCCATCCAAGAACATCCGCCTGTCCCCTGGGCAACAGTTTAAGAAGAGGTCGGAGTTTCATGGAAAATTGCACCGCCCCAGTCGGTTTGCATCACCCGGCGTCAGAATATTGCCACCCTCGCCGGACCATTTTGGTTATTCAGAACGGACTACGGCCTCCTCTTCGCAGGCTTCAGCATCTGCTTCAACGTCGACAGCAGATAGCTCAAGCGTCGAAGTGGACTCCAGTACCTCTTCGCATACCACGGAGTCGCAAGAGCCTGTTTGGAAGCAGCCGGTGCATATTGTAAAACGAGCTGACATTACCAAGAGTTTGGCATCGGCTTCTACCTTGACAAGGTCACCCTCTTTATCCGTTATATCGTCAACTGCATCATCCTCTGCACAAGTCACCTCGGGGTCGTGCACTTCCATATCATCCCGCGCTACCGCATCTTCGTATTCGGCTTCGGCATCCTCTCCTTGGGTCCCGGGTGCTTATTCAACCGGTCCTTCGACCTCAGGGCCGTTGCCCTATGGTGACCTCAGACCATCTGTATCAAACTCGGAAGTTCGTTTCGCTGGGCAATCGGGTCCACCTGTCGTGAGTGGATGGGAGGGGGACATGCAAACGGTGTCTGGTACATCGATGCGAGCTGTCTCTCCTTCCTCCGCCAGCAGCAGGGGTTTCTCCGTTGGTGAGTTCTAGGTTCACATTCGCTGAAAGTGACAGTATGACTAACTGACGATACCCACGATGTAGCATTGCATCCCGCTAATTGGGATGTGGAAATGAATGACGACGAGTTTGAAGAGATTGACGTCTTTGCTGCTGACTAAGCAATTCGGTGTTCTCGGGCACGAGTGCCATGACTTACTCGCGACACCGTGATCTTGATGGCTATTTAAAGTGAGCTTGTACTCTTGTTGTCTTTGTTGTCTCCGTTACCTGTTGCCTGTTGCTTTCCGTCGTTGTCAAGTATTAGTAGACCCTTGCCCAGCACTTACGACAAACCCCCCCCAGCGCGCAGCGCTCATAACTCATAAACGTGTAATCAGAGCTTCTATCTAGTTTTACCTGTTGAAATCACCTCGCCCGCCCCACCATGAGCACGAGTGAACCGTTCGCGCGAGGAGGCGCTAGCCATTCACCGCCCATCGACGGCCATGACCATACACAAAAAGAGAACTCGGGAGCTTCTGGGTCGCATTCAGCGTCGGCGGATAAGGATAGCAGAGAGGAACCAGAGGAATCTCCTCCTTCGAGCCCCACGCCATCTTTGAATCTCGAAGCCGCCGTGCCCGCTTCGGGCAACAAGAACGTCGAAGCTGCACGCGGAAAGGCTGACAACTCGCCATATTATAATCTTCGCGCTATACAAAAAAGCTGGCCCACAACTTCCCGAATCATTCGACGAATATATCGTTTTTTCCGTGGCCCCTCTCCGCCTATGCCCCTACCTCGTACGCTCCTGTTTACCATTAAAATACCCCTACCTGACTAGTTTTCCAGCTTTGTCGCCCTGGCTTGACAGGCCATACTGTGTTCGTGGCCGCCCGTTGACCCTTCGACTAGAATCTACTGTTATCAAATACACACGACCTTTACAACGTGCACCATTCTTCTGGATTTTCACCATTGCATATATTATTTCCTTCGCTTTTCTTGCCCGCGCCAACTTCTTCCTCACTCCCGCCGACTCGTTCATTGGATGCACCTCGACGTACTGGCTGGCTTTAGACGGGTGTGGTCTTAATGGAGTAAATTGCGAACCATTTACGGACTACTCATTCGAGTTCCGCTGTCCTGCCCAGTGCAAAGGCGTGACGTTGGCAAATATCCGGACTGTAGGCGTGGAAGAGCCAGTATATGTGCCTCTGGTGGTCGGAGGAGGTGACGAACAGAAGACCTATCGTTCAGATTCATTCATTTGTGCCGCTGCTGTTCATGCGTATGTCCCTTTGTCCGCCCTTAGCCTTACCCTAATGGATACTTACGCGTATGGGCAGAGGTATCATCCCCAACTCACGGGGAGGCTGCGCAAAAGTCAATTTGGTCGGACGCTTTACAAACTACCTATCCTCGACCGCGAACGGGATAACCTCCACCACCTTCCCATCCGTCTTCCCATCCTCTTTTCGCGTTACGCCATCTACAACACTCTCACAATGCTCAGACCTACGGAGAGAAGCCCTCATATTCAATATTCTAGTCACCGCGTTCATCTTCCTCGTCCTCCGTCCACGACCGCTATTCATGTTCTGGACGCTCGTCTGCGCCGGGTACTGGCATGTCGTGCTGTTCTCGGACCCTGCTGATACCCCACCTCCGCTCTCTACCGCCTTCGGGACGTTCCTCCCCTGCTTGTTTGTTTGCTACGCGCTCTGGAGAGTAGCCTGGAGGTTTACTATGCCCGCCTTGGAGCGCATGCCTATTGAACGCGCCGTATGGTACCTTCCAGCGTTTTGGGCGGGTGTATTATTCAACGACGTCACAGCTGGTATTCCAGTGGATCGACTTCTCGTATCGGATATCGCCAAGCGGCCCGGAGCAGTCACGGCTGTCGTCGTCATTTCCCTTGTCATCCTTATCATTGTGCTCTTTCAAGCGAATAGCGTGCGCAAGACTGGATGGCTATTGACCTACCTTGGGTGGTATGGGATTGCCATGACTATCTTGCTTATCCTGGCAACTATACCTGGGCTAGAATTCCGGTTCCACCACTATTTTGCGGGAATATTCATCATGCCTGCTGTTGGATTTGCTAATCGCCCGAGTGCGGTGTATCAGGCCTTTTTGTTGGGCATGTTCTTGAATGGGGCGGGTAGGTGGGGGTTTGATAGCATTTTGCAGACGGTCGAGGAAGTACGTAGAGACGTAATGATGAGTTCCGGTACTGATGCGATTCCTGTAGCTTCGGAGAGACGCCCCCCTGGGGTCATCCCTGCCCAATTTCTTCACTAACTCAACGAACTTCCCTCCTGCCAATACGACGATTGGCTGGACTATGCCCACTGGCAGCGCCGCTAGTGAAGGGTGGGATGGGTTCTCCTTGCTTGTGGATGACGTAGAGCAGTACGTTGGATCAGGCTTGAGCTATTCGATCGCAGCGTTAGATAGGAGCATTGTGCATTTCTTCCGATTAGCGGTACGTAATATTCTCATGACACCTTCCACCTTGTGGTACTGAGCCATTCCTATGTATAGTTCCAGAAGCAGGGGACGAGCGGAGATTATACCAAAGCTGCGATCTTGTGGCCCAATGGAACGTGGACTGATCCTGCGCTTGGTCCTTCATAGTGACTGTTGGGTGTTGTATGACGCTTACCTACCGCCGTACCCAGCGAAACCTGTAATCTTATTTCGCAGCTGAGCCTAGCTGAGCCTTGCTATGGGCAGAGCTTTGCTATGCACACCCCCACCGCGGGACGCAGGTGGTTAAGTAGTTGAAACCTCTCGGACCGAACCGCTACCCTGCGTATACTTAACATCACCACCGAAATTGCAGTGAAATTCTAGACGGCTACAGTGCGATCACTGTCACGCAGTTGCGTGCTCGCAGCGCCGACTTTGGATTTCTCAGCCTACTAGTTAAACCTGACCGAATATTACCGACTCTCCCTTACCAAACCGCTCGACGACGCTGAGCATTACTCTTACGGACTATGGCTAGTATAGAAATTGATGAGGAGGGCGAGCGGGATGAGTGGGGCGACGCCGATTTTGAGATCCCTGATGGACATCCGCTCATTGCCCCAAACCCCCAGTCTCATGCAGCGACAACCGAGGACCAAGACGATGACTGGGACATGGAAATGAGCCTTGGAAGGACTCGCGGCGCAAAGCTTTCCCCGACCGCCGTGATTGGGCGTATCCCCTCGATCACCACTCAGATAGGAACAGCAGGCTTTGCGGGCACCGTCACACGCCTGGGAGCAGGTGGTAGGCCTGTAGAGTTCGACTGGGATGACTTTACCGCCCCTCCACTTTCCAGTTCCCCGAATGGCGTCGAAAGCCACATCGTCTCTGTTGTACCCAGGCCACCACACAACGCCCTGGATAAAGTCCTCGACTGGGACTTAGAAGGGGACGGTACTACTACTATCAAGCTCCCTGCCGACCAGCCCATCCTTATCCCAAAGCTTCCCGCCTCCTTCCCGCCCACTTCAGATTTCACCCCGACCGCCACTGCCCCGTCCACCTCTCTTGAAGCAATCACCTCACTACCCAAACTACCCCTTCTCGCTCCCGATATGGAAGAAGACTTTGAGGCCGACTTTGAACTTCCTGTCGATTTATCACAGCTCTCCCTCCGACCACTGCATCAATCAGTCAGCAAAGGCATAGCTGGATCACCCGGAGACCCTTGGCTGGATTACGCTTCGATGTCGACGACCACCCATTCCAGCGAAGCCAGCTCTTTTGGGTTCGGGCACCATGCAAGCCCCTCGACCAGCGCGTGGTCTGGAGGGACTGAGACTGACGAGGATGACTATGCCTTCCTCGATGGCGTGGTGGTCCCCGATGGCATGTTCGATAAGGAGAATACGTCGGATTTGGCCCGTATACTCGAGACGAAGAAGAAGACGCCCGCTGCATCCAAGCCGAAGCATATTCTCAACCTTGGTTAGTACCTACTCTATACGCTTGTTGCTGTATAGGGCCTAACTCTTAGGCAGCTCACATCGAGAACGACGATTTCCTCGATGGGCTCGTCCTAGACGAGTCTGCCGACCTCTCTCCCTCAAAGCTGAACAAGCGTACCACCCCTCCTCGTGCAGGCAACCGCCCTCCAAGTGGGCGGTCGACCTCAGCTACCCATTCACCCAGCGCGTCCCCTGCGAAAGTGCGCCCTCCATCCCGCACACCTGCACTCAATCGGGCACGATCGCCTCCACTCTCTGGCTTATCCTCACCTCTCCCTCGTGGTCCTGTCCCAGGCAGGGGAGGTGCAACCTCGCCAACGCCAACACGTGCAGCCGGCGCGTTGCTCACTCGGCTCACGATATCGCCCCCTCCTCCTTTATTTGAAAGGAAAGTCATCACTCCTTCTACCAGTGTGCCCAATGGACGATGGTCACAAACTGGAAAAGTGAATGGCCCGCGTCCTCCCACCACCAAGCGGCAGGCCATTCGGAAGGGATCGCTTCAAAGTCTGGTGGATTCCGTAGCCGGAGTATTCTCAGATACTGATACACGAGGAGCGAGCAAGGTTGATAGGCATTGGATCAGCGGTTCCACCTCTCGCCCCATTCGCCCGACACTTAACCCCTCGTACTCTGCCATCACAGTAGGTTCGACCTCTAAAGCTTCGTATAATTCCCCCACTGCCGCCTCTCGTGCACGATCTGCTCTGGACATGCACGATCGTTACGGTGCGGCATTCTCCGACCGCGAAGGACTAGGCTTTGGCGTGCTATCCCCGGTGCAGAAACGATGGGTTGTACCTACCACCCGACCTAATACTCCGACCCAGAATACCGCTGCTGTGCGGTTGCAGGGCTTCATGAGACCTGCTCCTACCCCTGCTAGACCAATTGTCAAGAATATGTTCCTCAATGCCAGCACCACTTCTAACTCATCTACTGGTAGCACGTGGTCGAGCGCTGCTATTGCTCCATCGAAGTCGGCCCCTGCACCTGTCAGATCTTTCGCCGCGATCGTCAAGAGCCCTCCATTACCGAGCCCGCGTGTTACCTCACCTACCGCAATGAACCCCGGCAAACGGTTGTGGACGATGTCCTCTTTAGCGAACGCCAAGGTCACCTTTCCTCTCCCTGCGGGCGCAGTGGAAGTCAAACGCCCGCGTCGCCCACGCGCACCCAGTGGGATCTGGGGAGATGGGACCGAGTTAGATGCCCTCGACGATCTGGATGTCGACCCTACTCAGGAGAGACAGTTTCAAGTCCAGGCGAAAGGTGTCAATGAGGGCGGGACAGTGAAGTGGTTTGATGGTAAAGGCAAAGCGAGAGCGGCACCTGTCAGCACTCGAATCACCAACCCGAATGGCAGCCCGAATGGGAACGTTTCTACGGACGGGAGAGTCGACCTTTCCAAGTTTAAGGAACCCGATTTACCAAAGAAGCGGGAGAGGGAGAGAAAGCCGTTCATTACTCTTCATCCGCCACCTGCAGCCACGGGTTCAGCGCTGCTACAGGTACCTGGGAGGACTTCAAATCCGAAGAGGAAGAGGGAACGCGCTCCCCCACCGCCCAAGAGGCCGAACCTGATCCGGAATATGAATGAAGTTAAGTCACCCAAAGGTGTGTGGCTTTATCTTACCCCTCTAGGATTCGATCAACTGATTCTTGCCTATCCAGTTGTCGGAGATATGTCCTTCAACCCCAGGACTCTCCGCTGGGATGGAAACGAGCAAGTACTTCGGGACTTTGACGCTGCCGTCGCTTCTTCTTCCCGACCCGCGCTCATTACCAACCTCTCCGGCCAAGGACCCTCCACCCCGGTCAACGGACAATCCTCTGCGACGACCCCGAAAGTGGTGGGTAGCATGCTGTTTGACCCTGTCAATATGTGCTGGGTCCACCAGTTGGGCGATGCATTTGAGGAGGATCCCTTCGCTTCTATCGACGAGCTCGATGAGGGAGAGGGATGGGGGACCATCAAGGTGAACCATCCGCCTTCCGAGCTTGGGACAAGTGTAGGGAGTCTCCCTGGTCCGATTCACCGCCTGCGGACAGAGCCCAGTCCTGCCAGGAGTTTGGGCCGTGCGAGAGCAAACACACATCACACGCAGTCTACATCAGAGCTCGAGAGTGTTGGGGGTTCAGATCGTGGATCGAGGATGTACTCCCGCGAAGAACATGAGCGGCTGGCCTCTGGCGACATTGATGAGTGGGACGTCAGTGATGATCTACTGCGACAGTGTCGAGAGGCCGAGGAAAGGCATAAAGCTGAAGTCAAGGGATGGGTTTTACCGCACGCCCGAGGACCCAGCCAGAGTGTCGCTGCCGTTGTTGGATTCCGGGATGACCGGACGGACCGTGGGTGGTTGCACGAGATACGGGCGGTGGCAATGAAGACTTATCCGAAGACTTATCCGACTTAGATAAGCCACCCCCGACCTCACCGTACCTCGCACTCGATCATCGCCGTTACTTTATTGATTGTCTTTCATTGCAAACCACCTGCATTCACCCAGCATCTGTTCATCCCTGACTCCTCTTATACCCCACCATATGCCACCCACACATCCGCCATCAATTATTTTCTCCAAGCATTCAGCATCAGTTATTTAATCATTCTCACACATGTCCACGCGTCCGTCTCGCCCGTCCTATTCATCCGTTGATTCTCGATTTGCCCGTTCACCTCTGTACCATCCCGACTCCTACCATGTTCGGTATGCTTGCTATAGCAGGCGCCATAATCACCAGTTGCCACCAGGATACCAACACGAAGTCCCAGCAAGTCCAATGTGCCATCAGCACGATCTTTCACCCACAGTACTATTTCCACGTTCATTACGGTCTCTCGCAGCCTCCCGTTTGGTTTCTCAAACCAATAAGTCCAAATCAAACATCACTCATTTCCTTCTTGGCTCCTCATTAGTGCCGTCCTCACAGTCATTACTTTGGCTTTCTCACATCCGTCTCACATTTTTGTACCACACCTTTTGTACAATACAAACCCGGACTCTCTATTTGTGTTCTATGGGTTTACTACTTACAGGTCGTGGGTGTAGCTCGTTTGCTTTTGGCTCTCGATCTAGTCTGGATCTCTGGTTCATCCTTTTCTGGTGATTCTGGTTGTCGTGAATAGCATGGACCTTGTTTGCGTTGAATAAATATCCCTTCAAACTTGCAGCCTTCAACATCTAGTCGAGTTCGAGTCGAATCGACTGCAGATCGAGGAAACCTCAAACCAAACTTCGCACCAGCTAACACCCGTGCTTTCCAAGCATGCGCCCACCCCACCCCTATCATACCGTAATATTTACGACATCTCCGATTGACCGCCATAGTCTCACTGACCTTCGTATTTTGTGTGTGGTTGGTGCATTTCTTTATATATGTGAATTTATATATGTGTGTATGTATGTATGTATGTATGAGGTTTTTTGGTTTTTTACTGGACTATCCTACAGAAGTGTTGTCCATAATTGATATGGTTGGCACGCCTGGATCACACAACACTGAGCGAGCAGGGGGCTCCTAT
>Ga0307515_10022583_pt1 | contig 11078 bp, 16 predicted proteins | sample 17_EM_MG_FD_194513 | JGI IMG/M metagenome (GOLD analysis project Ga0307515, IMG submission 194513) | Populus trichocarpa ectomycorrhiza microbial communities from riparian zone in the Pacific Northwest, United States - 17_EM | ecosystem: Host-associated > Plants > Roots > Unclassified | place... | reverse complement strand
TCTTTGAGAGAGGGAGGGGCCCGCCGCCTTTGGCGGTGGGAGGGTGAGAGGTTTCACCGTTTTCGGGGGAATCTCGATTCCTGTGTTTGATCGGCCCGGAGCGTCGGGCCACGCCGCACCACGGACCACACCGCTAACGGGCGTCACGGCGGACGCCATCCTGACGGCGCCTCGACCGGAGAGGGTGAAACCTCTCACCCTCCCACCGCTGCGCGGCGGGCCCCTCCCTCTCTCTCAGAGAGAGGGAAAGAGGAGACCCGCGTCATCGCGACGACGTCTCGACCGTCATGACCCTGCCCACGACGCCCCTGACGGGGATAGAGCGACCTCGATGCTCTGCGTATAGCGAATCGACTTCAATGAAATCAACGCTCTAAACTTTTTCGACCTAACTTATCCTCGGCGCCCGCTGCTCCCGTATCTTTGTGTCATGGCCGGGAGAAGCGAGATGAAGCCCGAAGCGCTGATGGCGAAGATCGCCCACCTGTTCGTCGAGCGGTACGCCAAGGTGGCGATCAAGATCCACGACAACGCTGACCAACTTAGCGAAGAGTCGCAACTGAAGCTCCTCGGCCGCGCGTCGATGGAGGGGTGTCGCGTCAGCGCCTTCCACGCCCAGGGCCAGAAGCTGCTCGCCGGTCAGGCGAAGCTGGAGGCCGAGCTCGCCAAGGCGTTGGCCCAGTCGACGATGACCGTCACCGCCGCCGCCAACGAGAACGACGTCGAAACCCCCGAGGAGATGGAAATGGATGACGACACTGGTCGCACCCCCGAACGCATCGACGCCCTCTATCACGAGATCGATCGAAGACTGGCTGCTCTCCAGGCAGAACGGGAAGCTAAGGGATGGGGTGGACGAGACGGTTACGTCGCAGCTGGAGGCGCTGAAAGCGGCTCTGTCGCCGGGGCCTTCGCCGCACCAGATTCCCCCGGCTGATCCCTGGACCACCTGGCTGTTTCTGGGCGGTCGCGGCGCGGGCAAGACCTTCGCCGGCGCCGGCTGGATCAAGCGTCAGGCCAGGTGGGGCGGAAACTTCGCCCTGGTCGGCCCCACCTTCCACGACGTGCGCGAGGTGATGATCGAGGGCCCTTCGGGCATCAAGAGCCAGTATCCGTCCGGCGAGCGGCCCAAGTGGCAGGCCAGCCGCCGCCGTCTTGAATTCCAGAACGGCGCGATCGCCCAGGCCTTCTCGGCCGAGGACCCCGACGCCTTGCGCGGGCCGCAGTTCCACGCCGCCTGGGCCGACGAGTTCTGCGCCTGGCCGAAACCCGCCGAGACCCTGGCCATGCTGCGCTTCGGCCTGCGCCTGGGGACCGATCCGCGCCTGGTGGTCACCACCACGCCCCGGCCGATCCGCGCCCTGCGCAACCTGATCGCCGAGCCCGGCACGGTCGACACCCGCGCGCCCACCAGCGCCAACGCCGACCACCTGGCGCCGGCCTTCCTGAGCACCCTGCAAGGCCTCTATGGCGGCACGCGGCTGGCCGCCCAGGAGCTGGACGGCCTGATCGTCGAGGGCGAGGGCGGGCTGTTCCGCGCCGAGGACCTGGCCCGCTGCCGGGGCGCGCCGCCGGCCGTCTTCGACCGCGTGGTCGTGGCGGTCGATCCGCCGGCCACCGCCACGGGCGACGCCTGCGGCATCGTGGTCTGCGGGCGCTTTGACGGGAGAGCCTTCGTGCTCGAGGACCGGACCGCGCGGGGCCTGTCGCCCCACGGCTGGGCCCGTCGCGCGGTCGAGGCCGCCGTCCGCTGGTCGGCCGCCGCCCTGGTCGCCGAGGCCAACCAGGGCGGCGACATGGTCCGCTCGGTCCTGGCCCAGGCCGAGCCGCCGTGCCCGGTGAAGCTGGTCAAGGCCTCGCTGGGCAAACGCGCCCGGGCCGAGCCGGTGGCGGCTTTGTACGAACAGGGCCGCGTCGTTCACTGCGGGGCGTTCCCGGCGCTGGAAGAGGAGCTGATGGCGCTGGGGTCGGGGGATCTGGGGCATAGTCCGGACCGGGCCGACGCCCTGGTCTGGGCGGTGAGCGAGTTGATGCTGGGGGTGGGGAGACGGCCGCGGTTGAGCGTGTTGTGAGCCTTGCCACTTGCCCCCTACGGATCGCTTCGCGATCGTCTTCCCCCATAGGGGGAAGAGCGCTCCGGCATGAAGGCTCCGCCCCCTATGGGGGCGGACAGGCGGCGTAGCCGCCAGGTGGGGGCAAGTGGGTGAGCTGCTCACGGATCGCCATCAACGCACTGTCCACAGAACTCAGCACCCAACTCGCCGGAATCCGCAGCGTCATGATCCCCTGCCGCGCCAACCATCGATCCCGCGCCGCGTCCTTCTCCGGTCGATCGTCGACATGGTGCATCTGGCCATCGACCTCGACCGCCAGCCGCGCCGCCGGGCAGAAAAAGTCGAGCACATAAGGCCCGACCGGATGCTGGCGACGGAACTTCAAGCCGTCGAGCTGACTTCGCCGGATCGCGTTCCATAGCATCAGTTCAGGCAGCGACATCTCCTTGCGAAGCCGCCTGGCGTTCGTGACCGTCGGTCCTGGCGCAGTCATGTGGCTCACCCCCTTGCCCCCACCTGACCGCTTCGCGGTCTGTCCGCCCCCATAGGGGGCGGAGCCTCCGCGCTAGCTGGCCATTTTGGCAACCCTAACATGTTCCCTATTTGTTCTCAACCTCCGCGAGGCCTCCCATGCCGCTGTTCCAACCCCGCCGCCCAACTCCAAAAAAGGCGCCGGAGACCAAGGACTCCCGGGCCGCGCGGCTGATCGCCATCACCACGGCGGGCCGGCCGCGCTGGACGCCGCGCGACTATGCGGCCCTGGCGTCGGAAGGCTTCGCCAAGAACCCCATCGCCTATCGCTGCGTGCGGATGATCGCCGAGGCCGCCGCCTCGGTGCCGCTCACCGTCTTCGTCGGCGGAAAGCGGGCCGACGACCATCCGCTGAGGAAGCTGCTGCAGAGCCCCAATCCCGAACAGGGCGGGGCCGATCTGATGGAGGCGTTCTTTGGGCACCTGCAGGTGGCCGGCAACGGCTACCTGGAAGCGGCCGGAAACGACGCCGCGCCGACCGAGCTCTACGCCCTGCGGCCCGACCGGATGACCGTGGTGCCCGGCCCGCGCGGCTGGCCGCTGGCCTATGACTACCAGGCCGCCGGCCGCACCGCCCGGATCGGTCGCGACGCCGCCGGGTGGCTGCCGGTGCTGCACCTGAAACTGTTCAACCCCACCGACGATCACTACGGCTTTTCGCCGCTCGAGGCGGCGGCCTTCGCGATCGACGTGCACAACGCCTCGGGAGCGTGGAACAAGGCCCTGCTCGACAATTCGGCCCGGCCGTCCGGGGCCCTGGTCTACGCCAATCGCGAGGCCGGCGACCGGCTCTCGGCCGAGCAGTTCGAGCGGCTAAAGGCCGAGCTCTCGGACGCCCACGCCGGCACGGCCAACGCCGGGCGGCCGCTGCTGCTGGAGGGCGGGCTGGACTGGCGGCCGATGTCGCTGAGCCCCGCCGACATGGACTTCATCGCCGGCAAGCACGCCGCCGCCCGCGAGATCGCCCTGGCCTTCGGCGTGCCGCCCCAGCTGCTGGGCGTGCCCGGCGACGCGACCTACGCCAACTACCGCGAGGCCAACGGCGCGTTCTGGCGCCACACCGTCGTGCCTCTGGCCGAGCGGGCGGCGCGGGCCCTGTCGGTGTGGCTGGCGCCGAAGTTCCCCGGCGCGCGGATTGGCTGCGACCTGGACGCCGTGCCGGCCTTGTCCGCCGAGCGCGACGCTCTGTGGGCGCGGCTGGAGGGGGCGAGTTTCCTCACCGACGCCGAGCGGCGGCGGTTGGCGGGGCTGGAGGGGTAGGGGGCGTCCCGCGCCTCAACGCCTCCCCCTGTGGGGGAGGTGTCGGCGTAGCCGACGGAGGGGGGAGTGATCGGCCGGTGGCCACAACCCGGATCGACCTCCCCAAAGCTCCCCCCACCGGCCTTCGGCCGCCTCCCCCACAGGGGGAGGCTTTTCGGGAGAACACCATGACCTCACCCACCCGCTGGCGGCTCGATCGCCAGGTCTCCCTCGGCCTGCTGGTCGCCGTGGCCCTGCAGGCCGCCGCCGCCCTGATGTGGGCCGGCCGGGCGTCGGCGCGGATCGATGACCTGCGCCAGCGCCTCGACGCCCAGGCCCCGGTCGCCGAACGCCTGGCCAGGCTGGAGACCCAGGCTGACGCCACCCGGGCCTCCCTGGCCCGGATCGAGAGCAAGCTGGACCGGCCTTAGCTCACCTCACTTGCCCCCACCTGACGGCTGCGCCGTCTGTCCGCCCCCATGGGGGGCGGAGCCTTCGCGCGGCTCTTCCCCCTCTGGGGGAAGACGACCGCGAAGCGGTCCGTAGGGGGCAAGTGTTCACCACACAGGAGCCCTCATGCCTGAAGACCTCACCATCCAAGGCCACGCCAGCCTGTTCTGGACCCGCGACCTCAATGATGACGTCACCGCCGCCGGGGCCTTCGCCGCCAGCCTGGCCCGCACCGGCCCGGGCGGCGTGAAGATGCTGCACCAGCACGACGACGCCGAGCCCGTCGGGGTCTGGGACGAGATCGCCGAGGACGCCTCGGGCCTCTACGTGCGCGGCCGCATCCTGCGCGCGACGCCCCGGGGAAGGCTCGTCGCCGCCCTGGTCGAGGCCGGCGCCCTGGACGGCCTGTCCATCGGCTTCCGCGCCGTCAAGGCCCGCCCCGACGAGACCGGCCGGCTGCGCGTGCTCACCCAGGTGGAGCTGTGGGAGGTGTCGATCGTGACGTTCCCGATGCTGCCAGGCGCGCGGCTTAAGTCCGCCCAGAAGGGTCCGTGAAGACGTTTTCGAAGATCGCGTCGTGCGCTTCGATCGCGGCTTTCAGGTTGTCATGCCAACCGCAGTTTTCGAGCTGTCCTTCGACAAGCAGTTCAACGCGATTTCGCTGTTGATGATGAGCTTGGGTGTCGTCGAGCGGCAGCCGGACGAAGTCGGCGAGTTGAACGCAGAACCGTCCTGTCTCCAGGTTCTCGAAGCAGGAATAGCGAACCGCCTCGGCGTCGCCGTTGCGGCGCCAAATGACGATCTCTCGATAGAGAGTGTGCATGAAGTCTGCCGCTAGGCGGCTGGCGACGAGCCAAATTGGCTCCTGATCACAAAAGCAAAAACCCGTGCGCCAGGCAATGGCGAGCGCGCCGAACAGTCCCTCCCCCTGTGGGGGAGGCGGCCCGGAGGGCCGGTGGGGGGAGTGATCCCACGCCGGCCAACTCCCCCCACCGTCGCCCTTCGGGCGACACCTCCCCCACAGGGGGAGGCTTTGTTCTGACCCTTCCCCCAAACCGGAGATCCCCATGAAGGAAACCAAACAGGCCGCGGCCACGCCGGAGGCCCGCGCCGCCTTGCACGAAGTGCTGGCGGCGTTCGAGGGCTTCAAAGCCGCCAATGACCAGCGGCTCGCGGCGCTCGAAACCAAGCGCGCCGACGTCTTGCTGGAGGAGAGGGTCGCCCGCATCGACGACGCCGTCTCCAACGCCCAGGCGCGGCTGGACCGCGTGCTGGCCGACGCCCGCCGTCCGACCCTCGGCGGGGAGGGCCGGCTGGTCGTTCCCGACGAGCGCAAGGCCGCTTTCGACCGCTACATCAAGACCGGCGAGACCCCGGGCCTCCTGCTCGAAGCCAAGGGCCTGTCGGAAGGCGTGGCCACGGCCGGCGGCTATGTCGCCCCGGCCGAGCTGGAGCGGCAGATCCTGCGCCGTCTGGCGGCGTCCAGCCCGATGCGCGACATCTGCCAGGTGCGCACCATCGGCTCGGGCAGCTTCCGCAAGCCGGTCTCCACGGCGGGTCTCGCCGCCAGCTGGGTGGCCGAGACCGCCACGCGGCCCGAGACCACGGCCCCGACCCTGGACGTGATCGACTTCCCGGCCGGCGAGCTCTATGCCAGCCCGGCCGCCACCCAGGCCCTGCTCGACGACGCTTACGTGAACATCGACGAGTGGCTGGCCGAGGAGGTGCAGGACGCCTTCGCCGCCCAGGAGACCAGCGCCTTCATCGCCGGCGACGGGGTCAACAAGCCCAAGGGCCTGCTGGCCTATACCGCGGCCGCCGACGCCACGGCGACCTGGGGCCAGGTCGGCTATCTGGCCACCGGCGTGGCCGGCGCCTGGCCGGCTTCGAACCCGACCGACAAGCTGATCGACCTGATCTACGCCACCAAGACCCAGTACCGCCAGAACGGCCGCTTCGTGCTGAACCGCCGCACGGTCAGCGCCGTGCGCAAGTTCAAGGACGCGCAAGGCAACTACATCTGGAACGCGGCCCTGCAGCCGGGCCAGTCGGCCTCGCTGCTGGGCTATCCGGTGACCGAGATCGAGGCCATGCCCGACGTGGCGGCCAACAGCATGGCCATCGCGTTCGGCGACTTCGAGAAGGGCTACCTGATCGTCGACCGGGCCGGCGTGCGGGTGCTGCGCGACCCCTATTCGGCCAAGCCGCACGTGCTGTTCTACACCACCAAGCGGGTCGGCGGCGGGGTGCAGAACTTCGACGCCATCAAGCTGCTGAAGTTCGCGGTCAGCTAAGGTTTTCCTTCTCCCCTTGCGGGAGAAGGTGGCCTGCGAAGCAGGTCGGATGAGGGGTCGAAAGACCTGTCCGACCTGCTTCGTCCAGCCTCCGAAAAGACCCGCCGGCGACGCCGTGCGACCCCTCATCCGTCGGCTGCGCCGACACCTTCTCCCGCAAGGGGAGAAGGAACGGGATTTTCCAAAACATGCCCCTCTCCACCACCCTGGCCGAGGCCAAGGGTTTCCTGCGCGTGGCTGACGCCAGCGAGGACGCCCTGGTGACTCTGCTGATTGACGCGGCCGAAACCCGCGTCGCCGCCGCCACGGGCCTGGCCCTGACGCTCGCCAGCCCCGCGCCGCTGCGCCTGGCCGTGCTGGTCCTGGTCGCCCACGCCTATGAGCACCGCGATGACGGCGAGCCGCCGCCCGGCCTGGTCGAGGCCTGGCTTGCGCCTTACCGGACGGCGCGGCTGTGAGCGCGGGTCCCGACGCGGCCCTCGCCGCCGCCCTGGTCGACGCCCTGAAGGCCGCGCCCGCCGTCACCGCCTTGGTCGCCGCGCGTGTTCACGTCGATGCGCCGCGCCATCCGGTCTATCCGTGCATCAGTCTCAGCCGCCAGGAGAGCCGGCCGTTCGGGCCGGAGGCCGACGCGCTGGAGCACCTGCTCACCGTCACCTGCGCCAGCAAGTTCGGCGGACCCGAGGAGGCGCGCGCCGTCACCGCCGCCGTCCGCGCGGCCGTGCACAACGCGGCCCTGACCGTGGCCGGCCGGCGCCTGGTCACCCTGCGCGTCACCTATGCCGACGTCTTCCGCGCCGCCGACCGCGAGCTGTCGCTCGGGGTGCTGCGGGTGCGGGCGGTGACGGAAACCCTCTAGCAAAAGGACATCCCCATGGCCGCCCAAGCCGGCAAAGACCTCCTCCTGAAAATCAGCGACGGCGCGCCGACGCCGGTGTTCACCACCGTGGCCGGCCTGCGGGCCCGCACGATCAGCCTCAACGCCCAGACCATCGACGCCACCGACGGCGACAGCGCCGGCCGCTGGCGCGAGCTGCTGGCCGGATCGGGCGTGCGCTCGGTCGCCGTCTCGGGCAGCGGCGTGTTCCGCGACGCCGCCTCCGACGCCATGGTGCGCGACAGCTTCTTCGCCCAGACCGCGCGGGTGTGGCGGCTGGTGATCCCCGACTTCGTGCAGCTGGAGGGGCCGTTCCTGGTGGCGGCCCTGGAATATGCCGGCGACCACGACGGCGAGGCGGCCTTCGCCCTGTCCCTGGCCTCGGCCGGGGCGGTGACGTTCACGGCGATCTAGGATCAGCACTTGCCCCCACCTGACCGCTTCGCGGTCTGTCCGCCCCCATAGGGGGCGGAGCCTCAAGCGCGGCGCCGGTGGCGGGCTCTTCCCCCTATGGGGGAAGACGGCCGAAGGCCCGTAGGGGGCAAGTTCACAGCGAGAAACCCCATGCCCACCCCAAACCCCGCTCGAGGCGAGGTCGTCGTCCCCCTCGCCGGAACGCCCCGCCGCCTGTGCCTGACCCTCGGCGCCCTGGCCCGGATCGAGGCCGCGCTGAACCTCGACGACTGGAGCCAACTTCCGGACCGCTTCGGCCGGCTGTCGGCCACCGAGCTGACCGCCGTCTTGGCGGCCCTGCTGCACGGCGGCGGCGAGGATCCGGGCGTGCTCGACACCCAGCCGGTCTCCATCCCCGAAGCCGTCGCCGCCGTCGCCGCCGCCCTGGCGGCCAGCGCATGAACGCCCGCTGGCGCGCCGCCCTGCGGCTGGCGACCCTGCGCCTGGCCATCGCGCCCGAGGCCTTCTGGCGGCTGTCGCTGGTCGAGTGGCGGGCCCTGACCGAGGCCCCCGCCGTGCCGGTCCTGAACCGCGCGGCGCTGGACGCCCTGATCGCCCGCTTCCCTGATGAGGAGACCCCATGAGCGACTTTGATGACAGCGGCCTCGACGCCGTTCCCGTCCGCGCGGCCGAGGCCGCCGCCGCCCTGGCCGCCCTGCGGGCCCCGGCCGAGCAGGCGGCGCGCTCCATAGACGAAGCGTTCGGCAAGGCGGGCACGAGCCTGGCGCGCTCCCTGGCCCACGCCGCCGCCGACGGCAAGGTCAGCCTGGGCGAACTGGCGCGGGCGGTGATCGAGGCGGTGGCGGGATCGGGTTCCGGCGGCGGCGGCGGAGGCGGAGGCGGAAGCGGCCTGGCCCAGGCCCTGGCCTCGGCGGTCAGCTCGGCGTTTTCCGGAGCCAGGGCCGACGGCGGCGCGGTCTCGGCCGGCGGCGCCTATCTGGTCGGCGAGCGCGGCCCCGAGCTGTTCCGCCCCGCGACCGGCGGTTCCATCGAACCGGCCGGGGCGGGCGGCGTCAACGTCACGGTCAACGTCCAGGGCGGTGACGTCGCCGGCCTGGCCCGTTCCGATGCGCAACTGGCCCAGGCCCTGGCCCGGGCGGTGAGTTTGGGGGCGAAGAGACTCTGAGCCATCTTTTGGTCCGCTCATCCCGGCGAATGCCGGGACCCAGATGGAATGGCTTTGAGGCTGACGCCAAAGACTCAGAGCTCGTCCAATCAGCCACACCGCTAAGGGATCTGGGTCCCGGCATTCGCCGGGATGAGCGGAGTTTTGGGGGTTTCAGGCATTGAGGTTCAGGCCAACCGACAGATCTCGCCAAGTCGGGTTTTCGGCCTCGATCAGCATCAACTTCCAGGACCGCCGCCACTCCTTGATCCGGCGTTCGCGTCGAAACGCCTCGTCGCGAGACTCGAACACCTCGTACCAAACCAGGATGGTGCACTCGTGCTTCGCCGCGAAGCCGTCATGTATTCGCCCGCGATGCTCTTCGATCCGACGCGGAAGATCGTCTGTGTGACCGACGCAGATCGTGCCGTTCCGTTCGCTGGCGACGATGTAGGTGTAGAAGGCCATACAACATTATCCCCACCGCGCGAGGCGGTGGGGAAGGCCTAGAAACTGACGTTTCGGCTTTTTATGCTCAGACCAGCACCGCGCCCATCGGCGGCTCGCCGTAGCGGTTCTCGCCCGGTTCGCTGGCGGCGGTGCCCACCCAGAGGGTGAAGCCGACCACCACCACGAAGGCCGTGGCCAGGCTGACCAGCAGGCCGCCGACGCCGGCCATGGTCGCCCAGTCGAAGTCGCCGTGGGTGGCTTCCGACAGGAGGGCGCCGAAGCCGATCGAAATGGCCGAGGCGATCACCAGCACCGGACCCAGCACGATCGGCAGCACTTGCCACCAGCCGCTGCGGCCCATGTCGTGCAGGCGCTTGGCGCACAGGCAGACCCAGGCGAAGATCGCCGCCAGGCCCAGGAACGGGCCGATCAGCGGGATCCAGTGGCCCAGCGTATGAACGCCCACCACCACCAGCCAGCCGATCCAGAACGCCTGGCGACCGATGCGGCCCTCGGCGGTGAAGAACAGTGATTTCCAATCCATTTCCAGCTCCCAATCTTGAGATGAGATTAGGGCCGGCGAGCTCGCGGTTTAAGTGAATTGCAAGTCATGACGAGGGTTTAACCTGCGCCTCCCTCGCGCGCTGACCGCGCGTCCCGAGCCGGAAACCGCGCTGGCCGATTGCGTTGCGCGGATCCAGCGACAGAGGCGTCGTGTCATCGACCGGCGCTCCGGGCGCGAGCGTTGACCGGCGGAATGACGCCGAGCCAGATCATGGTTCCGATCCACGACAGGCCGACCACGGCGAGGTTCGTGAACACCGGCGCGCTCCAGAGCACGGCGTCGTAGGCCAGGGTTGTCACCTGGGCCGACCACGCCCAGGTCGCGGCGTCGGTGATCAGGGTGACAAGCCCCAAGGCGATCACGGGTTTCGCGCCACGCCCGGCGTCGCGTGACCGTTTCACACCCAGCACGGCCATCGGATAGAGCCGGGCGGCGACGATCAGGATGAAGACGACGATCGAAAGGGTGTTTGACGGCATCGTCTGGTGGTCGAACACCGTTGAAAGCAGGGCTCCGGCCCAGACAGGCGTCAGGGCCGAGAACAGCGCCGCGGGATCGATCCCGGCGCCGACGACCGCAAGGGAGATCAGCGCCATCGTGTCCTTTGATTGTCCGGTCGCCCACAGCCACACCACGATCTGCGGAATCGCCATGAAGCCGAGCCCGCCCCAATAGGCGCGCCGGCCGATCTTGCCGCGCGGGTCGACGAACAGCTTCAGCCAGGTCATGCGGCTTCCATTCGGGAGCGGGTGGGGGCGGAGCCGATCCAGATCAAGAAGATCGCCCAGAGCGACGCATCGATCGCGACGCCCAGGAACAGGGGGATGACCGTCCCCATCTCCGAGGCCCAGAGCGCATCGGACCATCGTTCCATCAGCCCGTGGACCAACAGGCCGGCCAGGCCGACGGCGACCATCGGGCCGGCGCCCTTGCCCGCGTCGCGCGAGCGCTTCAGCACCAGGCAGGCCGTGACGTAGAGGCGCGCGGCAATGACCAGGAGCCCGGCGATCAGCGAGACGTCGGGCGCCCGCACGCCGTGCATGCAGCTCGCAAGGCCGCT
>Ga0307515_10022582_pt1 | contig 11078 bp, 9 predicted proteins | sample 17_EM_MG_FD_194513 | JGI IMG/M metagenome (GOLD analysis project Ga0307515, IMG submission 194513) | Populus trichocarpa ectomycorrhiza microbial communities from riparian zone in the Pacific Northwest, United States - 17_EM | ecosystem: Host-associated > Plants > Roots > Unclassified | place... | reverse complement strand
TCCCTGCTGATGTGTATCTGGAAAATGTTCGACAGCAGGAAAGATTATTACGACATCTACATTAAGGACATGGTAGCAATCGTGTATGCCTTGATGAAATCGAGACACTTTGTGTTAGGGGTTCTCCTCCAGCAGCGGTAATGATACATGAATGGATTGCTGCAAGTACATGTGACTATTCCTGCTGAGCGTGAGGTCATGTGCAAAACGCCTACTTGCAGAACATCATCATGGCAGTCAGCCGAGTAATCCTTAGCAGGATTATACTCGGGCCGCATGTCGATCATTTGGTCATAGGCACGCCTTGACTAGCGGATTCACTTATGATGATGCAATTATGTCGCCATTACTGAGAAGTGAAAAACCTTCAGCAGTGTGCATAATTATTGACCACACCTACTATATCTTATCTAGTGGGACAACACACAGTTAAAGTGCGCTTACGCAGAATTACGTGTGCAGCAGACGATAGCGCAATATGCGAGTACAAGGGAATCTGCAAGCTCATGTGCTCAGCTGTGAAAACACCTTGCGGCTCTCCCCGGTCTACGGAAGGTCGCGACCTAAGCCTGCGGTGTCTGAGGGAATATTGACATTGGTTGAACATCAGAGGCCTGAAGCGACCCTGCTCATTGGTGTCAGTTAGTATGCATCGCAATGTCAGACCAGTTAAATAAATACAAGGTATGCGTGTCATAATCTACTTTGGCAGAGTATCAGTTGGTCGCCGATTAAATCTCTGACGCAATGCCAAACATCCTTATCCAAGGTGAGGCAATTAATAGTGACGAGCTATTGAAATTTATTGTGATAAGCACTGATAAGAGTACGAGTCGTCAGATGTTCCAACTACTGAACAAATGGAATGCAAGATGTCTAATTTGAAGTTACAAGTTTTCATATTATGTGCGTGCAATATCATAATAGTTGGGTTTTCATGAACCTAAATAATATGGTTACGTTCAAAAAGGCTTGTTCTTGGGTGAGTCCAAAAACCAACTGTTTTTCGTCCCCACATGAACAATCTGGAATTGGTGAAACTATCACAGAATATCGTTCTATCAAGCTTTGATAGAAATTCCAACAACCTAATAACTGTTGGACTTCTTTCTGTGATTGTGGTCAAGGCCAAGTAACAATATCTGATGCTTATTCTGGGTCCATTTGTAATGACTTTGCAGAAATAAAATATCCCAAAAACTGAACTTCTTCTGCATCGAATATGCATTGATTGATGTCTAGGCACATAATATATTGGAGTGGTCAATCAAATCCGTTTCTGACATATATGTGGTGTTTCTCGAGTGATCTCTTTGCTGCTGTAACCATGTTGTCAATACATGCTACTACCACTAACCCTTCGCCCTAGTTATATCCATCTTGGTATCTATAAGCAACTTGATTCCTAACAATGGTCACAGAATATGATTTATCTCTGTTTGAAAAGTCAGAGGCGCATTAGTCAAACTACAAGGCATGACCAGGTACTCATATACACCAGAGTTAGTTAGAATGGCTGAACATATTTCGTAACCCCAAGGGATTTGACTCAAATGAAGCCCTGCTTTGAGATCGATCTTCATAATATGGGTGGTGTTTTGTAGTCTACTGTCCAACTTGACCGTCAGTGGTGCCAGTGTTTGATCTATAGCTGTATATCAATTGATATGTCAATAATCCACACATTATCGTAATCCTATTTGAATTCCATTCGGAATGAACAATTTTGGAGTACCAAGCGGACTCTGTCACGGATGTATTTCTCCTTTCAGCATCATTTTGTCAAGATTTTCCCTAATGACATCTTTTTTGTCCTTGGATGACTGATATACTACACCCATTCAAAGCGGCGTTTCAGGTCGTTTATGACTGGTTTGATGATTGCTTCCCATATTCGAAGATAATTTCTCATCTTCCAGAGGGTCACAAAGTAATCCACACATATGATTATAAACTGGTAACTGTTGAGCAATCGATGGAATATTAATTATTAATGCTCCGATGATAATACCAGCTGGTCTTAATGCTATATCATTATTGGAATTGATTTAATATTTGGGATCTAATTTTCCTTGTCAAAAACATTCAATCCCGCAGATGGGAAAATGCAAATGTTGAGTCGGAACCAGCTGAACATTTTGTTTTCGAGGTACTTTGCACATATTAAAGTGTTGTATACTTTCGAAGTTTTCATGACTTCAAATGCGCATCAGCAACGACCCTAATTTCCGTCTGAAACACCCGGGTGTTCCGGACGGCTCTGACGGCTCTGACGGAACCTCATACGCTCTGACGGAGAATTACACGCTACCGGTCGCCCAGGCGATGGGTCGCGTTGCATACGTACCTCCTTTACTTTGTGGTGACGTATATGCATCATCAGAACGATGTTAGGGGTTCAACCTAATAGCGGTAATGATACATGTTATCTCAGCAAGTACATGTGACTACCATTCGGAAGTGGATACCATTGGTCACAAAGCAAAACACCTTCTTGCGCAAAGAGACATGTCATCAGTCAGATGGCCTTTAGCGGGGTTACATCTGAGCCGTATGTAATGATTCGATAAGAGCATACTTATCAAGCGGACTCAGAAATCCGCAATTGTGTTGCCTTAGCCGGGATGTGAAAAACCATCAGCGGTGCGCATGGTTATACATTACACCTACTATAACTTGATAGAGGGACAACACATCATGATGACGGAAAGTCGGATGTGCAGCACGCGATATACAATGAACTATTACGAGGGATCGTCGCACCCTATCTCTCAGAGATAGGGAATAATGCGCGCACTCCCCGGATCACGGAAAGCCGGATCCTAAGCCCGTAGTGCGTGAGGGATTTTTGGCATTGGCTGACGATAAGAGGCCTGAAGCGAACACTGCTAATAACTTTTGAGTTAGTATGGATCGCAACCCAAATCGGAAAAGGGTGTCATAATCTACGTTGGCAGAGTATCGGTTGGTCGCCGATTAAATCTCTGACGCAATGCCGAATAGCCAAAACTGGTATGGTGAGGCATTAATAACTTCAAGTTATTATTATATTGCGATAAAGCGCTGAATGATCATATGACGTCAGACGTTCCAACTACTGAACAAACGAAAAGCAAGATGTCCAAGTTAAAGTTATGAGTTGTCATAAGTTGCGTTTGATATCATGCGACGATGACGGAAAGTCGCACATGCACACAATGACCATAGGGAACTCGTGGTGAAGACCGGGACAGAATCCCGAGGACGCTATCATATACTACCGTTGACATAGTCGTGGAAGTAGCGGCCAAACATGAGCCAGTGAAAGACTATAAAAGACTCACATTGTTTCCCAACAATGACAAGAACAAGCTCTAGCAGCGAACAGTCAGAAACCTACCAGCGAAAGAAGACCTTTATTTATTATTGAGTTTTTATGATACCTATTTTGTTATTATTATATATATATATAGGAATACACTAGCATAGTACGGAAGCACCGTACCATTAAGTATCCCTATAAGCCTGAATGACTATAACCTTTGAGCTCGAATCGGACGTTATAGTTTACGCTTTCGAGAAGGCTATATCTCACGCTAGAAGGACTCAGCAAATCTTCGTGGCTCAGTGCATCTGGTGGCTTGCTTCGATTATAGGACTCGAACAAGGATTGATTCTTCAAATCGATAATCTTAGGGAAAGGGAACAACTAGCACCAATCGATAATCAGCTAGAGTTGGTTCATCCCGATAGGATTCAACAGATACTGCCGGAGAAAGCAGTGAGCTCGACACCAAGGGATCTTACGGAAGATTCACGACTTGATAGGATAGTTGGAAGCGCAGAGAGGGTTGTTCGGGAATCCGTTCGAGATCGCGCCATCTTACAACAAAGCCGAGTGAATCCCTTACCTACGACTAAGAGGCAGCTTAAGAAAGCGAGGAAGGTTAAGCGTCTCCAGGCCGAAGCGAGTAGGCGGGAAGTAAGACGAGACCGGAGGCTTCAGAAAAAACGAGCTACAGTTATCCGGAACCTTGGAAAAGAATAGGATCTACGGCAGTGAACTTTGGCAGCTATAAGGAATCCAAGAATACTTAGGATATAGTTACCAAAAGGAAACCACCCCCGTAACACTTTTCACATATTATACTCTTCCGGATATGCTTCATCCCAATAATCAACTCAATTTTTAATCAATAATGTACAGCAGCATATTCGTATTTTCCTGCTCTGATTTCCATGTCCCTTGCTGTGACTTAACATCCCAATCACAGTATTAAGAACACACAAATATCAACAATCCTCGAAAGACTGATCGTGTAGCTTTCCCGAATACTCAAACACTCCTGCTGGTGCAAGCCCAGTCAAAACATTTCTCCAGTCTTCATAACCAATACCGGCTTCCAATGCGAGGTGCAGCACAAAGTGTGTCAAGGCTGTTACTTGGCAATGCATTTAATAGATGTATAGGTCTCTAATAACCGGGACGGGATGTACCAATGCTGTTTGGGATTCTTGTGATTGGTGACCTAGCTTAGAATGGCATTCGAATCAAATTGGATTGTATGTTCCAGATGTAATGGTACTCCACCGTATATCCCAGTGGTAATTAATCATTTTTTGAATAGAATTCTTAATAATATTTCAATGGGTTCTCCACTGCTAATGTCTGACAGTGGACTGCTGCTAGAACTTGGTTCTTTTCATTGCCGAAGCAATGTGAGCTTTTCATAGTCAAGTTCTCAGAATGATGCTTCATTAGAATTTATGCTATGACACCATGGCTGATTGATAGCTTATCTTGAAGTACTGCATCATTGACATAACAACAACTGTCTAATGGTTATTATGTTCATGAATGTGTGGTGTTAAAGCAATATGCTCCCGACTAGGGCCATCCTCAAACAAGTTATCAACTGCACAAAATGACTGGTCATAACTTCAACAATGACATCTCACTCTCATTCGTTGATTAGTTGGAACATCGGATGACCCATAGTCTCATCAGTTCTTATCACAATATGTTATAATAACCGAAAGTGATTCAATGCCTCACCTCAATCTGAGTATTTGGGATTGCATAAGAGATTTACTTAGTGACCAACCAATACGCTGCGAACATCGATTATGACACCACCTTCAGTTATGCAATTGTACTAACTCACACCAATGAGCACGGTCACTTCTGGCCTTTTATCGTTAGCCAATGGAAAACATCCCTCAGACAGTGTGTGCGTAGGTCTGCACTGTTCTATGACCGGGAGGCGCCTTAAGGTGTTTCCACCCCAGCGAGTCTAGGTCTCAGTGATCTCCACATACTTGCATATTGCGTGACGTCTGCTGCACACCAAATTCTGCGTAATTGTAACTGAACTGTTTGTCGTCCCGCTAGCAAAGGTACAGTAGGTGTGGTTGATACATCTGTGGACCACTCGCATTCATTACTTAACACCCCGGCCATTGCAACATTATTGCGTCATCAGACATCAATGAGCTAGAATCCATGTAGGGTATGCTAATCAATTGATGTAAGGCTCAAGTGCGGTACCGCTAAGAACTGCTTGACAGGCATACTGGATGTCACTTCTTGAGTGGTGTTTCGCACCATGACTAGTGTAGCCTTCTTAAGTGTATCTATTGTGACTCTTCATGTACCATTACCACTATTAAGGGAGAATCCCTTACAGTCTGGCCATATAATTTATTTCTTATACTGCACTCACAGTTACCAATTTGGGGTGGTAGAATTTTCAATAGTTGAATTGGATATGGGTGGCATATAATTGATCCATAGTCAACATGCAAGCATTATAGTAGACATTCTTACTCACTATGTAACAAGAACACTTCCGCTCTGTGAAAGGCATTTTGTAAGTTGTATTTGCAGATCTTGCCATCTCTTAATTCAGCATTCAATAGGGTCTCTGTGGAAAACTTCTCAGTCACTGTCATTGGCATCATAACTTGTGTGTGTTCTCCTTTGATGTGTCTGAGCCATATTCCAATGCAGCTTCAGCAGAATATTCTGTTGATTCTGTTGATTCTTTTGGTAGGCCTTGGGTAAGGTGGATTGGCATTCAGTTTGGTAAGCCACTCCATGAGGTGTTTAGTGGCCCTGCAGAATGCCATTGTGTATCCTTCTTTGTTGGTGGCCTGGCATGGTTGCGTTCCGGGACATCATCTCATTTGATCTGTGTGTGGAGTACTTTGTCAGTGATGCCCATAAATGTGAAATCTTGGCACACATAACTGAATCTGTTTTTTGGCTAGCTCTTGTAATCACATTCAGGAGATTGTTGAGTTTGCTGAGTGGAACTATTTGAGCGTGATTGGGACTGCCTCAGTACCTGTATTTGCTATTGTTCGGCATAGATAATGCTCATGGGACTTATCATCATTCTTCAGTGCATTCAAGAGTACTCTGGAAGTCAGTTGTCTGCCAGATGAGATTATTTTCTCTGATTGCTTGGTGTGCTTACTGGCTCTCCTCCTGGCATGCATTATGATACATCTTTAGGTTTGCTTGCTACCACCCAACTTGGTACACATATCCTAGTTCTCTGAGTATACCAGTTGATTCATCTCCAGCTGCACTTACCACCACAATACATTTCACATGGTGAAATTAATTCACAGCCCAATGTTGCGGGACACCTGTTAAGGTAATGGTTTTTGGTTGGGGTGGCCATTCGTGAAGAGTCTTGCCCCTCTACTAAATGTTATTGCTTCGCCAGTGATTAATCTAAGTGGACTTCTAAGGCAACACTTTTTGGAAGAGCTTGATTTGGAAGTCGCTGGGTAGTTGTCAATGGCCATCATTGCTGTGCAGCTCAGAACCAATAAGTCTCAGTCAGGATGTGTTACGGGGGTTCTTAGTCCCAATAATCAATACAACATTTATTGAACTAAGTACAGCCGCCTATCCAAGTATCTCTTTCTGTCCTCGTCTTATCTTAAGACTCAACTTCTCGTTCCTGCGCAACGAGAACAGCCAATCTAAACCTATGCCACAGACCGTCTCCTCTGTAGATATATATCACGCCTCCCCTTTGAACAACTGGTCCTCGGAAAATTCCTCGAATGGTAGTAACCCAGTTTTCAGATATCTCAGCACCAGGTAGTCGATGTCTTCTAGTTGACAAAAACGAAAACCCACTCGGTAGGTATGGGTTAGGTGGTGCTCTTGCAAACTGTAAACAAGATTGCCGAAAGTCTCAACAACTTGTTGCAGTGCGTACTCAGATTGTGTATACCTGTGACCAGGCATATAAAGGGTATTCGCGTAAGTTGATTATTGAAGAAATAATGGCGGACTATTTCTTAATGGATAAATAGATAGATAGATAGAATTCTTAATAATATTTTAAGATCGTCTTCGGTGTTCTCTGAAAGCTAAGATGCTCACTGCTACTTCCCAAATTCCTTTGACCAACGCTGGCTCTTTATAGCCCATGCTCTCTTCTCAAGGTGATAGCGTTATCTCGGCCACGCCCTCCTAGCGCCGGGTAATAACTTGCCACAACACCCTCAGCTAATTGCGTTCATGCAATGTGGTTTGAAAGCTTTACGCTCCTGATAACAATCAGGCCATCCATTGCGCGATATCAGCATATCCTTCCTATCTCAGACATCTTTTGCAAACATACCAGTCGATAGTTGGAACATCTACCAAACAAGTTGATAATGCTTATCGCCTCTTAATCCCTCATTCACATGAGATATTAATTGCGTCATAGATTTAGTCGGCGACCAACCGATACTATGCCAACGTAGATTAAAGACGTGTAAGCGCGTATCCGATACGAGATTACATCGCAATCCAGACCACCCAAGTCAATGAGTAGTGCTCGCTCTAGGCGCGTCGCCTACATCATTAGTCCCTCAGTAACGTCATGCTAAGGTCGAGACTTATCTCCAGACCGGAACGTGTCTCTCGGAATTCCATCCCGTTACAGGTTGGGAGAAAAGTTCTCTTAATCGCATATGACTATCAACTGCCGTGTGTGATTACCACACATGTCCCGCAGAGTATCCAGGTGTGAACGAAGTACCCACACTTCGCGCGACCAACATGTACTCCTGCTCAAGAGCATGTTGCTGACCACTTGAATGTTCACATGCACTGGTGTTTTGCATATCGTAGATATGTATGCATCTTGTATCATAATTCAAGTATCATTATCGCTGCTAAGAGACGACCCCTAACAGGATGTTATTTAAAATACCATTGTTGGTAATATAACTCCGTAAGATATTGCTCTATATAGGTTGTATTTTTAGACCGCTGGATTTCACACATTGCAACGATATTCGGGATAGTACTCAGCCAAGTCATGCTGCGGGTATATCATTTATCAGAATCTCTGTACTCAATTGGTAGTCTTGTTGGTTGTGATAGAAACTAAGTACATTAGGTAGAATACAATTCCAAATCATGTTTTGTATGTCACCATAGTTAAAAGACTGATTATTGTCTTCTTGAAGTATTTGTACATCTTCAGGATGCATGTATAGGCCCTCATAAGTCCAATTCCCGCAGTCTCAATAATAGCGCTGTCTATGGATAAATCAGCTATCTGCAGGACCATTGGGTTTCATATCTGGGTCATTATATGTTGCCTGGGCTTCCAATCTTAAGTAAGTATTTTGCACTGCTGGAGGTTATGAAGCCTGCTGGAAGAAAAAGTGGACTAGACAGGTTTCAATGCAGGCTTTCAACATTTTCATTTAAAGATCCACTGGGTTGTAGATCCATCTTAAACAGTCCGGATACATGTACAAAATCAAGATATTGGGTCGGAATACAAACTCTATCCTTGGGGATTTTTCATATTTGCTTCAATGGTGAATGCCAGCTTTGCATTTCCTTCTGCTGCTATCTATTAGCCTCTGCCCCAAATAAAATGTTCACAACATCGGAGAATAGTAGAGATCCCATGAGGCTGTATGAGTATGATTTGCAACAATAGAGCTAATCCCTGTCATTCAGACACTCCCGTCTTCTCTCGGCAAGTCGGTAGCAGTCATTCATGGTACCACGGCTGACTGCCATCGGCCAGAGCCAATACCCCTGCTCCCTGGTTTCACATTCAGTGTCAACATGAGCTTATCTCCACAATTTTCCCATGGTGATACCTGCTGACATTGTGAATACTACCAGCTCTGCTCCCATCAATTCACATGGCTCAGGCAGTATCAAACACATTACTAGCATTTAGCACATCACATGTGGTTGCCCCCAAGAACTGAATATCTACAACTTGCAGTTGTTTACAAGTATGAGCTTCTGCACTTCCAGCTCCCTCAGAGAGAGAAGGAATAGTTTGTTCAATTCTAGGATTTCCAAGTAGCATCTCCAAACCTAACAACATCAGCAAGAAATATTTCCGTCCGGGCGGGATGGCTCCGTCAGAGTGGACGCGCTCCGTCAGAGCCGTCAGAGACATCCCGGTGGCGGATGACTCTGCGCCTGGCCTCAATACCACACGTCGCATTGCATATCGCCCTCCGATCACTGTTTCACCGTTTGTTCTTGCTCTGTCGGTCTCCTATTTTAAACGAACGCCCTGGCGTTGTGGCCAACTGTGACCATACGTCGGAATGGGTTCATTGGGTACCCGCTTGCATCGGGATTGCAATGCCATGGGTGACGCTGCGAAAATCGCTCCTCGCGTTCCTTCTACCTGTGCGCGAAATGCAATTCTCTCTTTACTAATTATACGGGATTGCAAGGCGATGGGTGACGCTGCGAAAATCTCTCCTTGCTTTCTTTCTACCTGCGCGCAAAATGCAATTCTCTCTTTCCTATTTATACACATCATTCCAAGTCGCCAGATCTATGTGGTTATTGACAATCGATCGTTCGTTCTGTCCGTCTCCTGTCTTAGTAGTAGTAGCTATCTCTGGAATTCCCTGCACGCAGCTGACGATGTTTCCCACGCTGAAAACTTGCAAAGCAACGGCTGCCAGTGCTTTTCTCACTTGTACAAATTTCAAGAAGGGATCCAAGTTACCCAAGTTTTCCAGTATTGTGGTGAGCGCCATGGCTAACCAGTACTCAACGAAAGCTCCATCCTCGTTTTGGAGTTTGACTTCGAATAGTCGTTATAGTTGCCACGGGAGATGCCCATTCACCGCGCCATATCACCTCCCCGGGCGTTGCTTTACCCACACCCAGTCGTTCCGTCGATCCCCTCCGCGCCAGCTCTGGCTTCCTGTCCATCGACACATCTGAGATATGTGTTCACCTTCTAAACCCCCAACTTGAACCTTAATACCGTGGTAAATACAGAGCTCCATTGCATGCAGTTGTTCATCCGATATATCCGTCTTGTTACGACTCTTATGCTTTATAACCTGCCGCGTGCCGCTGTATATTGCCGCACGGTGTGTTGCGTCTTGCGTATTGTCGAGTAATGCTCTGAAGTCTCTGATTATAGTGTCAGGATGCTATCCATCACGGCGGTTTTGGCGTCCCATGAATTCGGGCTTCGCATATGACTGGGGGCTCTGGGGGGCAGCCAGATCAGCACCGGAAGGGAGGACTTTGCAGGCGGCAGTGCTGTTCTCCCGATGCTGAGCGAAGGCTTGGAGATTGAGCTCTCTGATTTCAAAGCCGAGGATGCGACGCTCAAAGGCGATTTCTTGTGGCAGGTAGTTGAGATTGTGATTGGAGGGGTTCCAACCGTCCTTGAGGTTTGTTTTATGTGCTTGTTCATGTCTCTTGGCAGAATACTGTTGCAAAGCTCCATATCGACAAACCTGTTCGGCCCAATGAGACATCATGTGGATCTTCGGAAAGTTGAAGTCCACATCTAACTCCTTGGGAATATCTATCTCGTGGCTCATATAATCCCGCCAGGCGTTCATATCGTGCGGCTTCTTGGACGGCGTCCAAGTTTCAGCATTTGTTTCCTCGTCTACCTTTCGCTTCTTAATGAGTTCCGTACTCTGGGCATTGGCTTTGGCCTTTGCCTTTTTGCCGGCTCGCCCGAGTAAGAACACATCTTTGAAGGTGTGAAAACGATGCAAGGCGTCCTCCATGTAGCTCAATGTTGCATCATCGTGAGATTTATATTGAGCATACATATAGAATTCTA
>Ga0307515_10022581_pt1 | contig 11079 bp, 5 predicted proteins | sample 17_EM_MG_FD_194513 | JGI IMG/M metagenome (GOLD analysis project Ga0307515, IMG submission 194513) | Populus trichocarpa ectomycorrhiza microbial communities from riparian zone in the Pacific Northwest, United States - 17_EM | ecosystem: Host-associated > Plants > Roots > Unclassified | place... | reverse complement strand
CTTAGGCTAATACTTAGTTCGCTTTTTATCTTTAATATGCCATAAATAGGTGTTCTCTGGATATTCCCACTATTATTATCTATCTAGGCATTCTTCTATAAGGAATCTTCCTAGTTAAAGTATTAAGTCCCCTTATTCTTAAACTTCCGCGGGATACCATCTATATATGTATTTGGTATTCCTAAACCGTTTCTTATCTAGTGCCTAATACATTCTTATAGGGTATTTCCGGTTCTTTTCTTTTGGGTTTTTATACATGTCGCATATATCGTCTATGTATGCAATTCATGCTAATGTATGGTGCGCTGGGTGTCTTGGGTTAACTCTTAACTTATCTTCGTTTTTAAGTTTAAACCTCTGCCGCGCCGATCTAAACGTTGCTGTCTTATTTACTGGTACTAATATTCGCATCGTCTCTTTCTAGTCTATAGCTTGTTCCTCTAGGTTCTTTAACGTTATAATTAAGGCTCCTTTAATGTAGCTTATCTGTCTCTTAGACATTGCCTGATCTAGTATAACCTTTTTGTCTAACTATATGTAAAAGTCTTCCTACTTATTATTGTGTCGTTGCCTGAACCACTTTCGGTATAGCTTACTGAGTATATACGATCTATCCGTAAGGAAGTATCTTTTTATTGCTGCTTCGTAATAGCCTTTTGTGTATTATTCTTGGAACCTAGTTAGAATCCCTAGATTCTCTTCTTCTTCTAGTTCCGTAAGCCACTTAGCTCTAGGTGTACCTGCCTTTAGCCTATTAGTAACCTTCTATATAGGTGTCTTTTTCCTAAAGCGATCTAGCATTCTTAGCTCTATAGATTGCTTTTACTATATAAAGATTTATCTTCTAAATTCTTCTATGCTTTCTTATGGTTGTTATCTTTCCGATAGATCTTTAACATCCTCGTACTTCTTAACCAACGTATTAACTTTTTAATCTTTAGGCTGAACACTTTATTTACCTAGAATAACTAACTTTAAGCTTGCTTCTAACTTAAGTTTAGCTCCCGCCTTAGTTTAATTAGGCGTCTGTGGTGTTCTTATCTTATCCTAAGAGTCTTAAATCTTATCTATTTTATCTTAAGAATCTGATACCTGTGGGAAACTCTATCCCTCGCTTATTTGTATATCTTTGAACTAAGCTACTGCCCTGCTCTATTGGTTTCTGTCCGTTGTGGGTCCTTAGGTTGTCCTTATCCTAGTTTTGGAATCTTAGATCTCTTTTATCTTGTCTTAAGAATCTTAAGCCTTTGGCTTTTTACCTTTATTAAGTGGTGAGCTAGCACTAGCAGTTGTCTGCTTGCTTAATCTCTTTTAGATACTGCTCCTGCCGTCTTATAAAGCAATAGATGCCGTATCTAACGGTGTTATGATACCCGTTACTGAACCTTGCTCTATAGCGGTCTCAGTCTCTACTTCTGTTGCGTTATTGAGGTTTAGATACCCCCAGTTGGTTCCTTTACTATCCTTGTTGCTATTAATTAATAAGTACTCTGACTCTATTATTATTGTTACTAATCATTATCCGTACGTTACTGTAACATTTTAATTTAGCTTATAGAGTTAATCTTATTTTTTATCTAACTCTCTGGTTCCTCTGAGTCCTGTTAACTCTGGCTTTTATAGCTAATAGCTTGCACTATACTTGGCGTCTTTATAAATTTGGTATACGTTATTGTAATAAAACGCGAAACTTCTGATTGAATATTCTTTTGTTCCTCGCAGTATACTGTCGTCCCTCTATACGTGTGTGTCTTCTGCTAGTTGGGTTCCCTTTATTGCATGGTAACTTTAACTATTTTTGCAATCCCTCGCGAAATGACCCTGTTTCCCGCAATTTATATAAGCTCCGTTTTTGAACTATTAACTTTACTATGGAGTCCGCCTAAACGTCTTCTGCTAATGAGATCCCTGGTTTAGCCTCTGCTCTTTGGTCCTGTGATTACTAGATCCTTAACCTCTGGGTTTCTATAGTTTCTTGCTCTATCTTTTATGGGCTTCTTTAGTACTACTTAGGTCCATTGGCTCTGCGCTATACTATGGTTTCTGACTTAGCTTTTGTTGTTACGTGCTCTGCGCCTTATACGACTATGGAACTCTGTCCTAACCTCTCTTAGTCTGTTCCCTTTAAAAGATCCTATTGTTAATTTTTATTGCTTAATCTATTAATTCCCTTAGGGTGTCCGCATTTTTTATTAGAATGATTACATCTTGGACTTTAGCCTTAAGTCCCTGTTTATACTATGCCATAAGCGCCTTATTATTCCACTTAACTTATATAGCTAGCGTTTAGAACTATATTATATACTTAATTGCTAAGGTTCGTTGCGTAATGTCTTAGAGTTTTCTTTCCGCTGTGGTTACTACCTCCGGGTCTTTGAATATTTGTATAAGTCGCTTTATAAATCCTTTCTAACTTAAGAATATAAACCGCACCTCCTAATTAGTAGTCGTTATTCCATTTATCTATATTTCTATAAGGTAAGGCTTAAACTATTTAAGTGCTCTTCCTAACAAGAATAATCCTACGTAAGCTATTCGATCCATAGGTGTTGCTAGCTTTGCTCCCTCTTATATAACCTTAAAGTGCATTTGCGTAAGGAATCCTTTAAGCTTTAATCTCTCTCCTAAGAATCTTTTAATTAATAGTAACTTAACCTTTACTACTCCTATCCCGTTAATCCGTTGTTTAAGCGTTGTATTATTTTCTGTTAACTGGTTAACTATTGCTTATAGTTGTCTAACCGTTATAGGTTGTTGCGAGTTAGTATCTGCTATACTAGTGTCGCCTTCGGACCTTAAAGTTGTTGCCGCCGTTAATAGCGTTATAGTGGCTGCTTTTAGTGGCATGTTGTTCGACTTTTAATACTGTAACTAGGTAGTAATTATATAACGGAACCTTGTAGTAAGTACTACGGTAGGTCCTGTTAATGGGCTAGGTATATAGGTAATACGTAAAGTTAACAACGTAATAATAACTAGTGGAGTGGTTGCCTAACAGATTAACTCTAATTATATTCTAAGAATTACTATAAGGAAGGAACTATCTAGGTAGGGACTGAGGGTCCTTAAATATATAACCGTACTTCTATGAAATCCTTCTTATACGTAATGTATGTGTACTCTATCTGCTCTGTCACATAGATTATATAGATTACATAAATCACATAGATTACATCACGTGACTTGGTTACTATTCCTCGTCACATGGTTCTACCGGATCCATCCTGGACCGTGCTTGTATTAACCAACTAGCTTCTTCCGACTCTTCTCTAAGTAGTTGTAACATCGTACTTAAAGCGTCCGTAATATCTCCCCCTAAAAATATGCACCCCTTATAGGTCTACCAATTTGGCTTTAAATTATATAAATAAAACCTTATTTTATAGCTTTAAAGTAGAGTTATAAAATAAGCCCTTATTTATATAAATTAGAGCTATATTAGTAGGGCTATAGGGGGTATATTGTTTTAATGGTGGGGTAGATGCGCGACGTTGTCGCCGGAGCGTCTCCGGGCACAATCATCTTACACAACCGTGATTAATAAGCAATTAGTAAGCCCGCACAGGCCACTATCGCCAACTTAAATTCCGATTTGAATAATAAAGCACTATTTACACGTATAATACTCTAATATTCGGCCGTCTATTTTAATAGGGTCCTTTCCCTTTTTATTACCACGTGTGCGCTTGGCCTTGGGGGACCTAATAGTAAGTGCGCTAGCTTTATAAGCCTTATACGCGTTTATAGAAACTCCCTATCGCTATTACTTTAATTTTAACGGAATGCCAATCTCTTTTCGCTTAGAATTAATAACCTCTTTTAACTCAGGATTACTAGGACCCTCATTAGTATTACTTAAGATTAATATAAAATTACTATAAGCTAATTAGGTATAGGTCCTTTGAGCTCTAGTACGCGCTGCTTTACCAGATTAATGGAGTAGGAGAGGTAGCGGCTCTTAATAGTTATTAGGTACCGAATAGGTCGCAATAGGCTCCTTCTTACTAATATTTTGGTAAGGATCGCCCAATATAGTATTATGGAGTACCTCCGTGTTATTAAGCCATAAGTTATTATTGTCCTCCCCTAATTCTAAAATAACTACCTTATCCTCTAACCCCCCTAAATCTTCATTATATAGTACTGACGGCCCGTTAAACGGTAGCTCCTTATCCTCCTTAATATTCTTATCTACTTCGTCGGCTGGTTCTTTGTTTTGGATTAAAAATTAGCTAAGATCTATGCTGCTGCTCAGTTAAGTAAGTATAAGCCGACTTCTAGACTCTACCTGCTTCTTCTGCTTCTAGGCCTTCTCCTACCTTTTCTTTTAGAGCTTTTGCATAGTAACGTTAGCAGTATATTTAGCAATTTTAGCGCTTATTTTACCCCGCTGGTTGGCCTTACTATATTTTTTTTTAGGTAGTAGCTACTAGTGAGCCTTTAGAGGAACCTTAAATAGAGCGCCCTCCGGCAGTAATTAAAGCTCTGTTTGTCTAGTTAAAATAGCTACTTAAGCCACCTTAAAGTCTTTAAATTTATTAGTAAGCTTGCTTATCTCTTTAGTAGGAAGGTCCTTGATAATATTAAGGAGCCAGAGAACCGATAGCCGGATCCTGGTGAGAGCCTCTAAGTGCCTTAGTAGTAGGTCGCCCTAGAACGCTATATCCTTAATATATTACGGCTGCCAATCTAGAGCGGCAATTAGCTTTGTTATAATACACTAGCGAGGGTGGATTAAAGCTGGCAATATAGGAAGCCTCTGTATTAAGCACTGAATAAGTATATAGCGATAGGGGAGGCTATATCGGTAGGGGTCCTTGCAGTTATAGTTGTCCTGCTTTTATTCTTAATTAGCCCACTTCTGCTTTTCCTTATTTGTTAAAGCTCTTATACTACGTATAGAGTTAAAGATTCGCTTAAGCGCATAGTGTGTTACTATACCGTTAATTTGCGCGAAGTGGTGCTGAAAGAGATCTAGGGTAATAATTTGGGGGAGGGACATTTCGGACGTATATTCGGATTTGATTAACTCCTTATATAATATTGAGATCTATTTCTTTAGCTTAATTATAGTATTCTTAAGGCTTAATTAATAATTGGTAAAGCATTTTAATCCTCTGTTAATACCCTTACCTTATTAGCTTACTGCTGTACCTAAATTTGGAAGGTATCTAGTGAGGGAGTAAGTAGTTAAGGAAAAGTTGACGTTAAAATAAGGTTTTTAAGCTGGGAAATAGAATGTCGCCACGAGATATTTAGATGAGCTTTACTATAGGCTAGCCTATAGTAAAGCTTATCTAAATGCCTTATGGCGATATTTTATTCCCTAGCTTACTAAAACTTACCTAATATAATAGGTAATTATCTGGCTCTCCTTTTTAACGTATATAGTCTAAAACCACACCTTATTGCACGGGTGTAGCTTATCTAGGACTGCCTTTTAATTGGCTTTAAGCTCTGCTACCGTTTTAGATTTTAGGTAGGGCTAAAATAGTTCCTTTACTACCTTCCTCTCCTCCGCTAAGTAGCTATATGGCCTCTTAGCCTTTGTTTAGATCCCCTTATTAATCCGCTTCTTTATTACCTTTATGGCGTGCTACTAATAGTACTAGAGAACAACTGTAATTAACTGCCCTACTAATAAGGCGGCTGTAAGGCCCTTACCAAAATCGGTAATAATAACTTTAGGTGGCCGTTTTTAAAGTTTCTGTTAAGCAGACTCTAGTAAAAAGGTCTAATCTAGCTAAAACTCGCTTTTAATAAATAACTATATTACTGGGAAAGAGGACCCTATATTAGTGACGCTAGTAATAATAGCTAATAAGAGCTTGGATTAATTGGTATTAAATATAGCATCTATTTAGCAGCTAAAGTCGGTAATAAACCTTTGCGCTAAATTTACCTAGATAGAAAGCCAGAATATAAGCTACTAGAGACTCTGGGCAATTGGACGACCTAATTCTGGATTAATTATATAGGTATATTAAGACCGGTACTCAAATCTATGCTAGTAGAGAAGTAGCTTAAGCGCGCCGAGCGCTCGCGGCTGGCCCTTAGCTCTACTAGGAAAGCCGCTTAACGATTGCGTTAAGCTATAGTATTTCTTCTTGCTTATATATAACTCCTGGGCAGAAAGCTGACGCTATATAGTAAGATAGGTCTCTTAAGTTGCCCTAAGAGCGTAGGCTTCTGCAGCTACCTCTTTAGCCTCTGGTAGTTAATCCTGGTGGCTAATATAAGTAAGGGGATTTGTAATAAAGTTGTGTTCTAGAGCCTCTAAAGCATCTAGATTAGAGTGCTTGGTATATATAATAGTCGCCACCTATCCTTTAATATTACCAATATAGCTAGAAAGCTTCTTCTAGGCCACCCGAATACACCAGCCGCAGTTCTTTTGGTGTACCTTAGTGGCCTCTCGCTGCCGGTTGCTATTCTTACCGCAAAAGTTGTTTAACTTGCGGTAGTTCCGGGTATGCTTACTATAGTATTTACAGCCAAAAATACGGTGCGGTTGTAGAGCGGTTTTATTACCTAAGGATAGTGTAATAATAAAGAAGCCTTTGCTAAAGGTGTAGTCCTAGTATTAATTAAACGCGGCGTTAGAATCCTTAAAGGTCTCGCTATTGTATAGCTCTAGAAGGTGGTGGGCGGGCATAGAGTTAACCACCCTTTTTACTACTAGAGCTAGGTCCGGGTGCAAACGGTAGTTCAGTTGCTACTCCAGACGCTAGATCTTAACTTCTGGTAACGGCGATTAAAGCCATAGTGGAAGAGGATTATTTATATTATGTATTGAAGAAGTAGAAGTAGTATAATATTTATAACCGCTGGGGTTTGGAGTTCTAGGAGGGGGTAGAGAAGAGAACAACTCCTGCGCAGAGGCCTACGCCAAGCTCTTTATACCCGTATACTATAGCTGGCGAAGCCAAGATAGAGTTAACGGAGCCTAAGAAACCTTACGCTAAGTATCTAGAGTAACCTGGTGAGGGGGGGGTGGGGTATTAAGGACTTTAATGGGGTTACTCTGGCGATTACTAGGTTTTCGTACTGGAGCAGTAAAGGTAGTATAGGTAGTATAGGTAGCAGGACGACGCTGCAGGAGCTTATTAAGGTTAGGAAGAGTTGAATTAATATTAAATAAAGAGCTATCGGCTATGCTATATAGTAGGAAGTTAATATAGGCTTTATAAGGTGTAGATTTAGAGCGACTTTGTAGTGGAAAACTTCTAGAAACTTGCTATTAAAGTCGTCCGACTTTGGCGTTATATCTTAAACCTAGCATTAAAGTTTACTTTATAAGCTGTTTAGGGCTTTTAGTCTATATAATAAGCTATCAATTCCGCGCCCTAAACTAGTCTATTTACTACCTAGTTGTATAGATATTCTATGGTGTAAGTTGCGGTGAGGACATGCTTTTTTGAAGTTCTTCCGCACCCGATAGCGGCCCGTGCAGGTGCATTAGTAAGCGCTTATTAATCACGGTTGTGTGGGATGATTGTGCCCGGAGACGCTCCGCGTCGTCGCTCTAAGCGAGTTCCCGATATTTCGGTGATGACTGTAATGCGTGATTGACGTCGGTGAACGATTCGAATGAGCCCCTCTCTGCCACCAGGCCTCTATCGCGACCCCTACTTTGGTGTAGCAATGGAGCCTCCCCAGCTAACGCCCTCTCTGCGATCGACGCTTTCTATACTTTTACCCACCTCCTATAGGAGCCGTAGTAGAGTTACAGTGACGCCCGCGACGCCCGCGACGCCCTAAAAATAAGCTTATTGCGATTATAAAGATTAAGATATTATTATTATTATATAAGGCTTGCAAATGCGATAGTAGTATCGCGATTGGGGTGTGTGGAGTCGCTATATCGTCACTTTGGCACGCATGTGAGAGCTCCATATTAAAATGGAATATGGAACAGGAGCTCGAAGCCACATATTAAAACGGTGCCAAGAGCTCTATTTCAACTACTGTATACAGTATAGCTTGCAAATTTGACGCGCTTACCGATATGGAGGAGCTCCATATTCAAAAGTCGCCGTATTTACCGAACGACACCCTCATATTCATATTTGAGCTCCATTTCGGTTACAATGTGGAGCCTCCATATTCGTAACGGAGGTGCAACCGAACGACCCCTAAGACAAATACATTTGCATACCTCTACAGTCCATAAAATTAAACGACTTTTTTCTAACAGGCCGCAGGATTACTTCCAACGGAAGGGGATAGGTTTAGTCAGCAGTTTGACATGGTTTCCACACATGCCTGATCTTCAACGCCTACATCGCGGCCGCAGCAGCCACATAACTCAAGCCAATCTGCTATCCGCTTCCACCCCATATACACCTACAACATAAAAAAATAATACCCTCACACCATTCGCCATCAATACGGCGGAACATTTCACCGCCCTGAGGATCCTACCCCGCCGCTGAAGAAACCCTTCAGCAAACTGTCTGCTGCTCCACCACAGAGCCTTGTTCTAATTTTTACATTTACGTTATCCTATCCACCATAGGAAGTTAGCAACTTACCTTTTTTCAAGCCTAATACAAGCCTGGGAGAGGTGTTACTATGCCAACTTCTCCTAGAGCATTCCAATACGAAGCACTCACCGAAAAGGATGGAATTCGACTGATAATCATCCCGCCGAAAGTCTCAGGCAACAGAACCGTAAGCACTGCAGACCCGGACGCACTTCAGTGCAGCCTTATTCACATAACTCTATCACATTGCGAAGACGAGATCATAGACCACTACACGGCGCTGCCATATGTCTGGGTCAACGAGTCGCCCGTACGAGTGACTGCGAACCTGTACGCAGCCTTGAATGATTTGCAGGATGAGACACGAGTCTTGCGTCTCTGGGCCGATGCTCTTTGCATTAATCAGAAAGATGACGAGGAAAAGAGCTAGCAAGTGATGATGATGGACAAAATCTACAAGCTGGCACACCACACAATCATCTATCTTGGTCCTCTGACTGTTGCTTTAGAAGCACTGCTGAAGGCTTTGGCCTCAAGAACGGGCACTGAGAAAGAGGTAATCATAGGTGACCTCAATCTCTCTGCGATTGATAGCGACAGACTTGACCTTCTCCGTCGGCCCTGGTTTAACCGTGTGTGGGTGCTTCAAGAGTTGGTCCTGGCACGAGACCCGTGGGTTCAATGTGGGAAACTGCGACTGAGGTGGGACCGTATATGCGACTTTCTGTATCGAACAGTACAATCACAGGACAGCTCGATGGGTCGAGAAGACATGACACTCTTAGGGATGCAAAAACTTCGAAACTTATACCGCGCGAGTTTATTTTCCGAAACGCCAAAGCCGGATCTGCTCGATTTGGTAGTATCTCGCCGCGGTCTTGGCGTTAGTGATGGCCGTGATATAATTTTTGCTCATCTCGGGCTTGCCTCAGACCTCCCTGATCACAGGATTGCAGTCGATTACAAGAAATCTTGCATGCGTGTATATAAAGACTTCGCTCTTTATGTGATGGAAAAATTCGACATTAACCATATAACCTGCCACGTCGAAGATATACCCCCGGAGCAGCGAATGCAAGGTCTGCCTTCTTGGGTGCCTGATTGGACTTGGCTACCACAACACAAACAGCGATATAGATTTGATCGGTACCAGGATGATAAATCAAGCCGCAGCCCAAGACAGAAGTATTTTCTAATCGAAGAATCATCCGTTCTTGTGGTTTATGGCAATATACTAGATCCTATCGTGGATATTAGTGTTGAACTGTCGAGCTCACTATTCTCAGCCGCCCAACGACGACAGTTCCAAGACGGCTTTAGATCTCTAATAAATGATCATGATACCCTTGACCAGCAGAATATTTTCCAGCAAATGTGGAACGCATGGCGTGCAGTTCTTGGAAATGATGTAACATTTAAGTCTTACGAGATCCCTGCATATATGTATCTGCAACTTTCACTCGAAAAACTATCTACAATTTCACCCTATTCAGACGCTTTACCAGGCAAACACCTTCTCTCTCTATTTGACCCGAGAATATCCTCAGCTCACCTTATCGAAGGGAGAAGACTAGCTAAATTAGCCAGTGGCCGGTGTTCCATAGTCCCAGCTTCTACATGTAAAGGAGACATTTACGTCGAGGGATTAGAAGCGTCATGGATACTTCGACCATTGAACTCCTCTAAGCGGGATCAGCATCTAGAAGCGCAAATTAGGGACCTATTAGGACATAATTTGAACCCAGATGATCGGCTTGGAATTACGCCAATCGAACACTGCGTGCTTGTTGGTCAGTGCTGGTCTTATTTCGATTCACTATATGGGAATTCCAGATCCCCATTTTCACCAACTATTTATGCTATTCATTAAAGGAGTTCAGGCCACACAATAGGAGTAACACGAATTCAAAATAAATATCAAGCAATACTCATATATTACCCACGATACCCCATCTCATTTTACCTTGAGCAGGACCCAATGCACGCGCAAAACCTACCTACAAAATCAACCCATCAAGCATCCTCTTCAACTCCCAAACTCCTTTCCATTGCCCTCTCACACCTACCAATCCCCCCACTCATCCTCCTTCCCCGCCGGCGCCTGCCCTCCCGCCCCCACTCCCCCCTTCTTCATCGCCGCCGTCCCAATCCCCGCCGGCTTACTCCTCACCGCTGCGACCCCCGCCCCGGCCCCCGCCGCCCTCACCTCGCCCGCAGTAGAAAACTCATCCCAGAAATCCCTCTTATCGGGCGCGGGCCCCGTCGGCGGCTGGCCGAACGAGTCCCAGAAATCCTTCTTCTCAGGCGCTGTTGTACTGCGGGGCCTGTTCGCCGACGACTGATTGGGGTCATGGTCATCCGCAGAGCCCTCGACGAAGCGGGACAGCGAGGTCGCGGCGGCGGAGGTGCCCTGCTGGATGCCCTGGCCAAGCGTGGCGGCTGTTTGGCGGGCCTGGGCTGCGAGATCGGCTTCGGCGAGCTGCATAAACGCATCTTAGCAACTGAAGAATTCCCGTCCGGCGTAAAGCAGATGTAGAGAATGCTGTGCGAGCCTAATCCCCAACCCCTATCCTCATGCCCATCCCACCCCCTA
>Ga0307515_10022580_pt1 | contig 11079 bp, 2 predicted proteins | sample 17_EM_MG_FD_194513 | JGI IMG/M metagenome (GOLD analysis project Ga0307515, IMG submission 194513) | Populus trichocarpa ectomycorrhiza microbial communities from riparian zone in the Pacific Northwest, United States - 17_EM | ecosystem: Host-associated > Plants > Roots > Unclassified | place... | reverse complement strand
AAATATTGGTCTTAATATTTTTTTTGTTTTCTTTTTATGGGGTTATCTTAATGTTATACCCATGATCACGAGGTTAGCGGGTTTACCTGGTTTGACTAGGAATATTTTTTTCCTTGTTTTTTTTTAATTTCTTTTTGAATTTCATCTTTCAGCATTAAGTTGTTTGGTGATTGAGCTTAATAATTTTATTCAATTTATTTTCAGTAGGGTTACCCTGGTGTCCTGGCCAAATATCATATTTGAAATGCTAACCCAGATAAGCTCGGGTTGGGTTTTCTTTACCTTTTTTTGTTTTCAGTTTTCTTTCACTTTATTTACCTTTTTTGTATTTTTTTCTTCATGTTATTTAATTAGTTGAGTTTATTCAAATTAATTGAGTTAATTAATTTAATCTTAAATTTATTTTTTGTTTTTTAAGAACATTTGTATTGCCACGAATTTTTTTTTTTAATTATGTTGAAAACAATTAGATCATCCTGCAGCACAACAACGTGAGTTATCTCTATCATCAATTGGTATAAATTTATTTTTTATTTTGAAAATTCTTTCAAACCACACAGGAATAGAAGGAAGGCAACTAGAAGTGTAAGATATATTTAATACTTGTATAACATGAATTATGAAATTATTATAATTTTTTCATTATTAAACTTTGAAATGTAAATGTGCAATGTCCCACCTCGTCAGGTACATGCAAGACTAAGGCATGAGCGAAATACAGTTTAGATAACCCTTCTCCAATTGCCACCTCACGCATCTCTCTCGCTCCCAATTTCAATAAACCAGAAGCTCCGTATTACACGAGAAATCCATTTCAATCCTTCTTCCCTTTCCATTCAGACAAAAAAAGAAAAATCACATATTTATCAAAGAAAAGAGAAGAGAGAGGCGGTGCAAGAAAGTAGACAGTCGAAACCCTAAAAATATGCTTCTAGGGTTTCGTAGAACCCAATCGATAGAAATCAGTGAGGGATTTATTAGTTTTTGTATTTAAATACAATACAATAAAATGGGAGGCGAGGAAATTAATCGGAGTAAGGATAATCCGTGGCCGTCTCCAAACAGACCGCCACCGTACCAAGGAAAATCCGAAGACATGAGTCTCTGGGGAGTTGTCATGTTCGGTCTAATTGGTGCCACTGCCACCACCTACGCTGTTAGTGCTCTTTCTTAATCTTGTTCTTCTATTATTGTTTATGTTTATGTTTAATTTCTTGGAGATAATTTATTTATTTTGTGGTAGATAAGCAAATGCATTCAATATGTATTGGTGTAATTAGTAATTAAAACGTTGGAATCTGCCTTAGTAATTGAGGAATGGATAACACGTAAAGTTGTTTCATTAGATTCTGAGAAAGTTGATTGATTTGGCATGGCAGGCCAGACGGCTGCGGTGGACTATTGATGAGTTGTATGCTCAGGTAGACTATTGCAAGTATAAATGCACGGCCTTCCTGCATCGTTAACTTAAATTCAGCTCTCATTTTGGTCAAATTGAATGCCCAAGAGTAATCTCTATTTTTTTATATATCATTGAAAATTTAGCTAAAGTTTATTGTTTAGAAACCCAGTCTCCAGGAAAATATTGTCTACAATAAGAAGTGACTGGTTCTGAGTGTTTAGTCTGCTAAAAGAATGTGAATTTTATAATTATAATTAGAAGAAAAGAATTTTCTTTTTATGTTTTTCTTGTTTATGCTTGCCAATGGCTGAGCTGATCATGTCTGTAAATGTGCCTGATTAGCTAACCAGGTCACAATCAGCATGGAAAGGAGCAACTGGATCTGCCAGGTCATTTCGGACATATTTTCAGGAGGAAGCGTGCAAGAATTACAATCGTCGAATGCAAGAAGCATATGAAGAGGAAATGGAGAGAGTGGTGAGTTTTGGTCTTGTGAATCATTCCTTTTGGATGCCATATTAGTAACATTATTAGATTATGGAACCCCGCGGAACATACTTTATCAATTTTTTGTTATATGGTTTCTTCATATATGCCTTCACATATTATCCTGCAAGTATTTGACTGCTTTGTGTTGTGAAACTAGATTGTTGCTAGCTCTAAGAGTAATAGGTGGGCTTAGAGTAGATAGCAATTATCTGTCAAGCTGGTTCTGGTACATTGCCATGAACTTTATGTTACTAATCTATTTTATTTTCTTCATATCTTGTCATTTAATTGCATGAGGAAGCAAGGTTTTCAAGACGGATCAATTGGAGTACTGCTCCTTATGCAGTTTGAATTCAGAAATATGTTTTTGAATTCAGATCTATAATGCTAGTCTGGATGCATAATAGCTTAAATAAGCTGATTCTTAGCCATCAAAACAAACTACAAATTCTTAGCAAGTTAGGCTACTTCTGGTTAAAATTCTCTGTCTCTATCTGAGTTACATTGTGAACAGAAAGGTGTCTTTCCCTGCTTTGCCCTATCCACTTGATCTATATTTCTGCAAAACTTTTTTTTTATGCCTCAAGATTGGGGTCAGATAGTAGAAACATAATAGGGGTCCTTCTTTGTATTAGCTTAGTTATCTTAACCATTTTGTATTTCTATAACAATAGAACCTCGAAGAATTCTCTAGACCTAAGAAATTCTGTCGTATAACTCTCTCCTTCTGTTGGGTCCTCTTCAATTCTGTTTATAAATCATGTAGGTTGCTTTTCTTTGTATGCACCATATCACAGTGATAAGCCTAGTTTTGTCTTTCTCTGAAGCTGTCAAATTCATTTATCCTGCTCTGATTTTGATCTCTCCAGCAGTTTCCTTTCTTGATTGTATTTGCATGCAATTATGATGTATTGATGTTGTCCTTTTGTTTTTCAGGAGCGTATAAGACGTGTGCAAAGTGTGTTTAACCGTGAAAGGAACAAATACACAAGGGACCATGAGAAGTGGAGGGAAAATGGCCCAGGTGCATATCATCAAAATTTTCAGCGTGATGATTGGTATTGGAAAACTGATACGTCTTTCAGAGAACAGAGAACTAACTTCAGGAGAACTTCAAGAGACAGTGGAAGCTATTCATTATCACATCATTACTCAGTTTTGGGACTTGACAGGTAATGCCAAGAGCTATTAGTACCTATTTGTGAGACAGTCAACTTGTGTAGCTGTCTTGATTCTTGAGATATATAGCTTTTTTAGATGATTAAGAGGCTTTTGGAATGTGATACAGTATAATTAAGCTTCTCAATTTATTTAATCATGAGATTTTCTCAGTTATCTGGACTGTACCATTAACAGTTGGGATTAACATATTTTCACTGGACTTTTTGTGACAGGTCCAGAACAATACCATATACTGAAGCTGAGATTAAGGTATCACTCATGATAAATATCATCTCTTTGAAATCATTATTAGCCAGTGATCAGAGTTGACAATTGATATTTGTATTTCGAGTCCCATGAAACCCCCACTGAACAAAAAAAAGAAGCTATTGTGCCATTCACATCTTATCTACATCCTCTATTTAGAGTATTATCCACACCGTCATGTGTTTAAATCTGTAATCTAACTTAAGCTCCAGATTCTCTATTTAGTATGTTTACATTCATGTATTTTCTACACATTCTCTTCTTACTTGAAAGCTTGGAAAATGTTAGGGGTTGACTATTGTGCTATTTATATCTTATCTGCTTTCTGTACATGGTGTTATCATCCATGTCTTCATGTGTTCAAATCTTTAATCTGACTTAAGCACCGGATTCTCTATTTAGTTTATCTACTTTCATGTCTTATCTACACATTCTCTTCTTACTTGAAAGCTTAGGGGCTGATTATTGCTGATTGCATCTGTAATACTCAATTCCACTTGGTTTCATTGCCTGCTCTTTTTTCAAATCAAGAGCTTCATCTTATAACTGGGGATTATTGTTCTCTTTTTTGATACATGCGATTCTAAATGGACTTTTTTCTTTTATATATATGCAGACGGCATTCAGGACCAAGGCAAAGGAGTTTCACCCAGATCAGAACCAAGATAATAAAGGTTGGATTTTGTTTTCCATCGCTAACCGTGATCTTGTACTGTGATGCCACAGCTTTGAAGTGAAACTTAAAGTTGCTTCTCGTGATTTATTGCAGAGGCTGCCGAGGCAAAGTTCAAAGAGGTGATGATATCCTACGAGGCCATTAAGCTAGAAAGAAAGAACACTAAATATTGAACTTCCTGACACTGGTCGAGGGGATTGCAAAATGTTCCTACAGATGAATACTTTATTGACAGTGGTTCCTCCGGGAAAAATGAATCCAATAGGAACTTAATTTTGGGGAGAATTTGTTATTATATCGATAGGAGGTTGTGTGGAGAGAAGTGAGTATATATTCTTTCAGGAGCTAGATATATAAATAAGGCAAGGTAACTCGTGTGCAGAGCCTTCTATGCCTAATTCGAATTGTGTAAAATATTAGTTGATTTTGACTATAGTACCCAGTTTACATATCAAACAAGCTATGTCACGGGTTGGATTTCTTTTCCTGGTTATTTAAATATGTTTTTTTTATATAAAAACATCAAGTGGAATTCAAAAAACTTGTGTATATATTTAATAAAATAAATTGAGAATTATATTTGTTAATAAATAAATATAAAATTATTAATGGTAAATAAAAATAAAAATTAAAAAATTAAAAGTTTGATATGGACCAAGATATTTTTCCTTGTTTTATGGTTGTGTTTAACTATTTTTGTTCACAAAAATAAAATTTTTATTTAATTAAATGGTAATAAAAATAATTAGACAAAAAAACATTATGTAAAATTTCACATATTAAAAAATTATTTGAAAATAAATATTTTTAATTTTTTAAAATAAATTTCATTTATATCATAAAAAATAAAATTATAGATGAATTAAAATGATCTCTCAAAAAATTAAACGCGTACAAAATAACTAAAAAACAACCTATATTTAAAATAGGTTAGATAAACAAAATAAAAGAGATAAGTTGTATTAATATAAATATAAGTTTAAAAATTATTTTGAAAAAATACACATAAAAAAGCATTAATTAAAAAAATATAAAAAAATGCTCAGACACTGCTAGGCCTAGCAAGCTAAACCAGTGAGCTTAGCCTATCTAGTAAAGGCTCATGCCCAGGCTTGTAAGAGTAGCCAACGTGCTTTTACCCTTAATTTTTTTTATGGGGCTGATGATATATCGTTCGTTTTAATTTTTCTTGAAAAAAAAGATAAGTTAGACAACATGTCGTTTGCTGAGGCAGATGACACGTTGTTTGATATTACCTAGTTTCCAACCACTATAATGATCGGAAAATCAAGGCATAAGTTTTTTTAACTAGAAAACTAATTTTTCAACTAATTTTGACCCAAAATACCTATAAAAACATTCTAAGTAACTTGATAACCTCATTCATGCCCTTAAAAAACCAAAGAAAAAAAAAACATCACAAGACCCGAAATCAACTTGAAAACAAAAATCTTACCAAGCTCGGATATATTGTTCTAAGCAATTCCAAGGTAAAAAAACATGTAATGGGTGCCAACATAAACTTTCTTTTTAGAGTCAGATTCCAGTCATTTTCTCTCACATCTCTCAAATTAAGAATAAAAAAATAAATAATATGAAATCTGACACCAAAATTGATTTTGGCCTTCAATTTTAAAAATTAAAAGGACTTGATATTTATAATTTGAAAAGTATAGGGACTATAATAAATATTTTCCCCAAACTTTGTTAAAGCCACCCATCCCTTCTGTATTTTTCACTTTGATCCTCTATCTTTCAATCTCACCCTTCTACAATAAATTAGCCTATAATCTAGTCCAATAAGGGTCAAATTAAAAAAAATAAACAAAAAAAAGGAATTATGAACATTCTGTCCACATTTTCACATGAAGGGATTTACAATGCATTTTGTACAGTAAATTCCCTATGCATTTTAGATTTATAGTTAATACTTGTGTCTCAGTGTCTTAAAACATTGATTTGAATTTGGTTGAGATTTCATAAACAGTTTACAGTGGTTAGTTCATTTTTGCAAGCTTTTTTCTACATAATTGACATTAAAAGAGGAGATGTTAGTAGATCATTAATCAAAAACTTTTCAGAACGTTGCAATATATAATTTTGAGGATATGAAGATGTCATTCTAGAAAATTACATCCACAATCTACATGTCACTATCCAAAATCTAAGTCATTATTAGAACTTGAACCAGGATCGAGATAAATTTTTCTTTAAGGTAAAAAAAAAAAAAAACTTAGATGGTGTTAATATTTTTAAAAGAGTAAGAAAAATTTGAAACCCATTTCATTAATTCTAAAGGTTTAATAAGCTTAGATATTTAATAATATGATTATAAAAAAACCAAAGAAAAAAAAAAACAAAAAAAAAAGGACATTGACTAATAAAAAAATAGTTAGCACTTGTCAATACTATAAAAAGACATCTTTTAGATATTCTTAAAAGATCTCAATGATCTTATTTCATAACAAAGTAAAAATTAAATGAAAATATGATAACTTCATTAAAAAAAAAACAAAAAAAAAACTTAAAACTCAATTACCAGTAAATCAAATGGAATTTTAAAAAATCATTTAAAAAGAACAAAAAAACATATCTAGTCAACATGTAAAACTCGCAACTCAGTTGTAAGATCAAGATAACCTCTAAAATAAGTTGAATAAAACAATGAAGGTCAACTCTCAGACAAACTAAATGATGAAAGGAGAAATTGAAAAAAAAACAATTAAGAAAAATCATGAAAATACCCAAGTCAACCCGATTTAATTCGATTAACTCGCATCATGAGATATGAGATTAAGATAATCTCATAGAAATAAAAAAACAATTCACGAAGTTGAAGGTTTAATAACTATTGAATGATGAAATTGAAAAAAAAATTCTAAAAAAAAATCCAAAAAGAGAGTCAAATCAGGCTAATCATCGAAGTCTGTAATCCGAATCATGAGATTGAGTCTCCATAAAGAAGGTAAACCAAAAAATATCATGAAGAAAAATTGTCGACCACCTCAAATAAAAAAAATAACAATAAAAAAATAAGAACTAAATCTGGTATAAAAATTAAATGAAATAAAACATGAAGGATGAAATTAAGAAATAAAATGAATAAGGAAAAAAAAACAAAAAAAAAAAACAATCAAAAGAATGGGAATCAAATATGGTATAAAAATAAAATAAAATAAAAACAATAAGGGATGAAATTAAAAAATAAAATAAATCAAGAAAATGATAAAAAAAAAACTAGCATTTAAAAGAATAGGGAACAAATATAATATTTGAAAAAATTAAAGAATAATAAAATTAAAGAATAATAATTTTATAAATTAATTTAAATAAAACAAATAAAAAAACAGATATCAAATATAAAGAAAAATAAATTGAATGACTCTTTTGGAAAATTGAATGGCTTAACGTGTAAATTAAAAAGATAAGAGAAAATTAAAAAAAATATTAGTGTCAAAACAAAAATTTATAAACAACACGCGCTGCTCTAGGAAAGTGTTTGGGAACGCGGTGCAAACCGTGTTTTCAAAATTTTTGAATTTTTTTATTTAAGATAATTTTTTTATATATATATATTTTTAAATCGTTTTGATATACTATTAAAAATAATTTTTATAAAATAAAAAACTTTATTTTAATATATTTTAATCTAAAAAATACTCTAAACAGTCATCACTGCTACCATTCTAATCATAACTTTAAATATGAAGGCGCCAGCCGCCGCTGATGCATGCAATGCTCACGCATGTTTATTAAATTACCAAAACCCTTTCACACTAGTTAAATGGTGATTTAGTAATTTTATTAGATGGCCCCGACGACAATGTTTAATATTATGGCTCTGACAACAATGTTATTTACTTCCTTGTCGTAAACAACCCATCACCGTATAGAAAAATATTCACAATTTCTTTGTCATATGATATTCTAACTCTAGCCCTATAGCCTTTATTAGGGCTCATGAATTCTTAACACCTTTCCTTGCTACTATTCATGAAATTATAATCTAAATTATTATGGTTTTGTAATTACTGAGCTTTAAGCTGACGTCTCAGCAATTTTCAGTACTGAGCATCTTTAAATCAGGGAAACTGTTCTTTTTTTGAAACTTTGAAAACACATTCATTTTTTAATGTCTAGAGAGACCATAGATTCGATCAATAAAAAAAAAAAACAGAAGAAAAAATCAAACTCCAAGTATAGATTCCTTTTTTTTTTGGTAATCGCAGACCCCTTTTTGGAGTTGTTTAGCTGGTGAGGAGCCCTATATATGAAAATTGAGAATAAAAAAATGAAAAGTTTTAATATGAAAATACATGGTAGGAGTACAAAACAAATTATATTGTTTGTTGCCGTTTTACTAAATAAGATAAAATATCTGGAAAATACTCCAAATTCCAATATTGGAAGAATTCTTAACGACTGACAGAACATCTTTTTCACACTATATCGCGATTAAAAATTACAATTACAAAGAAGACTGAAACATTTAAGAGTTTCCTGTTCACTCAGTGGATTATAATTGTATCATGAGTTTCTTTTCATCCTTTGTTTTTTTTGTCACTTAAGTTTTTTTTATTAGATCCTTCCAATTTTTTATTTTTTTTTTAAGGTTTGTGTTGGTAATTTGTCCCGATTAACTTTTCACAGTTTTTTGTGGTGTCTAGAGAAGTGTCAGATATTAAATCGATGCTCGATATAAAAAACTCAAATTCAATTTTTTTGATTAAATATAATTAAAAAACCAAGGATTAAGTTTGATAATTGATCAAAATCCCATGTTGTTTATTCTTAGACCCTGGAGTTTTTTTTTCAATTTTCTTTCGATTTTAATCCCTCTTTTATAAGTTTTTTACATTCCGATCCAAAACTTTATTTTTTTCATGTTTTAATCCCTAAACTTGAGAGAGTGGCTGTATTATGATGAGAGAGAGAAAATTTAAAAAATGATACTTTTCAATGACAAAACTCATTGTTCTTAGTGCAATGGATTTCATTTGATGAAAGGAATTTCATTTAGGGTTTTTTTTTGTCATTTATCTTGCCTAAAAATCAGATCATGCTTTGGAATTTGTTTTTGAATCAAGTTGATTCCTTTCTTTTTTAACTGATTAAATGGTAATTTTATACCAAGAATGAGTTTTTTAAAGTCCTTACGATGTTTCTTAGGTGTTTATTGATGAAAAAATAGGTCAAAATGAGTTTTTTACCCCTAAAAGGCGGTTGCTCGATTTTCATTTTCATTTGAATTATTATTATTATTATTATTTTTCATTTGCATTTATTTTTCTTGCTTATTTTTTTTTCAATTTCATATTTTAACATTTTATTTGTTTTGAATTGGGCTATGTAATTTGTTTTAATTTGATATTTGTGAGTTTATAACTGTTTAAAATAAACTCCTTGATATTTAGTTGGTGCTTAAATTTACAAACATCCATTTTTTTGTCATATAATTAAACAAAAAATAATTTAAAAAATAAAAAAGCTATTAAAACAAGTTAAGTCCATCACCCAACTCACGTATTATGTAATTAAATAAAAAAAATAATCTAAAAAAATTAACATGTTAGAGTCTATGACCCAAGTCACGGGTTTGAAGGGTTAGGCCGCAAAACCCGGATCGATTCAATATGTTGTCATATCAATATTTTAAAAACAAAATTATGTCATCTTAGAATTTTAGTTCATTTTTTAGTTATAAAAAATTGTTACGGGTATATATTCTTTTATTTATTTTTATTTCTTGTTCGGAGTTTTTTAAGGGTTAGGCCATGAAACTTAAGTGGACATTTTTTTAGTTCAAATTTTTTTTTTGACCTGCAGTGTAGCACGAGCACATATCTAGTTTAAACTAAAAGAGATGGGCAAAACACTGGATAAGTTGTTCACTCCCTCACATTTCACAGTTTATATCATTGTTCATGATCAATTTTCTCTTTTTATATTTCTAAATTTTTTCTGCACTTTGATCATTGAACTTAATTTCTTGGCAATTTCATAATTGCAAGGTATGTTAACATTGTTTCATGAATTGGGATCTATTTCAATCTACATATTTTTACTTATCCAATGTCATATAATATTTCTAGGTTAAATTAAAGATTGATTTTATGAAGTAGATGTTAAAAAAATTGAAAGATATAGGATTAAACCAAGTCAAAAATTAGGTTTTTGAGATCTAAAAACTCATAATCCACTTTTCTAGTCATCAAAGATGACCAAAAAAAAAAAAGATGACCAAAAATTATAATCCATAGATGACATGTCGCCTGCCTAGATGAACACTATGTTGTCCAATATTTTTTTTCTTAAAAGGAATTGGTTGGAAGACATTTTTTCTAAAAATAAAAGAAAACTAGGAACACGAGCCTAGTCTTTTTTTTTAGGCCAAGCTTGTGGCCTTGGCTTTCTAAGCTCAACAACATTTGATTTTTTTTTAATTTTGATTTGTTTTGTTTTTTAAATTTAATTTATAATTAATATCTTCTATTTTTAAATCACTTATTTTAACTATTATTTACATAGTAATTAATCTTTAAGAGAGTTTCTGTAATTTTATAATACCTCAAGGAGATATTATATTTTATCATTATTTCTTTTTCAGTCAAATTTTAAATAGATCAGTTGTATTTGTATGAATGCGAATCATATGTACTTAATTACCATATTGAATCTTGGAGATAAATACAAGGGAAATATATAAAATGAAAAGCAAAGCCAAGGTAAAATGTTTGTACTTTTGTCTATCCTTTAATTTTTGTGAGGAAAACCAACTTTCTGTTTCCCTACTTTTTTTATTCATCGGAGGTCAACTGGGATAAGGCCTAAGTCACGGGTTGGAATGATCAACACAAGTTGACTCAGGTCAATGTATAGATAAAAATAATTTTTATCATAGTTTTAAAACCCGACTTAGAAGTCAACCCAAGACAAGGTCTAAGTCATGGATCGGGATGGTCAACCCGGTTGACCCATTTTTTTAAATAATCAAAGCAACCTTCTTTTGACCAGAATTCTTTTTAAAAAAGTCAATGGGTTTTTAACCAGTGTTTTATCCTGGGTTGACTTGGGGTTTTTACCG
>Ga0307515_10022579_pt1 | contig 11079 bp, 10 predicted proteins | sample 17_EM_MG_FD_194513 | JGI IMG/M metagenome (GOLD analysis project Ga0307515, IMG submission 194513) | Populus trichocarpa ectomycorrhiza microbial communities from riparian zone in the Pacific Northwest, United States - 17_EM | ecosystem: Host-associated > Plants > Roots > Unclassified | place... | reverse complement strand
CGAGGATCTGCCCGCCGTCGAGGCGGAACTGGCTGTCGAAGAACTTCTCGGCGTCGAAGCCGGGGCCGTAGTCGGCGACCAGCGTGACGGCCTTCTTGATCTTGTTCTTGGCGGCCCAGTCGGCGATTCCGATGGTGACCTGCGGCAGCGTGAAGCTGGTGCGGATGATGTAGGGCGAGGCTTCGGTGATGCTGCTCGTCGCTGCGGCCATCACGACCAGCGGGGTCTTGCTTTGCGTGGCCAGTGGCGCGGTCGCCAGTGCGGTGGGCGTGATGCCGAAGCCGGCGATCACGGCAACCTTGTCGTTGACGATCAGCTCTTGCGCGATGCGCTTGGTCGCGTCGGGCACGGCGCCGTCGTCCTTCAGGATCACCTCGACGGTGCGGCCGGCGATCTTGTTGCCGTTCTGCGCCATCCACAGCTTCACCGCCGCATCGATCTGGCGGCCCGTCGAGGCCGACTGGCCGGTCATCGGCAGGATCAGGCCGATCTTGATCGGGCCTGTGTCTGCGGCCCACGCGGTCGCGCCGCTGGCGGCGGCGATCAAACCGAGGGCGGTCTGCAGAACGAGGCGTTTGGTGGTCATGAGTTCTCCGTGGACAAGCATTTGAGGTGGCGGTAACTGTAGCCGTGCGGCTCAGTCCGGCCGATAGGCAGAATCCAGAACGAGGCCGCCGCCGCTGACGCGCGACACGCAAGCACACACGCGCTGGTTCGTCTGTTTCTCGTGGTCGCTGAAGAACACGTCGCGGTGATCGACGCGGCCGTGGGTCTCGAGCACATCGACGGCGCACAGGCCGCACTCGCCGCGGCGGCAGTCGAACAAGGTGTCGATGCCGGCGTCGTTCAGCACGTCGAGCAGCGTGCGCTCGGCCGGCACCTGCAGCTCGATGCCGTGGCGCGGCAGCTTGACCCAGAAGGCCTCGTTCGCGACCGCGCCGCTGTTGCCGAAGGTCTCGAAACGCAGGTTGGCCGGCGGGCGCCCGGACTGCGCCCAGGCCGCGCGCACCGCGTCGAGCATCGGCAGCGGGCCGCACATCAGCAGCAGCGCGTTCGGGTGCAGGGCCGCGATCTCGTCGATGAACGCGATGCGCTGACCGGCGTCGTCGGCGAAGGTCTGCAGGCGCGCACCGAGCGACGCATGCAGCACGTCCCTCAGTGCGAACTCGGCCGAGCTGCGCGCCGCGTACAGCAGGCGCACATCGGCACCGCGCGCCTGCAGCATCTGCGCCATGCCGACCAGCGGCGTGATGCCGATGCCGCCCGCCACCAGCAGGTACTGCGTCGCACCCAACGGCAGCTCGAAGTGGTTGGCCGGCTCGCCGACCGCGAGCTCAGCGCCGGTCTCGAGCGACCACATGTGGCGCGAGCCGCCGCGGCTGGCGTTGACCAGCTTCACGGCGATGCGGTAGACCTCCGTGTCACCCGGCAAGCCGACGAGCGAATACGAGCGTGTCTCGTCGCGGCCATGGATGGGCAGCTGCACGTTCAGGTGGCTGCCCACCGTCCAGGGCCGCACGCCGCCCTCGGGCCGGATCTCGAACTCGCGCACCGTCGGGCTCAGGTCGCGGTGGGCACGCACGGTGGCGGGGTGCCATTGCATTGGGTTGCGCATGGGATGAATGGGTCTGTCTGCGGATGAAAATCAGCGCACCGAGCGGCGCCGGATCAGGCTCGCGCCCGGCACCAGGTGCAGCGTCTTGTGGCTTTGCAGCGCCTGCTGCAGATTGCGCCGCGCGATGCGCGCGTGTTCGCGCATCAGCGCTTCGGCGCGGCCGCCTTCGCGCTGCACGATGGCCTCGATCACCATGTGGTGCTGGTCTTGTGCGACAACGAGGATGTCGCGCGCATGCGGGCCCACCGCCTGCGCCATCACGAAGCCGTTGGGCGACGCGAACGGCAGCGCAGTCACCTTCGCCAGCTGGCGCGCCACGAGCGGGCTGCCGGCCATCTCGGACAGCAGCGCGTGGAAGCAGGCGTTCTCCTGCACGTAGATCGAGAAGGTCTCGTCGGTGAGCTCGGGCGTTGCCAGCGCCGCGTCGATGCGCTCGAGGCAGGCGCGCGCCTCGGCGATCAGCACCGGGCTCACACCGCGCTCGGCGGCGAGGCGCGCGGCCAGGCCTTCCATCGTGCCACGCAGCTCGATCGCATCGATGATGTCGCCCTCGGAAAAATCCTTCACCGCATAGCCGCCCGAGGGCAGCGCGTCGAGCAGGCCCTCTTCGGCGAGCCGCACCAGCGCCAGCCGCACCGGCGTGCGCGACACGTTCAGCCGCTCGACCAACCACAGCTCGGCGATGCGCGCACCGGCCTTCAGCTCGCCGCCGAGGATCAGCTCGCGCAATGCGAGCTGGGCCTTGACGGCCTGCGGCGCCGACGATCCTTCGGACCGCAGCTCGCCTGTCACTGGACTCCCTTCGTGCCGCGCACTTCGCGATCGCTCCCGGAGCGGCCCGGCGAGCTCATGCCGCCGACCGCAGCGGGATCACGCGCGACGGTGCCGGCCCGCCGCTCTCGGCCGCAATCATCTTGGCAATCAGCTTGCGCATCCACATCGAGCCGGCGTCGATGTTGAGGTTGTAGAAGCTGTAGCCGGGGTGATCGTCGATGGCCTGTTGCTGCGCCTCGAGGATCAGCTCGTCCTCGCGGAAGATGCTCGCCACGCCCTCGCGCAGCTCGTGCGTCAGGCGCTGGTCGCCGAGGCAATAGTTGCGCGCGAAGGCCCAGAAGTACAGGCAGGTGCCGTCGGTCTCGGGCGTGATCGTGTTCAGCACATAGCCGTTGACGCCGCGGCTGCGGTCGCCTTGCGGTGCGCCGCTGCCGGCCGGTGCGACGCCGACATCGATGTTGATCGTCGCCGGCGCTTCGAACCGAATGATCTGCCAGCGGTCGACCGGGCCTTCGTAGCCGCTCGCGCGGCGAATCTGGCCGGCCCAGAACGGCGGCGCATCGATGCCTTCCATCCAGCGCGTGACGGTCGCGGTGCGATCGCCGTGCGTCGCCACGAACGGCGCCTCGGCGACCGCCTGCTGGCCGATGCTGGAGCCGTGCACGAAGGTTTCGTGCGTCAGGTCCATCAGGTTGTCGAGCACGAGGCGGTAGTCGCAATTGACGCGGATCATCTTGCCGTCGCCGGCCCAGGCCGGGTCGTCGTTCCAGTGCAGGTCGGGGATCAGCGCCGCGTCGGCCAGCGCCGGATCGCCGGGCCAGACCCACACGAAGCGGTGCTTCTCGGCGACCGGATAGGCGCGCACGCAGGCCGACGGGTTGATCGTCTCCTGCGACGGCATGTGGGTGCAGCGGCCGTCGGCGTTGTAGACCAGGCCGTGGTAGCCGCAGGTCACCTCGTCGCCATTCAGCCGGCCCTTGGACAGCGGCAGCAGGCGGTGCCAGCAGGCGTCCTCGAGGATCGCGACGGTGCCGTCGAGCTTGCGGTACAGCACCAGTTTCTGCTTGCACACGGTGCGCGCCAACAGCTCCTTCTTGACCTCGACGTCGTAGGCGCAGGCGTACCAGGCGTTCAATGGAAATGTGCTCATCGGGGCCAATCTGAATTCACGTTGTATACAGATATGAAGTTTGCAGCCCGATCTTCGCGTTTTGAATCGGGTTATCCCTAGGTATTTCTTGATCTCTGTATCCAACAATGCTGTCGACAGCATCCCTGGAGACCCCCATGACCCTGCGCAAGACCGCCCCGTTCCGTGCCGACCATGTCGGCAGTTTTCTGCGCCCCAAGTACTTGCTCGATGCCCGCGAGCAGCGCGCCAAAGGCGAGATCACGCCCGAGCAGTTGCGCCGGGTCGAGGACCAGGCCATCACCGAGATCGTCAAGTTCCAGGAAGACGTGGGCCTGCAATCGATCACCGACGGTGAGTTCCGCCGCACCTACTTCCACATCGACTTTCTCGAGCAGATCGGGGGCGTGAAGACCGACATCCCGGTCACTATCATCAAGCCCGACGGCAGCGAGGAACTCGCGCCGCCGGTGATGCGCGTGGTCGACAAGGTCCGCCACGTGAAGGACATCCAGCGCGCCGACTTCGAGTACCTCAAGAGCCAGGTGAGCGCAGGCCGCACGCCCAAGGTCACGATCCCGTCGCCGACGATGCTGCACTTCCGCGGCGGCCGCGCCGGCATCAGCCGCGAGCACTACCCCGAGCTCGACCCGGCGTTCTACGACGACGTCGCGAACGCCTACGGCGACGAGCTGCGATCGCTGGCCGCGGCCGGCTGCACCTACGTGCAGATGGACGACACCAACCTCGCCTACCTCTGCGACGACAAGATGCGCGAAGCGGCGCGCCAGCGCGGCGACGACCCGAACGAGCTGCCGCACCGCTATGCCTGGTTCATCAACAAGGTCGTCGCGCAAAAGCCCGCCGGCATGACGCTCGCGATGCACCTGTGCCGTGGCAACTTCAAGAGCACGCATGCCGCGGCCGGCAACTACGAGCCGGTGGCCGAGGCACTGCTCGCCGAGATGAACCTCGATGCCTACTTCATGGAGTACGACGACGAGCGCTCCGGCGACTTCCGCCCGCTGCGCTACCTGCCCAAGGGCAAGGTCGTCGTGCTCGGCCTGGTCACCACCAAGTTCGGCACGATGGAGAGCAAGGACGCGCTCAAGCGCCGCATCGACGAGGCCTCGAAATACGCACCGCTCGACCAGCTCTGCCTGTCACCGCAATGCGGCTTCAGCAGCACCGTGCACGGCAACAACATCGCGGTGCAGGCCCAGCGCGACAAGCTCAAGCTGGTCGTCGAGGTGGCACAGGAGGTCTGGGGCTGAGCCTTCGGATCGAGGGCTGAGGACGGGACGTCGCGCGTGACCTAGCGCTTCCCCGACGCCACCTTGTGCAGCAGCTCGATCAGCAGCGCGCGCTCGGCGGCCGAGAGCATGGCCAGCGCCGGCGCCTCCATCGTCGCGGCGATCTTCTCGGCACGTTGCACGAGCTGCGCGCCTTGCCGCGTCAGGTGAATGTGCTGCGCGCGCCTGTCCTTGGTGCCGCGCACGCGCTCGACCCAGCCGCACTCGACCATGCGGTCCAATGTCACCGCCATGTTGGGCGCCGAGATGTCGAGCACCTGGCCGAGCTGCTTCTGGTTCACCTGCGGGTTCTGCACGACCAGCATCAGGATCGAGAAGTCGACGATCTTCAGGCCCAGCGGCTCCATGTGCTGCGCGAAGACCTTGCGCAGCGTGATCGACGCCCGGCTCGCCGCGTAGCCGACGAGGTAGTCGACGCGCGACGAGTCGAGCGCCGCCGCGGCCGACGCCTTGGCGTTCGTCATTTCGCGCGCGCCGCGCCGAGGTAGGTGTCGATCACGCGCGAGTCCTTGGCCAGATCGCGCGCCGGGCCTTCGAGCGCGATCTCGCCCATCTCGAGCACGTAGCCGTAGTCGGCGACTTCGAGCGCCGCGCGCGCGTTCTGCTCGACCAGCAGGATCGTCACGCCGGTGCTGCGCAAGCTCTCGATGATGCGGAAGATCTCCTTCACGACCAGCGGCGCGAGGCCCAGGCTGGGTTCGTCGAGCATCAGCAGAGAAGGCCCACTCATCAGCGCGCGGCCGACCGCGAGCATCTGGCGCTCGCCGCCTGACAAGGTGCCGGCGAGCTGCGTGCGCCGCTCCTTCAGCCGCGGGAACAGTGTGTAGACCTTCTCGATCTCCGCACCGCTGTCCTTGCGGCCCAGCATCACCTGGCGATACGCGCCCAGCAGCAGGTTGTCTTCAACCGGCATCGTCGCGAACAGCGCGCGCGTCTCGGGCACCAGCGCGATGCCTTGCATCACGCGCTCTTCGAGCGCCTGCAGCACGATGGATTGGCCGCGGTAATTGACGCCGCCGCGCGACGGCAGCACGCCCATCAGCGCGTTCAACAGCGTCGACTTGCCGGCGCCGTTCGGGCCAATCACGGTGATCACGCTGCCGGCGTCGGCCTTCAGGTTCAGGCCGTGCAAGACCTCGGCGCGGCCGTAACCGGCGTGCAGGTCGGTGACTTCGAGGATGAGATTGGTCATGACGGTCGCGATCTGCAAAGGAGTTTTATCGCCAAGGCGCCAAGGACGCAAAGGGCGCCAAGGAAGAGCAATTCATCTGTCTTCTCTTTCTTGGCGCCCTTTGCGCTCTTTGCGTCTTAGCGGTCAAGAGAGACTCCGGCGAACATCACGGCCTCGATCAATGCTCGGTACCGAGGTAGGCCGCGCGCACCGCGGGGCTGACCTGCACCTCGGCCGGCGTGCCTTCGATCAGCTTGGTGCCGAACTCCATCACGACGACGCGGTCGACCAGGCCCATCACCAGGTCCATGTCGTGCTCGACGATCAGGATCGAGAGACCTTCGCCGCGCAGCTGGCGCAGCACGTCGCCGAGCGCCTGTTTCTCTTTCAGACGCAGGCCGGCGGCCGGCTCGTCGAGCAGCAGCAAGGTCGGGTCGGCGCACAGCGCGCGGGCGATTTCCATCAGGCGCTGCGGGCCGAGCGCGAGGTTGCCGGCGAGCTCGTGCATGCGTTCGGCCATGCCAATGCGGCGCAGCTGCTTCTCGGCCTCTTTCAGCAACTGGCGTTCTTCGCTGCGATCGAGCCGCAGCATCGCCGACGCGACGCCGCTGCCGCCGCGCAGGTGCGCGCCCAGAGCGACGTTCTCGAGCACCGTCATGCCGGGGATCATCTTCACGTGCTGGAAGGTGCGCGACACGCCGCGCCGCGCGATCTCGCGCGAGCTCATGCTGTCGATGCGTTCGCCGCGCAGCGTGACCTGGCCGCGGGTTGCCGACAGCACACCGGTCACCAGGTTGAAGGTCGTCGACTTGCCCGCGCCGTTCGGCCCGATCAGGCCCAGGATCTCGCCGGCGCACACCTGGAAGCTCACGTCGTTGACGGCGACCAGGCCACCGAACTCCTTGCGCGCCTTGTTCACGTCGAGCACGACCTCGCCATGCGGCGGGCGTGCGCGCTCAGTCAGCGCCGCGGCGCCGGCCCAGTCGACCTTGCGATTGATGCGCGGCAGCTTGGCTTCGATGAAGGCCCAGATGCCGTCGCGCGCATATTGCAGCACCAGCACCAGCAGCACGCCGAACACGATGATCTCGTAGTTGCCGCTGCCGCCGAGCAGCTTGGGCAGGATCACCTGCAGCTGGTCCTTCAGGATCTGCACTGCGCCGGCGCCGATCAGCGCGCCCCAGACGTGGCCGACGCCGCCGATCACCGCCATGAACAGGTACTCGATGCCCATGTTCAGGCCGAACGGCGACGGGTTCACGGTGCGCTGGAAGTGCGCGAACAGCCAACCCGACACGCTCGCCAGCAGCGCTGCGAGCACGAACGCGGTGACCTTGATGCGGAAGGTGTTCACGCCCATCGCCTCGGCCATCGTCGTGCCGCCCTTCACCGCGCGCATCGCGCGGCCGGTGCGCGAGTCGAGCAGGTGCGTGACGGCAATCGCGGCAAACACGACGATCAGCCACAGCAGGTAGAAGAAGCTGCGCCCGGTGTTGAGCTCGATGCTGAAGAACTTCAGCGCGGGGATGCCGAGCAGGCCGTCGTACTTGCCGAGCGCGTCGATGTTGCCGAGCAGGTAGAACAGGCTCAGGCCCCAGGCGATCGTGGCCAACGGCAGGTAGTGGCCCGACATGCGCAGCGTGATCCAGGCGAGGAACAACGCGGCGACAAAGGTCACGCCGAGGCCGATCCAGACCGTGAACCACGGCGACACGCCATGCACGGTGGTCAGGTAGGCCGCCGTGTAGGCGCCGAGGCCGACGAACGCGGCCTGGCCGAACGAGGTCAGCCCGGCGACGCCGGTGAGCAGCACCAGGCCGATCGCGACCAGCGTGTACAGGCCGATGTAGTTGGCCTGCGTGATCCAGAACTCGGGCACCGGCAGCTGCGGCAGCAAGGCCAGCGCGAGGACGAAGACGATGAGGGCAGTCTTTCTCACGATCATTCTTCCTCGTCGTGGTGGCCGTGCTGGAAGCTTCTCCAGAGCAGCACCGGAATGATCAGCGTGAACACGATCACCTCTTTGAACGCGCTCGCGTAGAACGAGCCGAAGCTCTCGAGCAGACCGACGAACAGCGCGCCGACCGCGGCCGCCGGGTAGCTCGCCAAGCCGCCGAAGATCGCGGCAACGAAGCCCTTCAGGCCGATCAGGAAACCCGAGTCATAGAACAGCGTCGTCGTCGGCCCGATCAGCAAGCCCGACAGTGCGCCCATGAATGCCGCTAGGCCGAAACTGAGCTTGCCGGCGCCCGAGGTCGAGATGCCCATCAGCCGCGCGCCAAGCCGATTCACTGCGGTCGCGCGCAAGGCCTTGCCGCGCAGTGTGCGCTCGAAGAACAGGTACAGCGCGAGGATCAGCGCGATCGACACCATGAAGATGATCAGCGCCTGGCCCGACAGCGTCAGCGCACCGGCCGAGAAGCGCTCATCCCAGAAGCTCGGGTTGCGAAAGCCCTCGGCGCCGAAGAACACCAGGCCCAGGCCGGTGAGCGCGAAGTGCACGCCGACCGAAACGATCAGCAGCACCAGCACCGTCGCATCGGCGAGCTTCTCGTACGCGAGGCGGTAGACCAGCGGGCCGAGCGGCGTGACGATCGCCAGCGTCAGCAGGCTTTGCAGCAGCAGCGGCAGCTTCAGCGGCGCGGCCCACAAGGTCAGGCCCAGCACCACGGCGGGCAGGATCAGTGCCTTGGCCGCGCGTAGCAGCACACGCTGGATCGGGATGCCGCGTCGCGCATCGGCGATGACATCGAGCAGCGCGGCGAGCAGCGCGAGCACGACCAGCAGATACACCGTGCCGGGAACGCGGCCGAGCTGCAGCAGCGCCAGCGTGAGCGCGCCGTACGCGACGAACTCGCCTTGCGGGATGAAGATCACGCGCGTGATCGCGAAGATGAGCACGGTGGCCAGCCCGAGCAGCGCGTAGATGGCGCCGTTGGTGGCGCCGTCGAGCATCAGGATGCTGGCGATTGAGAAGTCCATGGACGCGGCGCCGTGTGATCTTTGGAACTGAACTTAATCGACCGACCGGTCGGTCAAGGTCGAGCGCGATGATACAAGCGGCCTCGCCCCTCGCGAGGCGCCGCATCTCCTGACAAACCCTAGCTCACTTGGTCGGCACGAGCTTCCAGTCGCCGTTCGCCACCGTCACCAGCACGCCGGTGTCGGGCGTGAAGCCGAAGTGATCGGTGGGCGTGTAGTTCAGCACCCCTTGCGAGACCGGGATGCGGCCGACGCTCTCGAGCGCGTCCTTCAACGCGGTGCGGAATTCCTTCGTGCCCGGCTTGCCCTTCTTCAGCGCCTCGGGGACGATGCGTTGCAGCACTACATAGGCGTCGAACACATGCGCGCCGAACTGGTTCGCCGAATGCTTGCCGTAGGCCTTCTCGTACTCGGCCGTGTACTTCAGGCCGAGCGCCTTGCTCGGGTTGCTGTCGGGCAGCAGGTCGGCCACCATCGCAGGGCCGGTCGAGACGAACGAGCCCTCGACATCCTTGCCGCCGACGCGAATCAGATCGAGCGAGGCCGCGCCGTGTGTCTGGAAGATCTTGGTCTTCGCATAACCACGTTCGACCAGGCCCTTGTGCGGCATCGCCGAGCCGCTGCCCGAAGCGCCGATCAGGATCGCATCCGGGTTCGCGGCCACGAGCTTGAGCGCCTGGCCGGTCACGCTGGTGTCGGCGCGGCCGAAGCGCTCGACGTCGACCGACTTGATGCCGTTCTTCTCGGCCAGCGCGGTGATGTCGCGGAGCCAGCTCTCGCCATAGGCGTCGGAGTAGCCGAGGTAGCCGAAGGTCTTGACGCCGGTCTTCTTCCAGTAGTCGACGATCGGGATCGCCATCACCGCGGTCGACTGCGGCAGCCGGAACGACCACGCGCCCTTGCCTTCGGGCAGCACGATCGGCGACAGCGTCAGCTGCACGGTCTGCGCCTCGGCGGCGACATCGGACATCGCGATCGCGATCGGCGTCGCGGCCGAGCCGAGGATCAGGTCGACCTTGTCCTCGGTGACGAAGCGGCGCGCGTTCTTCACGCCCACCGTCGGATCGGTGGCGTCGTCGAGGATGATGACGTTGAGCTTCTCGCCCGCCACCGTGCTCGGCCACAACGCGATGCCGTTCTTGCACGGGATGCCCAAGGCCGAGGTCGGGCCGGTCAGCGGCAGGCTCACGCCGATGGTGATGTCGGCATGCGCGAGCGTGGCGCTCAGCACGCCGGCCAACGCGATCGTGAGGGTGCGAAGTGAGGTCGTCATGGGAGTCTCCGATTTGATTTGGTGAGATTCAGGAACACGAGGTCAGGTACAAAGAAGGCGAATGTCTTCGGGCACCGGGATGGCGCGTAGCCGATCCGGGTCGTGCTCGTCGCGCTTCACGAAGGCACGCACCTCGCGGCCCTCGCAGATCAGGTCTTCGCCACCATCGGCGCGTGCGCGCGTGATGCGGTGGATCTGCACGACAACCTTGTTGCGCCACTCTTCGACATGCGTCGTGATCGTCAGCGTCTCGCCGTAGGTCGCGGCCTTGGTGAACTTGGTGTTGATCTCGAGCAGCGGCGTACCGACGATGCCGCGCGTCTTCACCAGCTCGCGCCACGGCGGCACGCCGCACTGCATGAAGAACGCGAGCGAGGCCGAGTCCATCCAGCGCGAGAAGTTCGGGAAGAACACGATGCCCGCCGGGTCGCAATCGCCGAAGGTCACGTTGACGGTGTAGGTGGTGGTGCGGGGCATCGCCTGAGGTGGGAGTGTGGTTTAGCGCGGTGCCATGCGAAGCGCGCCGTCGAGGCGGATCACTTCGCCGTTCAGCGACATGTTCTCGACGATAGCGGCGCAGAGTTGCGCGAACTCCTCGGGTTTGCCCAGCCGCTTCGGGAAGGGGATGCTCGCAGCGAGAGACTCTTGCACCGCCTGCGGCAGCTCGGCCATCAGCGGCGTCAGGAACAGGCCCGGCGCAACCGTGCAGACGCGCACGCCGAACTGCGCGAGGTCGCGCGCCAGCGGCAAGGTCAGCGCAACGACGCCGCCCTTCGACGCCGCGTAGGCTTCTTGCCCGACCTGGCCGTCGAAGGCCGCGAC
>Ga0307515_10022578_pt1 | contig 11079 bp, 11 predicted proteins | sample 17_EM_MG_FD_194513 | JGI IMG/M metagenome (GOLD analysis project Ga0307515, IMG submission 194513) | Populus trichocarpa ectomycorrhiza microbial communities from riparian zone in the Pacific Northwest, United States - 17_EM | ecosystem: Host-associated > Plants > Roots > Unclassified | place... | reverse complement strand
CAGGATTAGACTTTTGGTTGTTCTCGTCGTACATGGCTGTTAAACGCTGCCTCTTATTCTATCATGTACTGGTACATGTAGTGTTGCCGTGCGTTGTGTGCTTGGCGAGTCCTTGGCCGACTCACCAGGACTCGTTGTCAACTTCCTAATTCGGAAATGAGTCGGTGAATCGATGTATTGAAGCATTCATTTCTGCACGGCGAACCACCACTTGGGAGCGGAACTGGCCGGTTGTCTCCAGACCTCATACGCTCCCTTCAACTTCTCAAACACAGGAACCACAATCTCGGTCGACTTGAAGGGTGTGGTCTACGGGCATATACTGAATGTGATATTGGCTGGCATGGGTGATAATAGGGCAGATGAGTATCTAGATGACGAATAGTATATAGCTATTAGATATGTAGATACCATACGATTTTTCTACGGATTTTCTGGCGATTTTTCATTGTACCCCTCCATCCTTTGTCTCGACTCGTTCAACCCAATTTGGGCTCATGAGTCGTCCAAATGCGGACCGCCTCGACTCAGCTCAACTCAACTCGCGGCAACGCTACATCGAGCTGACACATGTACGGTACATGTGTCGGCTCGATGCTAGTCACTGTCGCCATGTGGTTAATAAAGGTTGCCGTTTGTCGCCATCCACCTCGTTGTCTTCGTTGTGGTTCCTGTTAGTTGCTCGCATACATCGCACCTGTCGTTGGCATACATCGCACCCGCCGTCTTGGCTACTTGTCGCTCGCATACATTGCACTCGCCGTTCGCATACGTCACACGCATCTACTTAATTTTAATAATGGCTACGCGGAAATTTCTGACAAATCCCGTACCATTCTGAAAGAGTGTGGCCCCTCGGACTGGACAGCCTTCTTAGGGCACTTCCCGTAAACGCAGACTTGACGGGACGAAGTTTTGGTGGGTGAATCGGATCTCCATTCATCCTTCGCCCAACTTGCGTGCCCACGACTGAGGCGGGCAGCAGACGTTGCACGCTAGCTCCACGGTCATATTGTTCGGCTAGTCGAAGTGGTATCACGATAGGTAGGGACGACTCCGCGACTCAGTACGGGCTGCGCTCCCGTATGGCTCAAGCGCCGAGAGGTGTAGTAGTCGAACCAGCTTCGTATTATATATGGACATTTCCATGATGTATTTCTGGCTGTCTAGTCCAACGAAGCCTCTTTGAATCTGTTTTCAGACAAACGAATTTAGATTTTACGCCATAGAAAAAAAGTGAACGCCATCAAGATCACTCGTCCTCTCCTGTGAATGTCCCCAACAGGGCTATGTTAATGGAAGAGGTCCCAATTGACCCAGAGGTCATCGCTGCGATTGAGGGGCTGGTTTGTCCCGTACATCAGTGAAGCGTTGCGCGGGTGGTAAGCGAGGGATAGGGAGGGATTGGACGCAATGTAGAGGGAGACGTACGAGTGCAGGTATGCGAGCAGCCAGAGGATTTCGAGGGTGAGGAGCTTCGCTTCTTTGAGGATTACTCGAGGTCCAGGTACTCTGCACAGAAAATAGTACTGATGTGGCCCATTAGCAAGCGTGTTGAGTCGTGATGAGACGACGCACCGCTTCCTCACGCATCTCTTCTGGGACCGGTGATATCGCTCTAGTAGCTAGTAGGACTCTATGGTGACGGCGGTATCTTGACGTTCGCCAAAAACTGAGAACGAATTGGGGGTGTATCACGATCACTGTCGCGGAACGACGGCCGGTGTCTACTGCAGTGTAGGGAGCAGGTGCTTTTCGACGTTCGTTCAGATGCGGGTGAGAGGAGTGACGACCACGGGGCCTGTAAAAAGGGTATTGCAGTGGAGTTCCCTTGCTGTAAACAGAGTCCTGGAAACGCGGCACGAAGGACAGAGGTCACGTCGCCATCTCAGTTGCGAATGCGCGACCTTGCAGAGTGGCAGTGAATGCAAAGCAGAAGATAGCAGTCACCCTCGAGCCGTAGTACAATTATCAACGATCAACACGCCATCGTTCGGGCAGTAATAGTAAGCCTGGGAGCGTTGCTCACCAGCAAACGAGTTCGGAGGCCCAGTTCAAGGCGTCTGATTCCAGCCCCGTGGCGAAGTGAATGCTATCACGCGGTAGAGTAAGGTTTTTTCGTCGTATCCGTTCTTGTGGATGTAGTGGCGCGAGCTGTAGCAAGGCCAATATCTGGTCGTCGCACTTGGACGCGAATGCATCTTGCAAAAACATTCTACATAGGAGCGCGTTGACAAGTCAAGTGAGTCACATCCGTCGGGCGAGATGGACGTCAACTAGGTTTCTTTCAAGAACCATATGACTCCCGTGCCGGAACAACAGACTAACAAACTCGATCAGTTGGCACATATTTCGACCTATCTGGCTACTTCTGCGGCGGTATTCAATTTGTGTGGCCGCGACTTCAAGTATTCCGATCGGGCGCGGCCGGCCTCCTCTCTAATGCCTGGCGGCGATACGTTCACGGCGTCAGGTCCATGTGCAAGAACGGGTGGGGCGCGTGAGGGACAGAAGATGACCTACATCGCCCCTTATTTCATCTCAGGGCCCTGGATTGACAAGTCGAGTGACGGAAAGGCGCAATCCCATGCCGCTAGAGGTGCAAGAGGGATATGTAAAGGTTCAGGTAAGTTAACTCAGTGCTGGGTGTGTGACAAGTTTTCGAGGCAACCTGGCGGAGTTTCAGTCGTCTGTTGTCGACGACAAGGACCAGGCCGAATTCCACCCAACAAGAACTGAGAGATGAAGGTGGCCCAAATCGAGTCTGAGGGTGTTCCGATTGGGTTCCGAGTGTGCACGAGGTGCATTTGAAGACATGGGAAATAAACGGAAAGCTAATCTCCAAGAAGCAAAACACCCAGCGCGATGTTGGGAGCCAAGTAGATTACTAGACGTACAAATGAGGTTGGGAAGCAGGTTTTTGAAAGGGTCTTGACTAGTCTTTGAATGAATGCAGGTCGCCGAGGTCGCCGAGCGAGGTCTCCGGGTGACCCGCTATGAAGGCAGTGTCAGCTATCAGCCTCACAAGATTCTAAACACATACCAAAAAGTAAACGACGGCTCTTTCATCTCATACGTGGAATTAACGGAGATTGAACTACGCGATTGCAGGGAGCGTTCGTTCGTTAATACGCGTCGTCGTTGACGTTGATACGCGCGCGACTCGTGATGATGTATTTGTATTTATTTCAAAAGTGCATCGGATGTTTAAATCTACACATTGCATGCCTGAAATGCTAGAGTCTAATCGACTGTACAACGCCGCTGTCACCTGCCCGCGATTGAGCCGAGTTGATTGAGTTCAGGATGGGTTCGGGCAGGGAAATCCGCGAGAAAGCGGAATCGGCTGTGCATGCACTAAATTATTGCTTGGCAACTTTATTGACGCCAGTTAAGCTAGCTTGGACTCACCCTCTTTTCCTCAAATCCACCTTCATTCCGCAGTGGACCCACCTCCACAACATCCTAATTCACCGAGGGCCCCTTTTTGACTCCCTTGTCATCCAATGGGACGCCTCGACGTCAGGCAAGCCCCTTCCCTTTACAACGTTACGGTGCGCGCATCCCCTCAGTCGCCAACCCTGGGCTTACCAGATTATGCGGTATACAGGAATGTCAATCTTTATCAATTGTGCTTCTCACAGACCCACCGACCACCCCCCCTTACTCCCTCATGGTATATAACGACTACGACACGATGCCAAGAGTATACCCGTTCCCTGTGGAGCATGGTACTGGTTATTGGACGGTGGTTTATCCCGCAGGTCAGTCCCACCCGTTCATCCCCACATTTAATTGCACATCAATCCTTGTTAATGCGTCTCATAGGGACAAATCTCGTTCTCAACATTGTTGACTCCGAGAGTAAGCCGGTAGGAAATGCCAGAGCGGTTAAGGTTCAAGCAACGAACAGCACCAAGGAATGCCTTCAACCACGGGCTAACAATACCAACAGTCTGGAGCTGTCGAGTGACATCGTGAGAGACCTCGATATGTGCTCACCTTTAAACATCCGCATCGGCGGCGGCCAAAAACCTTATACTGTTAGCTTGGTTCCAATCAGGGTGGCGCCAACCATCAACATAACATTGGGGGCAAATGACGACTCCCTCTTCTGGGTCAACCTATTAGTACCAAACACAACGCTTGTTGTAACCGCCAGTGACAGGTCCGTCCCGCCGGACGTGTAGTATAGAGGTGCCGCTAACTTGTCCACCAAAACAGCAAGGGTGTATATGGTTTCTCCCAACAGTTTACGACCACTGGTAATAACGTCGTTACCCAATGTCCTGGCCAAATCACGCATTCTTTTAATTCGAGAGACCCACTCGACCAAAAGGGCCAAACGACCAGCGTTGACATTGCTCCCACTAGTAGTAGCAGCGAAAAGAATGGCGATACCGGGGCCAATGCCAATGATGGAGGACGGACGGCCGCAATTGTCGGCGGCACGTTGGGAGGGGTCATCCTCCTCGGTCTCCTTTTCATCCTTTTCCGTCACAGAAAAAGACAAGTTAGGGCCGGTAGAAGAGCGGGATTCTGGGGAAAATATGAGGCCATCTCCACCAAGATTCCCGGCCTAGCACCATATGTTGACTCCGCTCCTGGCGGACCAATGAACCAAACAGGTGTCCCATCAGCACCCTTTGGCCATTCCTACAATGTACAACCCGGTGCATCGTCTGGGCAGAACGGAGTTGCTGGCGCAGGCGTGAACGCCACAAGTCGGAAAGCAGCTAGGGCAGCACAGGAGCGCGGGGTGCCCACACCCACACCTATGGTCGCACCCACACCCATGGATCATGGATCTGGTGTGCAAGTGCGCCAGCATACGGATGCTATGGCCGTCATAGATCTCCCTCCTGCATACAGAGACGCTCCCCCTCTTTGATGTGTACTCCTCCAGGCAGCACATGCCGAGTAAATGATTGTATAACGCTGTACTTCTCGTCTTCTTGTATACCCAATCCGCTGGTGCCCCGGGTGTGGATAACTCATCATGTGTGTCACGTCTGCTTTACGTATGTTGTTTTGGCTCTTTAATGATGTCTTTATTTGACGTAAATAGGAGATCTTGTTTATTTGCATATATATAGCGCACGACTATCCTTTATGGATCTTCCTCACCTCGTCGTGCGTTGGGTCTGTCTACCATAATGTTCAAGACGGAGTTTCAGATATATAGTACGAAGACATTGATAAACCTTTGAGTACATCCTTGGCGCTTGCAGTTGATGGTAGTATCCACATTCGACATCTCAACTCTTCTCGGCGGTTTGGCACGACTCTTCCTATTGTATACCCACACCGTAACCGTACATAAATCCATTCAACTAAAGGTAATGCTCATCGTTCTGTAGCGGCTTCTCAATGCGCATGCGCGCTGTCCGATCATTCGCTTCGTGTCGTGGTGGGTCATCCCACCTAGGGGAGGAACGATCAGCAGACCTCGAGAAATAAAGCATCATTCCAATGTTATCGACGAGCGGCTCAGGCCCTTCATGGTGAGTACAATTCGCCGGGACTGGGCTAAGCAGAATACGGTTAGCTACGATTTGTATGCCTTCCCTGACCAAGGTTTTGCCCTTGTTTTGCTGTAATTAAACTTATGCTTTTTTAACCTGAATCGCTCCAGGTCCTGGCTATCTCGGCATCTATCTCCTACGACGGTCAGCTCAGCTTCACAGCAGAAACAAGGGCCAGTCAATAAGGTCTCTATCCGGCTCCCGTGCTATGAATAACAACGCAGCTAAGGTACGGGACAGCCAAGAGGCGCAGGCACAGCCACCAACTTCGATGGGTGGGCCAAATCCTCCCTGAGCCCATGCCATGTAGTTAGAAAAAATGCTGAAAAGTATGTAGACCTTTAAAATAAATAGTTCCCTGCACTTCAAATTGCGCGCGCGCCCCTATCTGAGCCCAATAATGGAAATTTTTTGGGTGCCAGCCCAAAGCGTTTTTTTTTAGGCGAGAACGGCCTCTGGGAAGTTTTCCATTTTTCCGGGCACAGCTCTTGAAACATCGTCATGTGATCTTGCTTTGTATCATCTTGCTTTGTATTCACATCTGCTCCGTGAATGACGAAAACCCACACATAAAAAATTGAACTAAAATTATGGGACACCACAAGAAGTCAACAAAGTCACGAAGAGCTAATCTCTCAAAGACTCCGACCCACAAGTGTCATGGAGTGGTGCACGATCGGGCACCTACGCGCTACAGAAGCGAAAAACAGCAAAAAATTCTACTCTGTGCCAGTGGAATCCACTCAGAGTTACTCGATCCGATCTCACAGATCTATGGATGGCTACTGTGCTGGATTGGACGGGCCACAGGCTGCTTGGGCCTGCAGGAAGTACCATGGCCACCGTACATTGCCACCAGAGGCTCTTTGGGAGGCCAGAGCACACGCTTGAATAGGGTATTAATTAATTAATTTTTTGACATACGAAACTAGCTACAGATACAAAAAAAAAAATTCGGACACGAGAATTTGAACCATTGAGGCTGGGTTTTTTGACAGGTGGCTGTGGCTGCGCCTCTTGGCTGTCCCGTACCTTAGCCTCGCCGGCTTCTGCAGAGGCAGGTGGCAACAAACAAGTTCCAAGTACAAAGCACACAGATGATTCTGGCTCATCAAATTGAACAGTACAACAGAGTTACTATACTCTGACTTTCGTACTGCTTCACGTCACCCCGCCCGAATTTAGCCAGCGGTGCCTCTTGCTATGACGGTGATCATGCACCAAGATCGCTGCCTTCCATAGTTTATCCTATTTGCAATTTTGGGGCGAGTCCTTGAGCCCTCTCTTGGACCCTGCTTGCTCCCTAATGCAGGATTCAGCTAGACCTTTAGTGGGTCCCCATGCTTGACATCATGTGTAGAGTGCCGACTAGCCCGACATGTCCCGTCCTCCCTGCTCAAAATATCGGCCCAGCTGCCATTCATATCGCTTTTCAACTGCAGAACCAGTCTTGGCATTCCAGATCCGAATCACCATATTATACGATCCATCGATGATGTGCCCATCCATCAGGAGAGTAAGCAACGGGCACCACGTGTTTCTTTAGAGGCTAGCCGACAGCAGAACCAGTGTCGACACCCCGGATTTGAATTGACTTGTCATATCAGCATAGGATCCAGAGGTGATGTGCCAGAGCAACTGACCACATAGGGCTGTGATGAGTGGGCATGACTCATCACACGTTCTAGCGTCTCTGCGTCTGTTGTTTGTTCCTGTTCCGTGTCCCTGATCGTTCACCCTCACCTCTTCGTGCACTGAGGTGGTTGTGTTAGTCGAATAACGGAGTTATTATGCCCTCCTAGAGGCTTACAGACTGTGGCATAACCAGTCTCGGTATTCCGGACTCGATTCGTTATGTCACTATATCCAGAGATGATGTGCCACCTGTCGGGAGAGTAAGAAAATGACCACAAATAGTCAGTATGGCATACTAGAGGCTTGCCAGCTGCAGAACCATGCAGTCTTGGCAATCCCAGATCTGAATTGTCTTGTCACTGGATTCAATGGCAATGTAACAGCTATTAGGAGAATAGCCCATGTAATAGATACCACCATTGTGCCTAATCCATTCCAACGGAGGCGCTGCCCATGAAAACAATTTTCCTCTTTGCATCTGAATGCCCTTAGTAAAGCGCGCTAGCTGAAGACCATTGACAAAGGTGTCTTGAAGGTCGAGCATCCTGAACTCAACCGTGGGCAGTCCTCAAGGTTGGTGACCGGAGCGGCGGAACGGAGCCTCTCCAGCAGTATCATATATAATTAGATCGCAGTAATAGAGGGAGGTGGGGTACAAATCACTCAACAGCCAAGTAGCAGGTATAAGAAAAGGAGACTGAGGCTGAGACACACAAGCAGATGATATTTGGGTTTTGTATTTGACAAGGTACGCCCTTGCATGGAGCCGCAAATGGACTGGAGGGGGGCAACAAGTGATGATGCAAGGCAAGTGCAAATGATGAGGGTTCATACAGTGCACAACGTGGTGGCCCTGACTTGTATCAGGCGTGTACTGCGACCTGAATGGTGCATTCCATCTCCAACCGCTCGCGCGGCCCCACGCGCAGCTGCTACCCGTGACGGAAAGCGATATCTCAGGTTGTTCATCTACAAAGGTGCGCTCCGCTCTATACCCCCTTGCAAGAGGAATGGCTGCTGCGGCGTTCTTGGCGCGTTGGGTGCGCGGAACGATTTACCGTGGAACGTTCTTGCGTTTAAGGATTGGGATCATATGGTGAGGATAGACATTGTTGCCGTTGAGAGGTGATGTGGTGGTGTTGCTTTGTTGTTGCTGTACCGTTGAGCCTCTTGGAATACTCCACTCCAGGCGAACTCGATCGCACATTATACATACAGCTGCGATGAGTCAGGGGGCAGAACCTGATATTGGCGATGCCCACCAAACGTTGAAATATACGAAGGCGAAGATGCGTGAAATCATAGCCCAGATCGAAGCCAATCAGAGGGGTCACGGACAGCCACCGGAGACTCAAGTGAGCATTATATGAGACTTGACTCACTTATTGGGCTCATAGTACCCAGACATTCCCAAGACCTGCCAATTACGGCTCGATTGCTCTGAAGCAGGAGTTCAACTCACTCTTCGTAAAGGCACGCGCAATAGATCGCGTGATTAACCCTCACCCAATCACACGAATGCCCATTGACATCGTGTGCGAAATCTTCGAGGCAGCAGCTCGAGCCGACCCTGATGCCCCGCTCCTGTTAACGATGACTTGCGAGGCATGGAAGAGACTGGTGATTGAAACTTCTAAATTATGGAGTGACATCAGAATTGACGTTGATGAGGATGATGGGCTCAAGGCACTTCATCTTTCTCTTCTGTTGTCCAAAAATTGGCCGCTGGATATCGCGATTACCGGTGTATGTGCGTCTGATGAAATAGTCAATGGACTTACCCCTCATGTACATCGTATCCGGGCACTTGAGCTATCCCTCTATCGAGAAGCACGAGTACCATTTCGCGTTCTCGGGGCTACGCCACCGAATGGTCTCAGCTCCCTATGCCGACTGGCGATCGGGTCTGCCTATAATGAGGCTACATCTGTCCCTTCGAAGCACCCTCTCGAACGTGCCAGCGATGATCAGAACACCATCAATGAAACGGATTTATTCTTCATTAAATCCCTGCCTTTGCTCTCATCCCTCAATGCTCTCATCCTTCATGTCCCTGGGATTGCGAGCATAGACCAATTGCAATTGCCCAGAATTGAAAGTTTGAGACTAGTTATGAAGGACACCCCCATGGTATTAGAAAACCTGACGTGCGACAATTTGAAGAGTCTTGATATTGTCCTTGATGACACCTCGAGAGAAGGGTGGTGGGATCTACTTGTAAAGTCGCTCACCTATCCTCGCTTGGAATCTCTTGCGGTTGATGTTACGCTTGATCGCCTCAAAAGTGAATGGTCTAAGCCGTGGGACTCACGTGGGTTCAAACGGCTCCCCGCTCAGCGCATCATCAGATGCGTGAGTGTCGCACTTTCGTTCTCTGACAGGAAATATCTCTCAGCCGCAGGTCACGAAAGGAACGTCGAGTATCTTTGCGGAGATTTACTACGGGAGCTTACAGAGTCCGTTCCATCTCTGAAGGGGCTACGTTTACTGCACGTCCCATATCTCCACGCACCTTTCATATGGCCCTCCCCCGAAGTGTTAAGCAATCTTCAGCAATTGGAGATGCAGGTACCAGCGAACGTATACGACGAATACATTCCGGTGATAGAGCTGCCAAATCTACAGGACTTACGATACTATGGCGTCGTGACCCCAGAGACGACACAGCTTCCGAGACTCCGTACTCCCTCCCTTGAGTATCTCGAGATTATGGACCAATTTCGGGCCATGCACCCGATTCTCCGGCGGGTAGACAGGCATTGGCCGGATATGCCCAGGCTACAAATCAGTTCCGAAAAATCCAGCATAAGTCGAGGCAATAGCTCAAAGGATTTCCCTGCGAGAGAATCCCTTCCAAAAGCCCAAGGGCCTGTGTTGTATCCTGTCATTCACCAATCGGTGACACTTCGAGAGCTCCGGTTGTACTTCAGGAACGAAGTGCACAGCGGACCACCGTTTCCGATGACCCGTTTCCCTAAACTTAGAGTATTATATTGCTCTCTTTCGGTTTTCCAGCTTATTGATGCACCGAAGCTTGTGGAACTTCATTTGCTGTGGTCGGTACCAGCGAAAACGCCAAAGTCAGGGTCGCCCCCAGCGACAGAACAGGTACAAACAATGTTGCGCAGTCTCATAACACTCGATTTATACAGTCATGTTGACTTAGGACTTTGGAGGGATACCTTTGAGGGTAGCAATTTGAGGCTGGACCAATGGATGCTTTGTTTCCATTCGGTGCAAACGCTGATTCTAGGTCACTCGTTTGCACCTATTGATGGGTTTATCAACTATCTATGGAACAATCCCGCATTGTGCCCGAGGCTCACGACGATTGACACGTTCGTCTACCCCCAGCGATGGACTTCTCTTCGGGATTGCATCGAGAAACGAAATCACCTTGCTATGCGGGACACATCGGTCCATCCAATACGTACCTTACGGTTCCCTCTGGCACTTCATCGAAATATTTCGGATCGGTTGAAGGAGTCTCTATCAGGGGAGTTCGCTGGGCCCTTTGTACCTGTCCCTTTTCAGCCACATGCTTTAGAAGAGCTCATTCAACCTGACGACAAGCTCGGACCACGCCCCGATGGGTGGTGCTTTGGTTGTGTCCGCAGTGGTAACGCGTTCGGATGCTTATTACCTGAAGGTTCTACTTCGTACAGCGAATACGCCAAGTGGGGTTGCCCTCGTCACTGGAACCACGGTGCAGATCGGGGAGTGACGATTACTGCGTACAACTTGCAGCTCTCGGGATATTTGGAAGGTGCATAAACCTCAGTGTGTCTGCTACCCGCGTATAGTGCTCTAGTTCTATGCAAATTTTGCTAAAACTATCGCGGGAAGATCAAAGAGTGAAGAGTATGAACTTAATGGAGTAGTTTGTTCACCTGGCCATCCAGGCAGAGATATGGGAATA
>Ga0307515_10022577_pt1 | contig 11080 bp, 2 predicted proteins | sample 17_EM_MG_FD_194513 | JGI IMG/M metagenome (GOLD analysis project Ga0307515, IMG submission 194513) | Populus trichocarpa ectomycorrhiza microbial communities from riparian zone in the Pacific Northwest, United States - 17_EM | ecosystem: Host-associated > Plants > Roots > Unclassified | place... | reverse complement strand
ACCTCCTTGGGAACCACTGCTGCCGTAACAAACCTACGGACGCGCTAGTATCGCAAACTTTACTCTACTACTGTAGAGTTATTAGGGGGCGCCTAATACCCGCCCCCTTGCCTTCTATTACTATTTCCCTTGTAACCCGGAACTAGTTTAGTATATTTTAGCTAATAAGCCACTAGGTAACCGCCTTAAGACCTTTTTATATTGAGAGTAGTGTATTATAGTTTTCTGTGCTAGCTGCTAAGAGCATTGCTCCTCGGTTAGTGCGTAAGGGGCATAATAGTATTACGTGTTTTGGTGTCTATCTTGGCCAGCTATATTCGTATCTTGGGCTACCTACTAGGACGCCTACCTAGTAGAGCTAGTCTTTTAATCCTATTATTCCTGTTCTTAGGAGTGTTGCTATTGTATTTTCTGCCTTTATTAGGCCTTCTCGGAGCCCTTAAGTGTTTACCCCCTATGGCGTTGACCATGCTATGGCTTAGGTTACTCTTGCCTAAGTCAGCCTCTGCACCTTTAACTCCTATACGCCTCTCTAGTGCTGGTCCAACTAGTATTATATTACGGTTGCTAGTTTCCCAGCGTTCTTTTATGCTCTACTTTAGCTCCTTTCTCTTTCTTACTGTCGTCTTTATTGGCCTCTTATACGTTTCCCTTCCTCCTCTATATAGGCCTGGGCCCTAACACTATACTATTCTTCTTTTACTTTCTTCACCTGTTTCTTTAGTATATCTTCCCTACTTTAGGGTTATTGGATTGTTCTCCTATAAGGCGCCCTAGGGTCCCTCTATAGTTTATTTAGGCGTGTCTTAATATACTTTATAATATTAGAGTTGCGTTTATTTTGCGCCCTTTATATTACGGCGGCTTTAATATATAGTTATAGGGGGGGGATATTAGCTTCCTTCTTAAGGAGTATTATAGCCGTTTGCTTATACCCGCCTATTATACTCTAGAGGTATACTATTTAGACCTTTTAGAGTAGTTTAAGGAGTGATTTAGGGGGGCCCTTTTTAGTTTCACTAATAGCCCAGATACTAGATCTATACGTTATAGTAGGCCAGACAACTGCTGTATATAGTAGGCGTGACCTCTGGAAGCATAGACCCTATGTAGAATTAACAATCCTAGATAATGTAATATACTATGCTTAGCCCTTACGGGCTGCTTACGCCGTATATGCGCTCCACCGGAGCTTACTATCTACCTATACTCCTAATACCCTTAGGCCCTAAACTGGTTAACCCCTAAAGCCTTAGATATAAATTACATACTAGAGATCTGCAGATTAGTTGCGTTTTCTTATAAAATGGATTAGCTAGTATTTCTCTAGTAAGAATTGGACTCCATATTGTCTTGCCCATTCTATATAGGTGTCATAGGCTTTCTCTAGTGTTCTGCAGTTCTCTGCGGCTGTTAGCCCATATATACTAGGATATATTTACATTATAGAGCTACGGGAGTTATATACAAAGCAGAGTTGCGGAGGCCCTCTTGCCAGGGCCCTCTACCATAGTTTTCCACTTTGGACGCCCCTTGACGTCTATCTGCTTCCACAGCAGCCAGCCGGCTAAAACCAGCCACTGCCTATATGCACCTGATTTACTCCATAAGCCTATCCTTACAGCCTGCCCTGCCTAGATAAACCAACACGCGCGTCCGTCCTTTTAGGCTATACAGACAGTGTCGTCGATAAGGTGTTAATCCTTCCTTTAAGACAGGTCTACTAGGAGTTAGAGCCTAGTAAAGGGGTAAGGTTCCTGGAGTCGTCCGTCACTGCCATTATATACTACGCCCCACAGCCGTTACCAGCTGCTTTGCGTTACCTATAACGCTCTTGCGACAATAGGCCGACCGTGTCTTATAGGTGTGGGCCCATAATAACTCAACGCCGCGCAGCTATTGTTCCTCAGCCGCCTACTAACCAAACTTATTATCCTCTTATTTTAACTAACACCTATATCTAAGTCCGTTCCAGCCTACCTATATAAGTTTATCCTCGCTCTTTCTTAGTCCATTCTAGATTAACGTCGCCACCTAGAGAAAGGTTAACGCCGCTGCGTACAGGTTCGTCCTAGCTCTTTCTTAGTCCGTTCTAAATTAACGTCGCCACCCAAAGAAAGGTTAACGCCGCTGCGTAGAAAGGGAGGATTAACGTCGCTAAATATAGTTAACGGTGTTAAGATTCTTCCTATGCCCTTGCTGCTAGGCAGTCTCAGAGCGGAACAAGTACAGAGGTGCCCTGTCGTCCCCTTAGATCCACCTATCGCTTCTACCAGTAAATATAAGCGCTGGCTTGTGGCCCTAGATTAGAGCCTAGGTAAGAAGACGTTAGGTAGTTCTTAAAACCATTCCTCTGTTCGTGATAAGTTGTCCTTATGGTTTTTCGACTCTTGGCACGCCAAGACCCGCGAAAACTCTGCTGTTCTGACGGCGTTAAGGACGACGCATTCGAAAGCGCCCTCTAGCCACGACGTAACGCCGCTGCATTAGTAACAGACGAGATCCTCACTCTTAGCTTGACCGTACGGACAGGATAAGACGGAAAGGAACCCCTATAGGACAGTATGGGTCGGATCTCGCTTTTGGTGTTCCTTAGGAATTATATATATAGAACTATAGCGTTATAGTCTAGAAGCTGCATGCGTAGTATTATACGTAGTATAATATAATAGATATAAAAATATATAAAAATAAAAGAAGTGGCGCTACTGTTTATATATTATAGAATTATTTATACTTCTTTTATAAGGAATAAGCTAAGGCTTTTAAGGAGGTATATTCTTTACTACTGTTATATAGTTCTTATAGTTCTTAAAAATCTCCTTTTATATTAAATAGATATCTAAAAGCTAATATATTATAGTAAACTAGCAGCTAAGCGTATACTTATGGTCCTAGCTATATATAGTTACCTTATATAATAGCTATAGAACAGTAGAGAGCTTCTTAGGTAGAAGTTAATAGTAGGTTATAAGGGTATTATTTTTAAGACCTTCGCCCCGCTTTGGTATATAATTGCTATATAAGGTTTAAATACTTTATTTATAATTAATAGTGTGTATAATAGAGCTAAAATATAAGTTCTATTAGGTTAAATTACTTCAGATTAACTAGTAGAATAAAATATTAGAATATTTTAAAAAGTATAAATATTATAACCGAGCTAAGGTAACTTAAAGTAATATAAAATCCAGCGCCGTATCTAATTAAACCCCTGTCTTACTACGTTATAAAGAAGCGGTGAGTATAAAATAGTGAAAATTAATTCTAGATTTTAGCTTTAGATTTTAGAACTTACCTTAAGCCGATTAAATTCTACCTACTTTTCTTTAATAATAATCTTTTAAAACTCCTAGTAGCGCTATAGAAATATCCTATTATACCTTATAATATTATATAACCAACTAAGCGCTTCCCCGTTCCGCTAAATAATTATAATAATTATATACTAACCTAAGCTCCTTTAAAGTAGTATTCGTAGTTTTACCGAATAGAAAGATCCAGTTAGTTAGATTAACTATGTAGTTAAGATATTAAATATAATATATTTCTGCTACCTCTCTATTATCTAGAGGTAGAGAGTTTTTGGAATTAAGTTAATAGCTATATTATTACTTAAAGCGTTATTAAGTATAAAATACCTAATTTAACTTCTAATTTTATACTTGCTAACTATACTAAGAACTATTTAAGCCATATTGGTACTGCTATACTCCTTTTTAAGCTTATATAAGGTAAGAAGCTTTATTTAGTAAGCTCCTTCGCAATTAATATAATAGATAACTATTGCGATAATAGTAAAGCAATCTAGTAACGTCTATAGGTTGGAGAATAGGTAGTTAGTACTTAGGACTAGTTTTAATCCAAATTTAGTAAGTGTACTGGTAAGCTCTTTATACCAAAGTAGTAGTAAGATTTTTAATCCGTATAGCGCCGCAAGTAGCTCTAAGATATGTCCTTTTTAATTAAATCCTTCTAGGCAGTAGTAGTAGACTAGTTTGCTAAGCTTAGCGTTTATAAATGCATTTACCACATTATACTATTAAATTTCCAATTTAAATGCGGCTGCTATAGCTATAAGGGCACGGAATATTTAAGCAGCTAGAGTTGCTATATAGGTCTCTTCTTTAGTAATTTATAGGTCTCCACGGACGTATAGTTAAGCCTTTAGCTTTTATAGGTAGCCGTCGCTATTAAGCTTATATTTAAAGACCTATTTTAGTAGAAAGATCTACTCGTTGCTTACCTCTTCCTTTAGTACGGGTTTAAATATTCCTTATTATTTTGGGTTATTATATTCTTTTTTCATAGCCTTTTAAAAGCTAGCAGTTAATAGATGCTTTTTTAACCCCTTAAGGTTCTTTAGTTTAGGAGGAATATTATCCTAATATAGAGATAAGGATCTAGTTTAGTCGATATCCTTTACTAGTTCTATAGCGAATCTAGCGTAGTAACTAAATATGGTAGATAGATTTACTAGTACTGTCGCATATGCTTAAAATTAAAATTATTTTAATTCTTCTAGTAGTATAAAATCGGCAGAAGGCTTAGCCGTAACTTTATTAGTATATAGGGCAGTATTTAATGCTCAATTAGGCGGTTCTAGTGTATTACTTAGTGTTCGTACTAATTTAATAGCATGAGTAAGTCATATCCCGGGGCACGAAATACGTATAGTATCGTATGCTCTATAGGATAATAGTAACTGTCGATTCTATTAAGGTAGACTACGTAGTTTATATACTAACGCGACCTCCCCCTAATTAGTCAGTGCTTTAGGGGTGCACTAGACGCGTAAGCGGGTGGTTGGTGCACCGAACGCGTAGACGCGTAGTTGGTGTACCGAACGCGTAAGCACGCGGTTAGTATAACAGGTGCTATAATTATACACTGGCGGTACTTGAAAAATAGAACCACCTGTATATAGCCTCCGTAATTACCTTAATAAAACTATAAAATATAAAAGAAATACGTAAGAAATAAAACTGTAAAATATAAGAAATATATGGGAGATTCCTTCGTATAGTGGGTGCTATAATTATACACTAGTGGTACTTAAAAATAGAACCGCTTGTATATAGCCTCCGTAATTTACTTTAATAAAATCATAAAATGCAAAAGAAATATATAGGAAATTCCTTCCCGAGGTACCTTCTGGGTTGCCTTCTAAACGGTGCTCCAAGCTGGCCGTAAGTCCTGCTTACGGTCCGTAAAATAAACCGTACGGCTTTCTAACGGGCCGTAAACGAACCGTACCCCAATTAACCGACTCACTTATACTATTTTCCTTATCTCCCTTTCTCTTTACCCGTTTGGTGACCTGTAGCTTAACCGTATTTATATCGGTTCCTCGGTCGGTTCCTCAGTTGGTTCCTTAGTTAGTTCCTTAGTTAGTTCCTTAGTCGGTCCCTTAGTCGGTTCCTTAATTAGTTCCTTAGTTAGTTCCTTAGTCGGTTCCTTAGTCGGTCCATATACAGTAGGGGGAGGGTAGAGTTAGTTATCCTTGGGTAGGCTTTATAAACTAAGAGGATGGGTACTAGTCTATTAGGGCCAGCGGTATTATTAACGGCTTTTACGGCCATCTATAAAGCCAGTTCCTTTTAGATATCTTTATACTTGTCCGTAATAATCTAGTAGGCTCTTCGTAAAGCTAGATAAGCTTATATCTAGAGCGTTTAAGGACTCTATACAGCTTTTCGGCTGACGGGTAGCCGAAGCGGCGGTATAGGCGGTGGATCTTAGTACTGGTAAGGTAGCATAGGTTGGAGTTAAAAGATTCTTAAATATAGGTTGAGCTTAAGGGGTGGTCGAAATGGCGGTATAGGCGGTGGATTTCGGTACTGCTGGCGGTAGTAGTAGTCCGTAAAGTAGGCATCTAAGTCAGTTTGCGGGTTTTGTAGGTCCGTAATAAAGGCTTAGGTACTGCCTGGCGGGTATAAAACTTCATATATTGCAATAAAGGGCCGTTAACTGACTTATTAAATTATAGGCGATTGCGTAAGAACTAAGTCCTTTCCGCCTTATAGGACGTCTCTCTCCGTTACAACCGCAGGAATATCCTTTTTAAGTAGTCCATTAATCTCCTTGCGTTATAAGTCCGTAAAAGGTTTTCCCTATACTAGAACTAATATATCCGCAGGTAGAGATTGCCTTACGGATGTGTCTGCGGAGGTTAGGTAATTCTCTATTACGGGGTTTTTAGTTACGGGGTTCTTAGTTATGGGGTTCTTTCGGGGGTGTCCTTAGCTACGCTTTACGGCAGGTTCAGCAGGTTTGGTGTTGGCAGTACTAGGGTAAAGATACTGGGCAGGAGGAAGACTAGGTGGGGTAAGGGCAGTTGCCGTAGGCAGTGATTGCTGGGCAGGTTGTGGAGGTTCGTACAAGCTTAGCTGCCGTGGCTCCTTAGCTTTGGTTAACAAAGAGGGTAAAGCTAGCGGAGCTTGCGCGGACGTAGCTTATATAGGCGGAGCTTGCGCTAATAGAGCTTGCGCGGGCGGAGCTTATACGGATGGAGCTTATATAGGCGGGGCTTGCGCGGACGAAGCTTATGTGGGTGGAGCTTGTGTATGCGGAGCTTGCGCAGACGGAGCTTGTGTATACGGAGCTTGCGCGGACGTAGCTTGCGCGGGCGGAGCTTATATAGACGGAGCTTGCGCTAACAGAGCTTGTGCTGACGGAGCTTATATAGACGGAGGTTGCGCAGACGGAGGTTGCGCAGACGGAGGTTGTACGGGCGGAGCTTATGTAGTAGCTGGGGTAGGTAGGTTGGGTAGAGGATCGTCCTTCGAGGCTTGTGGGTCTATTACATCATCGTCTTAAGAGTTAAGCTCCTCTTGATCAGTCGCTTGATCTTAACTTCCGCTAGGGTCTACCTATTAATTTCCACTGTCTACCTATCAATTTCTACCAGAGTCTACCTGTCAATTCCCACTGGAGCCTACCTGAGTCTCGTCCTTATCTAATGTCTTAATAGTCTTTTCCTTTGACGTTGTATATGGCAAAAGTCCTACTATTTCTCTTTTAGGCAGTGGTGGACTTATATATATCTCTGGTCCTATAAGACCAGAGATCCTATTAAGGTTAAAAGCGGCGAAGAATCCATTGGTATTAATGTGGTCTAGAATTTCCTCTTTAGTATATTTTATTTGGTTTTTCTCGCATAGTATATCGTACAAAGATTGTGTAATAGTAACTTGCTTATTAACCTATACGCCTTAGTTATATAGAAGGGTTTATAGGCTATAGAGAGCTATACGGTCGCAAGCCTTAAAGGTAGCTTCCGTAAAGTCTGCGAAGTCTTCCTTATATAGTTCCTATATGTCGTTATTTAAAAAATTATAATGTCCGTATTTAATAACTTTAAACTTAATGTAGTTATTAACGTCGTTTATAGACGCAAGGTCGACTCCCTAACTCCTCTTCTCTTAACCTTTATTAATTTGCTTTCTGATATCTACTATACTGTATAGTGTAGTAGCGGGTAGTAGTGGCTCGTAGTGGGTGGAAGAGGTCTTGTAGTAGTCCGTAAAGGTAATTAGCGGGTCCGTAATAGTTCGCAAAAGGGTAAGAGGTTTCTATAAGGGGTCTTAATAGGTCCATAGTGGTTTGCAGAAGGGTAGGGGGTTTCTGTAAGATCTTGTAACGGTCCGTAAAGGCGATTAATAGGTCCGTAGTGGTTTGTAGAAGGGTAAGAGTGTCTATAAGGGGTCTTGAGAGGTCCATAGTAGTTCGTAGAGGGTAAGGGGTCTCCGTAACGGTCCGTAAAAGTAATTAACGGGTCCGTAACGGTTTATAAAAGGGTAAAGGGGTTTAAGGTTTAAAGGAGGTTAAAGGTAGGGGTCTGTATAGGTCTATATTTACGTCTATTATACTTCTAGTAAACTATACTAAGACTTAAATAAGTATATAGAGTTAGTAATAGTTCCGTAATCCCCAACTTCTAACCTTCTAGTAGGTTGTACTAGGAGTCTAAACGGGTAGTTACTATTGAGTATTACTTAGGGGGAGGTGTTAAGTAATTGCTAATCTATGCGCGCTTACTAATTAGTATTTATACTAATTTAATAGCATGAGTAAGTTATATCCCGGGGCACGAAATACGTATAGTATTGTATACTCTATGGGATAATAGTAACTGTTAATTCTATTAAGGTAGACTACGTAGTCTATATACTAACGCGACCTCCCCCTAATTAGTTAGTGCTTTAGGGGTGCACTAAACGCGTAAGCGGGTGGTTAGTGCACCAAATACGTAGACGCGTAGTTGGTGTACCAAACGCGTAAGCACGCGGTTGGTATAACAGGTGCTGTAATTATATACTTAGTTAGGTAGGAATTACTTTAATTATATTTAAGATATTGTCTTAAAGTCCTTATAATAAGGTGTTTAATTCTAGTAGATCTTAAGATACCGTTCTACTAGGAGTTAGTAACTGTTTAATATCCTTTATATAAAGCTTTGCCAAATCGTTTAATTTAGGTATAGTTGTTTAATCTATATATAGGGTAAATTCGTCCTTAGACTTATCCTCGTAAAGAGGTTCTAGTAGACTAATTACCTAGATAGTGTCTTCTAATACGTCCCTTAGTAGGTAGTTAATATTATAACCCTTAAGGTTATAAAATAAGTTCTTATTAAATATAACGTCTCTAGTTTAAATAACTTTATAGAGACTTAGAATCTATATTTAGTAAACATTAGTTAAATTATGGCTAACTAGATATCTAATTACTATATAAGGAGGCAGTTTATCTCCCCTTCTAACTTATTTATCTTGCGTATAGGTCTTGCAGCTAGATACGTACATATATATAAGAGAAGGTGGCTTACTATAGGTAATCTCATACGGAGTTTTCTATCCTAGTACTTATTTAGGGTTTAATTAAGTGCGTATTTAGTAATAAGAAATGCTTCTAGCTATATAGCTCTTAATTATTCTATAAAGGTTTGTCTAGATTATTTTGCTCTACTATTTTATTCTTTGCTATACGGTGCTCAACACTTAAAAGTAATGCCTTTGTCTATATACTACGTCTATAGTATATCTTCGGTTTATCTAAATATACATTTATTATTACTCTAGAAGAAGATAATATATTAGTAGAATCGTATTTTAATTAATCGGTAAGTCTTATAAATAGTAGGTAGAATAGTAGCTTTGTGCTTATTTTAGCAGTAAATATAAAGTTAAATTTAGAATACGTATAATAGAAATATATAATATATCTATTACCGTTATATCCTAGTTCTTTAAGGCTAATAATATTAAATGCTAGCTGTTTAAATGGTTAGGTAGCTAGAAATTCGTATTCTCATCTTTAAGAGATCTGCTATATATACTTTACTATTAAGCAAACTTTATATTTAATTTTAAGCGGTGCTTATTTAGTAGTTAATTTAGTTAGCACTATGCTATTAATGTACTTAGGAAGCTACTTAATAGCATTAGATCCTATATAGCTAAGTATTTTATACTATTTAGTAGCCGTAGCTCTAACTAGTTTATAGGCTATACGGCTAGGCTAATATCTCTTAAAGGTTAAGAATATTAATTAAGTTAAATCTAGGGTATTTATAGACTCTCTGTATATTAGTGCCTAGTAGCCCCCTAGTTATTTCGCATAGTAGACTATTTCGCTAGTTATTAAACGGTATAGTAAGTTTCGTCCTAAGTATTACGGAGTATGTATAAGCTATATATATAAAAGATCAAGACGTTATATAAGGGAAGAAGGTAGGAAAACGGAAAGAAAGGGTATATATTATTAATTTAGTTACTTAGTTAATATATACACGGAGCAGAATAGGATTTACGTAGTAGTCCTAGCAAAACTTAATAGGATTTAGTAAAACTTAGCAGAATATAGCAAATTGCCATTAGATTGCTATAGGTTGCGGCAAATTGCGGTCTTATAGACGTAGAAATAGGTAGGTATATATAAGGTGTCACGGGGGTGTCCTATAATAGTACCCCCCCTTTAAACTCGAGCTTCTGCGAGATAGGGCTATAGTAGTTCTAGGTGGAGTTTATAAAAGTTTTCTGTAGCTTATATAAGTCCTATAGAGTTAATGGGTTCCTATAAGGGCTTAATAAAGCCTCTCTATTTTATAAGATACATATATTAGCGTTTCCGTTTATTATACTTAATATTTTAATTCTTTTAATAAAGTACTTATTTTTACTATCTACTTTAACTAGTAGGGGAGGGTCTTATATTTATTTAGGCAGGGTATTTAATATAGGGGTAGTAGGGCGGAGGACTAACGTATAGAATATAGGGTGGATTTTAACCGTATTAGGGAGCTTTAGTTAATAGGCGTAAGAGAAAACAACCTTCTTAACCTTATAAGGGCTAGCGTTTTTTTAATTAAGTTTCTTAATAAGTTGTTTTATATTTAAATTTCTTATATTTAGCCAGATAAAGTTACTAATTTAGTAAACTGGTACTAGGGTTTATTTCTTATTTGCTGTGACTTTATAGATAGATTAGGCCTATATTATTTTATTAATAAGGAACTATTATAGTTCCTCTATTTTCTTTATAAATTTATTTACTTCTATAACTTATAAGGCGTAATAAGTAGGGTAAGAAACATTACTAAAAGGTTTAAAACCTATTTATAGATACTAGCTATAATTAGCTAGGAATAGGGAGACCTTTATAGTTTCTAAGATGGAATTATTTATAGTAAACTCGGCAAATATAAGCTAGTTAATTTAGTTATCTTATAAATATAACGTATATATCCGAATATACTATTCTATTATAGTGTTTATACGTTTTATTTAACCGTCTATTTCTAGGTAATATATAGTAAATAGTAGTGCTTTAATGCGGAGTTATATAGTTAGTTTTTTTTTTTAAATATAGAGATAAACTAGCTGCCTTATTAGCGACTTAGTCAATTAAGATATAAGCACGGCAAAAGGGTCGCGCAAGCCTATACGATTGGATTGTCTATAAACGAGAATCTAAAGCTAGGGAAAGGAAAGGAGAAGAAGAGCAGCGCCGTTCGATGTTTTATAAGATCTTTACGTCACGTAACCGCAATATGCGGCAATCTGTGGTAACTTGCCAG
>Ga0307515_10022575_pt1 | contig 11080 bp, 12 predicted proteins | sample 17_EM_MG_FD_194513 | JGI IMG/M metagenome (GOLD analysis project Ga0307515, IMG submission 194513) | Populus trichocarpa ectomycorrhiza microbial communities from riparian zone in the Pacific Northwest, United States - 17_EM | ecosystem: Host-associated > Plants > Roots > Unclassified | place... | reverse complement strand
ATGCTATGTAGTCGAACTTTAGATTTTAAATTGCCAAGTTCTTCAGTTCGTTGTATCTCGTAAATGCTGATGTGAAGTAAGAGTTTATCCTCTTAAGATTACTTTAATAGAAATTTGTTTTCCTTTGATTATTTTTTCTTTTTACAGTCCCACCTTGAAGTTTCTCGAATCTCTACTATTTTATTTTTGATTACTTTAAATGCAAGCAACTTGTGTTATGGTAAATTCATTTTAGTAATCGAATTTTCTTTGAATTAATTCTCAAAACACTAAAATAATAAAAAGATGAAAATAAGTTATTGTTGCTTTTTAAAAAGTGTTTTTTAGTCAGAAAAATATTAAAAATCATTTTTGATATTAATATTTCAAAATGATTTAAAAACACCAAAAAAATATTAATTTAAAGTAAAGAAAAAAATAAAAAAATTTTAAATTTTTTCAAAAGCGTTTTTGAAACGCAAAAACAAACATGTAAGTTTTAACTAAGTATAAAACTCTATGCTTTCCTTTGGTTGAATTAAGGTTGTTTTACAATGTGGTAATAATTGTTTTTTAAAATACATCAAAATAATATGTTTTTTAAAAAATATTTTTAATATCAATATATTAAAATAATTAAAAAAATATAAAAAAATTAATTTTAAATAATAAAAAATTAATTTTAATAAAAACACATGGAGCAACGTTTCCAAACGTGGCTGATCTTGGAAGCAAAAATTCCACTGAGTGTTTGTTTTTGTATTAAAAATATGTTTTTCAAGATTTTAAATATTTTTAAATTAACTTTTTAATAATTTTAAAATAAAATATTTTAAAAAATAATTACTATTACAATATCAAATACAATTCACTAAATAAATTCATTGCAAAATCAAACATCCGTATGAATGTATCCCTAACAGAATCCCAATATAAAATGTCTTCGTGTTTGTCTTCAAACAACTTATAGGGGGTTTCGAGGCTCCAATTTGTGATAGGAACTTGTACTTATGGATAGACGATCTCTCTCTCTCTCTCTGTTTTTTTTTTTCTTTTCAATTTAGTCTCAAACGAGGATGGGGAGAGAGGATTAAGTTTAATGATTTTGGATTCATTTTATGATTTTAGTCCTCTATGTTCTTTTAACTACAGTAAAACCCCTTATGTTTCATGATTTTAGATTCAGAAAAGTCATTATTGCCTTTCATGTTGGGTTTATGCATTCCAAAATTAGAAGTAGAGGGGCTGATTTGATCAAAGTTATTATAAAAGGGCCAGCTAACCAAAATCACATAATAAGCGGGCACCGTTTCCCCAAAGTACAAAATGAACCAAAATAACTATCTAGGTGGTGGCCAGTGGTAAGAACTTGGAATTAAGAGGTTTGCTTTCTCTGTGGTCTCAGGTTCGAGTCTCGTGGTTGCTCATATGATGATCACTGGAGGCTTACATGGTCGTTAACTTTAAAGTCTGTAGAATTAGTTAAGCTACGTGCAAACTGTTCCGAACACCCACGTTGAATTAAAAAAAACCAAAAAGCTACTTATATCACAAGAAAACAAAACTAGTCATTAATTAATTAATTGATCAGGAGAGTCTTTAATAATAGGAATAAGGAAATAATAATTAATATATAATAAACGATACTAATAATCTAAAGCTGCTTGCTTTCTCTCTTCTTCCAAACTTATTGCAGAGAGACAGAGAGAGAGACAGAAAGAGAGAGCTCCTCTGCTGCCCTTTGGTTAAGGTTCTCTTTGATTTTCATTTTTTTTTTATTATCTTCATCGCCATTTCTCTTACTACTTTTATATATTCAACCAAAAAAAAAAAAACTAACACCAACAAGATCATTGGAAAAAGAAATTACTTCCAATCAAAGAGGCTTCGTGGAGAGAACCATCGTTTATAGACAGAGAGACACTAAAATTCCTCTTTAGTAACCACCTTTGATGCCTTAATCCTCCACTTCGATCTTCTCTCTTTAGAATACGTTAATAAAAAATGTGTCTTTCGATTTTGTCTCTCTGATTTTTCGCTGTCCTTTTTCTTCTTGGTATTGTGAGAGCAGATTTCTGGGTTTATTTAGTGAAATGCTTCGTGGGTTTACTTGATTTTGGTGATGGGTCGGTGATGATTTTGGGTTGTTTTGGTGTAATCATTCGTGGGCCCGCTGTGATTTTGTTTGCTTGGAGGAGTTTTGAGGTGAAAAGTTGCTGATTTGGGGTTTTGTGGAGGATTTGAGGCTAAAGGTTGGGCTTTTTTTCTTTGGGATAAAATCTCTGGTTGGTGTGGTTTCATGGTGGGTTGATAAAAATTGGTGCTTTGTTGATTCAATCTTTCTGGGTTTATGGTATATTTGCTTGTTTTGCAGATTTCAGTGGACTGGTAATAAGGTAGGAATAAAGCTCTAACAATCTGGAAATCCCCCTTTGGGTTCTAAGGGATTGAATTGAATCATTTTCGTACAGTCAAATGGTTTTGGGGATTTTTTTATTTTAATTATCTCTTAGTATTGGCGTTTCTTGTTGGATTTTATTTTGAGGTGTATAATTCTGCTCTAAAGATAAGATGAGTTCAAGCATCACAGAGGGTTTGGTAAATCAGACCAGGCTCGTAGTTCATATAGCAGAAAATGGTCATTCACTTGAACTTGTTTGTGATGAAACAACGCATGTGGAGGCGGTTATGCGTTATATCGAAAAAGTTGCTAGGATTAACTTCAATGACCAGCTTGTTCTGTGTTTGGAAAAGAAACTTGAACCTCAGCAGCCGCTTTCTGCTTACAAGCTTCCATCTAGCGATGGGGAAGTGTTTATATTTAACAGAGCAAGGATGCAAACCAATCCCCTTCCCCCTCCACTCGAACAAATTGATGTACTTGAAATTGCAGACCCTCCACCACCACCTTCTTCGCATGACCCCCATCCTTTAGATGATGCTCCAGACCCAGCTTTGAGGGTTTTGCCTTCTTATGAGAAACAATTTAGGTACCATTACCATAGGGGCTATGCAATTTATAGTAGAACCCAAGTAAAGCATGAACATTGCCTGAGGTTATTGACGGAGCAAAAGGTTCAGGAGAGGGCAATGGAGGTTGCTAGGATTAATGTGCAGCAATTCTACAGGGCAATTCTTCAGAACTACTCAGAGTTCATCAAGCGTTATACACAACAACACAGGATACATTTAGATCTTTTAACAAATTTTGAGAGAGATTTAGAGAAACTGAGATCGATCAAGCTTCATCCAGCCTTGCAATCTGATTCACGGAAATGTTTAGTCGATTTTGTGAAGGAAGATAACTTGAGGAAGGCCGTGGATAATTGTAGCCATTCACATAGGCAGTTTGAGAAGAAGGTTTTAGAGTTTAAGCAAAAGTTCGGTGATGCAAAGCGCAAAGTGGAAGAATTATTTTCTTGTGGAGCTTCGTCATCTATTAGGAATTTAGATCTTGCCATCAAGGAGCGTCAGCCAGCCATCAATGAAATGAAGAGCATAATGCAGTCTTTGAGGTTGGTTGACTTCAATTTCAAACATTTGAACTGCCTTCCTATTTGTTAATTTTTCTGTATGATTTTGTGCTTGTTAAAAATTTCTTGATTGATGCAGTAAGTTGAATTTTTTGAAGCATTGCTGTGATATTACATCTTAGCACTGTCAAGGATTGAGTTTATAGCTTTCCCTGTAATTTCTGTGATATAGCTGGTTCATTGCTATGCCAACCTTATCTAATTCCTGGCCTGATTTTTTTTTGCAAGTGATGAGCACATAGGAACACATGGTACGATGGCTGCTCAGTGGTGATTGCATTCAATATTAGTCACTAGTCTGTCTTTTTTATGGATGATATTACTTGGATTTTTGTTCTTTTTCAAAAGTAGTCCGTGTGTTTTAGATCTTTGATTCCCTCTTGTGGGCAGATAAATAAAAATATTTAAATGTACTCGCAACCTTTTCTCCATCTGATGCCTGTTGTGCTGTTGAATATTTTGTTAAAGACAACCTACATCTAGATTCTCACCTTAAAGGACAATAAGAGTAGCAGTCCAACTTTATGCTTTGGCTCAATGCCATTGGCCTGGCAATTTTTGTTTGAAGTAGGAGCTGGTCATAAATGAATCATGATTATGGACACGATTCACTTCTAGATTTCAATTTCAGCTGGTGTGTGTGTTTCGAAATTTTAAGACATTCAAGTGAGTGCAATAACTTGATTGAATCATCAAGTACCCTGTTGGTGTTTTATCCACAAACCTTGGGAAATAAGGAAAAGATAGAAAACCTAGAATTCACTAAGCTAATCCCTCAAAATCCAAAAGATGCGTTTCATGAATCTTTGAGAACCTTAGTTTCCTGAAATCCACAAAAAAACAGAATTCTGAAATTCAATTTTTAATTCTTTAAATCCTGATGGTTTTAAAGAAGCAAACTCCCTACTAAAGTAAAATACCAAATGGTGCTAATATGGTAACATTAATAAGTTCCCAAATCATAAATTTTTTGTCAATACCAATTTACAAGTAAAACCTGAAGTTTCTGTTTTTTCAAGTCATACTTATTGCTGCAGTAGTTAGGCTGGAGGAAGATAATGTACATACCACTGATTGATGGCTGTGAACTTGTATGCAGAGACGATGTAAGCACGGTAAAGGAACTTGTGCATGATTGTCTGTCATGCCAGTTGTCCTCAACTCGTCTCCATACTGAAGTTTCAGCCCTGGGTCTTATGTATGATGTCCATGAAAAGAGTCATTTGCCCACCATGCTGGCTGTTGGTGATTTAATTTCCAAGCTGCTTGGTTTTTGCAAGGATAAGAAGAACGAGATGAACATCTTTGTGCATGATTTCCTACAAAAGATTGCCTATGTTACTTTCCTCATGAAAGATGTGAAGTTAAGGTTTCCTGTTTTTAGAGAGGCAATGTTGCGTCAGGATGATATTTTTAGGGACCTAAAACTATTCCATGGGATTGGTTCTGCATACAGAGGCTGCCTTGCTGAAGTAGTGAGAAGAAAGGCTTCTATGAAACTTTACATGGGCATGGCTGGACAACTGGCTGAGCAGCTTGCTACAAGGAGGGAGGTTGAGGTTAGGAGACGGGAGGAGTTTCTGAAAGCATACAGTTCATATATACCAAGAGATATATTAGCATCAATGGGGTTATATGATGCTCCTAATCAGTGTGATGTCAATATATCTCCATTTGACACTAATTTGCTTGACATTGACATCTCAGACTTGGACCGTTATGCTCCTGATTATTTGGTTGGACTTCCTTCAAAAAGTGACAAGACTGCAACTTTGAAAGGCTCATTGTCTATGTCTAATGACAGTTCTCGCTCAGCTGAGATGGAAGAAATTGGTGAGGAAGCACTTGAGAAAGATTGCTCTGAGGAGCCCCTCGAGGGCTGTGAGTTGTTAGAGATTGCTGGAACTAGCAAGATGGAAGTTGAGAATGCAAAACTGAAAGCTGAACTAGCTTCTGCAATAGCCTTGATATGTTCCCTTTGCCCAGAAATTGAATACGAGTCAATGGATGAAAGTACAGTGGGTAGTCTATTGAAGAATGCAGATAAGACAACTGAAGCCTTGCGGCTGAAAGATGAGTATGGAAAGCATCTCCAATCTTTGCTTAAGGCAAAGCAAATACAGTGTATGTCATATGAGAAGCGCATTCAAGAACTAGAGCAGAGATTGGCTGACCAGTATTTGCAGGGGCAGAAACTTTCAAATAGTAAAGATGCATCAGACTATGCTCTTTTGGCTGCAAAGACTGAAGACTTCAAACCAGAAATTTCCAGTGGTGAAGCACCCATGCCTTATGCAATGACCTCAGAGCCCATGGATGAGGTTTCTTGCATTTCTAATTCTTTGAATTCAAAGCTGGGGCTTTTCACCAGGCAACCAAGCAAAGATAGAGAAGGGTTTGATGAAAATATGATGGACTCGTCTGGGATGTTCAATACTCAGTTGGATTCATCAATGGTGGAGCCACATCGTGAAGAGCTGCAAGTTTGTGATAAAGATGGGAAGGGTAAGATGGTGGGACAACTGGGCATGTCACTGACAAACAGTTCCACAGCTGAGAGTATGCCGGAGCCTCTCGATGTCTCTCCTTCAGATGCAGTTGCTGAGCCTAAAGTCAGTGGTGACCATGGAATTATGTTAGAATTGCAAAATGCACTTGCAGAAAATTCAAAACAATTGAGTGAAACTGAAGCGAAGCTCAAGGCTGCTGTCGAGGAGGCTGCCATGCTTACTAGGGAGTTAGAAATGAGTCAGAAGCTCCTTGATGAATCTCAGGTACTGGCACTTCAACTATGTTTTGTAACCTGCAGTTTCTTGGTGTTTGTGTTGCTCTTTTGTTTCAATTATATTGTTGAGTTATTGTTCCCGGTGATGTTTCACGTTACCTATATTTAGAAATTGTACCATGTTGCTCAACATTATTGAAATTCTTGGGTCATCATTTTTGTTAGTGCATATGGTTTGATGTTATTTATTGAACTTTCTGTGACGGAAAGGCTTTTTAGTAGACAATAGATTCCTAATATCCCTAATAACGAATCATTTTCCTAAGTAATCAGCTTCCTGCAGTTCTTGAATTGTGTTTGGCTTCAATTTCCTTCTTTCTTTTTCTTTGCATAAAATTTATTATCAAATGCATTTATTAACTGGTCTTAACCTGTACTGATAATCTTAACTTCTTGCTATACAACAGATGAATTGTGCTCACTTGGAGAATTGCTTGCATGAAGCAAGAGAGGAAGCTCAAACCAATCTTTGTGCAGCTGACCGGAGGGCCTCAGAATATAATAAACTGCGTGCATCTGCTGTGAAACTCCATGGCCTTTTTGAAAGACTTAGGTGCTGTGTATGTGCTCCTGGTGGAGTTGCTGCTTTTGCTGATTCTTTGCGTGCTTTAGCTCAATCTATGGCCAAGTAATTTTCCAGAATCCTCTCCATTTTACTTTCTTCAGATAAACTTTAACTCTGTTGCAAAACTCAGTGCTCCTTATCCCCTTGCTTTGTCTTGAAATTTGTTGGTGTTGATGGAATTTTGTTTTGAAATAGCTTATCCTACACTATTTTAACCTCTTTCCTTTTCTCTCTACATTCAAAATTGATATCTGTTACGAGAAATCTTAAATTTAAGGGTTGCAGGAATTCTTTTGGGGCTTCTTTCATAGTATTTTCTTATAGAGGTTGGCAGTGACATCAAATTTATATGGTGATTGCTGATGGACTGAATTGCTATCCTTTTTGTAAAATCTCATTTTTTTAAGTTTTGACAATGACAACAGCCACGGTTTCATTACTTTAATTTGATTATTTTCAGTTCCAGCAATGACAAAGATGATGAGGGTGCTGCTGAATTCCAGAAATGCATTAGTGTCCTTGCAGATAAAGTTGGTTTATTCTTGTCCACACACCGCGCAGAGCTGCTTGACAAGTACCCAAAGCTTGAAGCTGCAAACGAACAGCTTGGAAAAGAATTGGAAGAGAAGAAAGAGCTGGTTGTCACTTTATACAAAAAGCATCAACTTGAGAAGCAGGTATTCTTAACTTGCTGATGGTGTTCATGCTTCATTTTTGTACTCAAGTTGCCAAGGATGTTCAATAGCTGATTTACTGTTTACGAGCTCCAAAACGTGCTTTCCTTCTAACTACTGTACACGAATCTGCGCCCCCCCCCCCCCCCCAATCAATTGCTTGTGGTCATTGGTAACTATTGGCCTTTGTTTCCAGTGGAGCCCTCAAACAGTGGTTGGTTATTTGATGCTTCTTTAGCAAGTTGTTAAGTTTCAACTGTTACTTGCCATACCAATTTGTTTTGCCCTTTGATGTGCAGGGATCCCTTTTACATGGTGCCCTGTGCTTTTATCTTCTAACTACAAAAGCTTGATATCTTTGTTGATGTTTTTCTACAGGCAAACAAGGAAAGGATATCCTTTAGCCGTTTTGAAGTCCATGAGATTGCTGCATTTGTTCTGAACTCAGCTGGACATTATGAGGCTATCAACCGGAACACCTCTAACTACTACCTGTCTGCTGAATCTGTGGCCCTGTTCACAGACCATCTCCCAAGCCGCCCCAGCTACATTGTTGGGCAGATAGTGCATATAGAACGCCAAGCTGTAAAGCCATTGCTTCCTACCTCAACGAGGCCTGAGCATGGCAAGGTAGATGAAGTGGATCTTCTGACCACTGACCAAGGGACTGACCGTTTGAACTTCAATTTGGGACCGACTTCCAACCCATACAATCTTCCTATCGGGTGTGAATACTTTGTAGTGACAGTAGCCATGTTACCGGATTCAACCATTCATTCAGCGCCTCCTTCCTGATCCCCTGCTCCAGGCAGCAAGAAGTGATGGAAGAAAGAAAGTGTACATAGATAATAATTTAAAAAAAAAAGAAAAAAAAAGAAAAGAAAAAAGGACAAGTCCTCGTGTGGGAATTGAACATGTTTTTCCTTCTTGTACAGTTGATGATCCAAATTAAGGTGATTCCCCCCTTTGTATATAAATCTATACTCTCTTCAAGCATGTACAAAATAAAAAATAAAAAAAAATTCAGAATATAATCAAGTTTGATCAAGAATTTCATACTGTAGAGTGAATTTAACCCTGTTGCATGTGCCAGGGAATATATAATTTTTTTTTCAAGTTTTATCATAAAAAAGTAAATAATTTCAAGCTTTTTCATGGAGAAACACTTCTCATTTTTACACCTATTTTTCACACTTCTTCCTCTACTTCCCTGCCAAAGATCTCAAACAACGTGGCTGTATCAAATTAATAAATAAATCTCTTAATCACAAGTCTATCTCAAGCGAACTTCTTAATTGCAAGTCCATCTCTAGAAAACCCTAAAAATTGTGGGGTCCAATACTTACAAAGACGCCGAATCCAAGTAAGATTCTCTTAGCTTTTTATTTCTAAATTACTAAAACTTGAAACGACAAACGAAATCTTGTGTTATTTACCCCTCTTGAATGTGACCACCTGCAGCTTCTCTCTCTTCTTTTTAATTCAAATCAACACTTGCTCTTCTTCTCCTCCATGGCTCCATCAACATAGCTTTTCTTTATGCATGTGAGAATAGAGCACCAGAAACACTCGGTAAGCTGTTTTATTTTCTTGTAGGAGCAGTCCATGAAATATTAAAGGACAAAGTATAATATTTGTACGTGTTCTTTCTTTCTTTCTTTCTTTTCTTTCTTGCTTTCTTTCTTTCTTTCTTTCTTTCTTTTTCGTTAACTACTTGTTAAATTATAATTAATTTCTCAATCTTGATTTTGTACTAGATGCTAAACTGATTATTTTTCTTCCTATTAATTACGTGTAGGTTGGTTTAGATAGAAAAAGAAGTCGTCCAAACAAAGATACAACGATGAAGACGATGAACAGAAGAAGAATGTTTACAAGGAATAAGAGAATAGCCATAGAGAAAGACTATGATATTGATTTGCTTTTGAGCATCGACCATGCAGAGGGCTTAGACAACCCTAGCACCTATCCTTCAGTAACCACCAGGGATTACCGTGTTGTATTTTGGGTTCACCCAGATGATCAACTTGCAACATCTCGCGATCTAGGCTCTCCAGATCCTGTATGGAACCAGAAGTGTCGTATGAAGTTAGACAAGTCCAGGGATTGCAAGTTTTTGTATGTTGAGGTGCTTAGGTATGGATCCTCCTCTGAGAGTAACCCAGGAACCTCTAATGGCATAAGCTTGGTGGGTAGGGCTCAGATACCTCTACCGAACTTGTCAAGTAAAACTGATGGCCGCTATGGACTTGTGAGGCCTAAAGAGGATGGATATAAGGCTGAGGGACACATTACTCTGTCAATGAAATTGGTGAAGATAGATATAATATAACGAGCGAAGGCCAATGATGAAATTATAGCTACAATGACATCTTCTCCTCCTCCTCCTCCTCTTCTTCTCCAAAAAAAAAAAAGGGGTACGCAATAGAGGTTCTCATTAGGAATATTGTTTTTTCAGTCTAGGATTAAATTTGATGAGTCTATCAATGTTAGAACTAATTTCTAATTTGAAAATATTAGGTTTGAAGCATGTTTTCTTTACGTTTTTGTTCATTTCCCAAAGGGATATCATCTCTGATCTAGTTTCCATGCATCAATACCTTCAAGGACAAGGAGGAAACAAGTTATTTTAACCACTTTTCAACTTAATTAAATGCTTATCACATTGATGATTCAGCTATAGTGTTGTGAAAATTGGAAGATACTAAATTACAGATGTACGCGGCATGTTAGTAAATGTATTCTACTGTGCATCCATGAGAGACTGCATGCGATATTTAACTTTGGCAAGTATTGCTTCGCTTGAGGTCAGCACAAATGTAATTAAATTAAAATAATCGGAACTGTTTTTGCAATTACTTTGGATACAAAAATTAAGTTTTTTCTGTTGAACAAAAATCTGATAAGAATTTAGGTTCCACATTTATCTTTCGGATGTAGATTGAAATCTCAGACAATTACGTAATCAACTCAATATAATTATTAATTGAAATGAAATCCATAATAATCTCGACTAGTAGGTGAGGCTATGAAGAGAGGGCAGAGGGGGGAGGGTTTCTTCTTCAATATATATTAGGAGGGACTCAACCATAAACATACAAGTTTTATGCAACTACTTATGTCGTCACCCTTGGAGGTTATTTTTTGGTGAGAACATTGGCTTTAATATTAGCTTAATGGTAAATAAAGAAGATGAAAAGAAGTTAAAATCCCATGTTGTTGGCAAGTTTCTTGTCGGGGATTTCTTCTTTGTCAGTGTTTTTGTCGAGTAACTTATTTTTTTTTATGGAGTGGCTATGAAATATTCATGCCAAAAAACTAGATTTTATAACCGTCCATATTCAAATGGGAAGTCCATCAGCAACATTAATTCTTTATGGACTATCTCATCGTTGATTCCATCTGAAATAAAAAAGATTAATTTTTGATAGACTATTTCTTCACCGATTTCGTTGAAAATGCCAAAACCTTATGTAATTTTTCGATGAAATACAAGTGAATATTGCCGATGAAATCGGCGATGGACATGCACCTTAACTCCTAA
>Ga0307515_10022574_pt1 | contig 11080 bp, 6 predicted proteins | sample 17_EM_MG_FD_194513 | JGI IMG/M metagenome (GOLD analysis project Ga0307515, IMG submission 194513) | Populus trichocarpa ectomycorrhiza microbial communities from riparian zone in the Pacific Northwest, United States - 17_EM | ecosystem: Host-associated > Plants > Roots > Unclassified | place... | reverse complement strand
GAAGAAGAAGAAGAGAAGCCGAAGAGCATGGTCAGAAGTACCTTTAGGCCAGCTCCATTAGAAATACTAAACCGTGTGAAGATTAACAACACACTGGCGACACCTCGCTCGACCATCAAAAGCTTCCTTAAAGTTCCCCAACAAACAGAACTTAAATTTACAAGGGAAAATCTTAGAAAAGTTGAAGAACAACTCAAGGGTGCTTTTTTTGAATTTTACCAAAAGCTTCGCCTTCTTAAGAGTTACAGCTTCTTGAATACGTTGGCGTTTTCAAAAATTATGAAGAAGTATGATAAGGTATGTAAATCATCCCTCGGGAATTCAGATTCCTCTTATTCTCTACTTGTATTCTAATCCTCAGGAGAGTTTGATATGTTTTTTTCCCTAATTCGCTTTGCATAATTCTGTCAGATTACCACAAGGAATGCATCACAAGTTTACATGAAAATGGTGGATAACTCCTTCCTTGGAAGCTCTGATGAAGTGAGCATAGTTTCTGCTTCAAAATGTTCAACAAGACACTAATACATTCAATATATATGTTTTTAATCCTATATATTTTCGCTTGTTGAGGGTTCATTCTGTCGACCAATGCCTTATTTAACTTAAAATGTATATTCCATCATAGGTTACCAAGCTTATGGAAAGGGTTGAGGCAACATTCATTAAGCATTTCTCGAACTCAAATCGGAGTAACGGCATGCGCGTCTTAAGGCCAAAAGCGAAAAAAGAGAGACATAGAATAACATTTTACATGGGTATGTAAAATCATACTAGTTAATATTTGTGTTGCAACGTGATTCAACATCTTGGTGTAAAAAAAAGCTGCTTTGTTTAGATTTTAGATCTTTCAGGGCTGTTATTGATTAGTTGATAATTCTGAGAAAATTTACAGGTTTCTTTTCTGGCTGCACAGTAGCCCTGATAATTGCCCTTGTTTTAATCGTAAAAGCCCGCAAAATCATGAAAAAGCCAGGAAGGATCACATACATGCAAACAATGTTTCCTCTTTACAGGTAACACTACTTTTCTTTTAGCATAGGGTCTACAATTACTTTCTACTTCTCGTCGCTCATTTCTTTCAATATGAAAAACCTTATCCCAACCTTTCATGTGGCTATAATCCATTTGTTTGACAACCTATGCTCAACCTATTACAGTTTGTTTGGATTAATTGTTCTACACGTGCTCATGTATGCTGCTAATATATACTTCTGGAAGCGGTACCGAGTGAATTACTCCTTTATTTTTGGTTTCAAACGAGAAACCGAACTGGGCTACAGACAAGTTCTTCTTCTCGGTTTTGGTATTGCAGCACTAGCTTTATGCAGTGTGCACTTAAACCTTCACATGGAGATGGACCCTAAAACGAAAGAGTACGGAGAGTTTACAGAACTTCTCCCTCTGAATGTGTTGATAGTAAGATTCTTACAAATACTTTTTTTTTTTAAGAAAAAGTTCTCTCTTGTTTTTCCTTCGACCTCCAATTTTTCATGCATAAACTGATATTTTGCTTTCCCTGTAGTTCCTCCTCATCATATTGCTCTGGCCATTCAACATGTTTTATCGCTCATCTCGCTTCTTCCTCCTCACGTGTATCTTTCACTGTATTGCTGCTCCTCTCTACAAGGTGGAAATTGGTGGCAGAAAATCACAAAAAGTGGATATGGAACTTAAATTTTTCGCTTACTAATTTTCTTGAATTTTTTTTTTCTCTGCAGGTAACGCTCCCTGATTTTTTCTTGGCAGACCAACTTACTAGCCAGGTTAGTTATCAGCCTAGGCTGTACTTCAACAGTTCAGAAACTTGTATTTCAGAAGTAATAAAAAACAACACTGTATGGATGTAGGTGCAATCCCTTAGAAGCCTGGAGTTCTACATTTGCTATTACGGTTGGGGGGACTATAAACACCGACGGAGCAATTGCAAAGAAAGTCCTGTTTTCACAACTTTCTCATTCATTGTTGCTGTGATTCCATACTTGTGTCGCCTTCTTCAGGTTTGCAAGTAGCTAGCCTAGTTGTCTGTGTGTCTAACCTGCCGAGCTTTTTAAAACTTTCAAACATGATTTCTTTTTATTGAAATGTGGAAGCGATCACCACCAATTGAAATTACATATCAACAAATTTTCCTCTTTGTTTCAGTGCCTCCGGCGCTTGTTTGAAGAGAAAGATCCGATGCAAGGATACAACGGATTGAAGTATTTTTTGACAGTAGTAGCTGTTTGTTTGAGGACAGCTTACAACATTAACAAAGGGGATAATTGGAAAGCAATAGCATGGGTTTTCTCATCCATTGCAGCAATCTTTGGCACATATTGGGATCTTGTTTTTGACTGGGGGCTTCTTCAGCGCCATTCTAAGAATAGATGGCTGAGAGACAAACTCCTTGTCCCTCACAAATCAGTATATTTTGGAGCCATGGTTAGTAGCAAAAGGAGGAACCAGAAAAAAATAATACCTACAGTTGATAAATCTTAACTTCCCATAAAATGTAAATCACTCCTAAAAGGAACATTCATTTGATTTACAGGTCTTGAATATATTGCTGAGATTTGCTTGGCTGCAAACAGTATTGAACTTCAGGCTTACTTCCTTGCACAAAGAAACAATGATTACCCTTATGGCCAGCCTCGAGATCATTCGCCGTGGCATGTGGAATTTCTTTAGGTAACAAAAATTTTAGTTTTGAGAAGTTCAAGATCCTTTAATTATCAAGAATCTCTTCAATTTTTTGTTGAACTGTCAGGTTGGAAAATGAACATTTGAACAACGTTGGAAAATATCGAGCATTCAAGTCTGTGCCTTTACCGTTCAACAATGTGGAAGATGACGACGACGATGAATAAGCTTTGCCACAACATTTGACAAAGCTGGAGGCAATAAAGAAATGATAGCCATTGCACATGTTTTTGACAATGTTAAAGGCAAGATTTTTTGAAAAAAAATAATCTAGTGGCAACAGAGGAATCTAGATTGTAAATTTTTGTATCGCACTATTATCTTTCTATTTTACTTCCAAGCAAGTCCAAAATTATAAAGCAACGCCGTCCATGTTTCTCCAAATGATATTTTTAGTCCTTTTTATCATTCTTGTCAGATACAAGGTTTTTTTTTTTTTTTTATGTTATCGCACTATTATATATATATATATATATATATATATATATATATATAATGTAAGAGAACATTAAGTTCTTTGAGTAAAAGTCTTGACCCTTTCGTATCTTTGAAGATGATGCGAGGTTCATATAACTGGTTTGACCATTTGCCAAACAATGAACACACAGCAAATCTATGAGATCAGGTGCAATAACATCTTTCATGGGTAGAACTTGTGCAGATCATTGAAAAACTGCCACAGTAGTGTTTTAGAAGAAGAAGTTTCTGATAGAATTCGATTAGCGTAGCTGCTCTTCAACTTTCTTCAGATCCTCTATCTTGATGCTCAGCTCCTATTCTTTTGAATCCTTATAGACACCTTTTATGGTTGGTAGTCGAGATTTAAGAGAATCATTAATCTTCTCGCGTTCAAGGATTTTCAGAGGATCTTCTTTGTAGTCAATGAGGTTGTCCTTCTCTTGGTGAGCATTACCATAATTTGTGGCATTAATTTCATTTACTTCCGGACAATGAGTAGACTCTTCTTGGTCATAATCATTTCTTCTATCCATCTCAATGGTCGATTCCATATGCTCCCTTCCTGCATATTGGAACAAAATTTGAAGTCTGAACTTCTTAATTGGAGGAACCCATTGTAACTGCGATAAGATCAGAGAGATGCATCACCACTCTGTTCATAAGTAGATTTCTCTGGCTGAAAATCGTTACTCATCTCAACTCCGCATCCAACATCCATATCCTCCAATCCTGAAAATAATATTGCATATAATACTGAACTATAGTCCTTCACAGAACTGTAACCAAAATATCTTGCAGATTTGCATATAATACTGAACTATAGTCCTTCACAGAACTGTAACCAAAATATCTTGCAGATTTGAATTTACGGGGTGAGGTAGATCAAAAACTTCATACACTCAGCCAATAAAAAAACCCTTTGATTATAGCTTCTTCTACTTTTTAACCAACTTAAAACAGCTAAAATCATTCTTGGTCCATTTTTCTGATCTCTCCATGGTTTCTTGCTTCTTATTCAACATATAAAAGGCCATATTGATGCTTTGCAACTCAACTGACAAATCACACTTTTTATGTTCCCATACCTGAAGGTGTGTCTCTGCTTGGGCTACAGCTCTTCAAGGGGTTTGTGGTAACAACACCAGTATCACAACTTTTCTTCGCACAAGAGTCGTCAAAACCAGGGCTCTCCACCTTAATCCGCAAGGCAATAAAGGCATCCATTTGTTTATTCAGCAAAGATGCTTCATGCTTCATCTCGTCCAACTTATCCTTGTAAAAAGTGTTAAACTTGTTAAGTTGTTCATCAAGTTTCTTAAAGAACTTAACCTCTAGTTCGCCTCCTTCTTCAGACTCCCTCAGGAACTGAGTCGTGTAAAACTTTCTACAACCATCTTGGGGCAACGCATTAACATCTATCACTTGGTCCTCAATATCTCCTTTACTGGAGAGATCGGTAGATTGCAGGTTTAGTCCACTGAAGGGTCTGTGCAAAGTTAATTTGTGGTGTAAGGATCTCAAAGGTGTTGAGGGTTGCCTGCTTTGCTTGTACAGCAAGATCTCTTCCAGTATTCTTTTTAAGACCATTATAATCCATCTAAGCAGCAGTCCACCTTTTGTTGCTTGAACTGCTTTCCGAACTTCATCTTTCCCTCATCTCTTCCAAATTCACCTTCACTATATATGCCTTTGTTGATTATTATTACTATCTGTATCCAAGAGATTAATACTGCATGTTTAGTTTCAGCAAAACAAAAGAATAGACTCTGAAGCTAACACATACACTAATTACTCAAAGGTAGCCAAAATGACTTCATGAAGACTATTTTAGTATAATTGATTACAATTACCTTCGTTTTTCCTTGAATAAACAAGACGACAAAAGCCAGAAGGAATTTTCAGAGACTCGGCAACCCGCATTGCCATTGAAGATTTCTTACTTGTGTCCGTCTCTCTCCCCTTCTTGCAGGGGTGGTGTCATCTTATAATGTGCCCTATGAAAGATGCACTCTGCTACCCTCCCTCCAGTTAGTTGCGCTAAAAAAAATAAAGAATCCGATGCTCCTAATACCAACGCACTCGTCTAGTTTTGAGCAATCAGACCCTTGATTTTGACGTTTGATTTGAAGCCTCTCACTTGATTGGTTGTAACGGAATTACGATGTATTGTTTCGGTGCGATGTAGTCTGATTTCAGCTAGTGGCGTCACACGAGCGTTTCGTGGATCGCTTGGGAGGTGAAACGTCTCTTTGGGTTGGAGGGAGAAAAAAGAGAATGCGGTGGTGCAGTCAGCATTTTATGAAACTGAGAAATATTTGTCAGATTGAAATGTGGCTACTTTGCATGTTTTATGGACAGAATAATATTTTCTCCCTTTAATTTAATGTGTGCTACTGCTAGGTCGGTCAAATCTTGTACACATTTCTTGTGTTGTGTGTGCTAACCTAATCACCTGTTCATTGGTCGGAATGCCGACGGAGCTAACTAATTAACTTGGGTAAATATGGGAAACTTTCTAATTCCTTTTTCATCAACAACATTCAACTTAATGTATAGGCACAAACATGATGCAATAATCCAAATAATGAAGGCACAAACTAAACTGAAGACTGCTGTTCCTAAAAGAACAGAAATACAAGCAATGCACATGCATTACCCAGATTGTTCAATTATTTCGCTTACCATTCTTCCCCCTGTCTCCACTGCAACAGTAGAAGTGCGGTAGCTTAACTTGACCACAACTCCTGCAACCAAACAATCAATTGCAGAACATCATTTAAAAGGCACTGGTATATTCTGTACCCATAGGCAAATATTCAAGGAGCTGGAATCAAAAACAAATATAATCCTCAATTTTAGAAACAGTAATTATAAGATTTAACAATGGGTTTGAAATTGAATTACGGGTAACATACGAGATTCAAATGCACTTAAAAATATCAGATGGCAAAATGAATTCATTCACTCCCATGTACTCATTAGAAATGAGGAAAATATTTTCCGTTGATCAGGTTAGAAAATGAGAAAAATATATTATGAAACCATATTTTAGGTGAAACAAACAACGCTTTACTTGCAGGATGAGCAACTTGTATTGTGAATTCTTTAGTTCAATGTCTCTATAGAGGTTTATCTTTTAGGTTTTCATCATATAAAACTGTCAAATTTTTGCTTCCAATAATGATTTCCATAAATTGCCAACATCATTGACAAATCCTTACTTGCAGCGAATAATCACTGGTGTTGGTTTCAATGCCTTTGGCCCATTTCGTATACCTCTCTTATGGGGAGTAACCTGCATGATGAAAAAGAATTAAGAATCATCACTATAATTAAGAGGAAAAAAAAGGAAAAACCAATTCAATGAAACATTAAAAAAGAAAAGAAGATCACACAAGAATAGATTTCACTGTGTAGAACACCATATTCATGCATACGAGAAGCAATTACCATTCACCTGAAAATTAATGAATGTATAAGGAGTCGTGCATCAGCAGACCTCATAACTGGGGGGAAAAAAAACACTATGCAACATAAATTATCAAAAAAGCTTGGAAAAAAAAGCTCATGAAAGAAACTATACTGGCCAACACTGATTACTGAGAGCAAAACCCCCAATATAAAATGGACAATATCTGGTCAACCTTGTCACGCTCAAATTATGGAACCAAACTGATTATTGCATCAAAATCCCCCAAGAAAAAGCTCACTCCTGTCGCACTAAATATGACACCAAACAGTACAGAAATAAAGCAAGATAAACTACCATTATCTCCTCAGTACACCTTAAAATCAAAAAACCACATTTTCTCTGATAGTTTTATGTCTCATTTCAGTCAACAATACCTACTATGTAGCTGTGTACTGATGCTGTAATGCAGAAGGTTGACTTTTAGATGTATTGGGATCATCAAGTTCCAGTGGCTCTTACAAATTGTTGAAAACACGTAGTGGATTCTTCCACAATGTTATACATTGTGCTATGTGTTGTTTTACTTCTTATATAAGTTATAAATTTGGGCATTAGAACATCAGAAAGAGCATCATAAATAAACTGTACAACATAAAATTCAGTACTGAAACAAAATAATCTAAAACAGCAGCACCGAATTGAGAAAGATTTTAATCAGAAAGAGCATCATAAAACTAATGTTTCAAAATCTAATGATAAAAAAGAAATGATTCCTAGACTTTCAAGTCATATGGGCATCAATTATGAAACCCGAAACCCTACTTATAACAAAACTCATTACAAAAATTACAAACCCAGATTCTAAAATCAACAAACACAGATAAAAAAGTATAATCACAAAAATTTATAACGAAAAATAGCGATCAAATGCTTAATCTTGAGAAACAGAAATAGAGTGAATAAATTTACCTTCCTTTTAGGAACAGCCATGAGTTCCATGGACCCACCAAACGAAAAACCCGGAAACGTGAACCCGAAATCGCTACTGTTGTTGCTTGTGTCCTGGTTTGCATCGAACTCGGGTAGGGTGAATTGTGGAGAGGCAATCGAGCTTTCTAAGGCTCCATCCAACGGCGGAGCCATGGCTACGACATGGGTCCACTTCCTGATTCCTAACCTACACCCATTGTTTGCTTCAGCAGCACATTTTACCATTCCCAGTCTTAACGCCATTGTTGCCCTAAAGCACAGGGATGAAAACCTTTCAGTTCTGTTAGTGCAAACTCTTTAAAAAGAGAGCGACGTCGACTTATTAAAAGCTATACGGTGTCGTTTTCATTTTTATTTTTTTTATTTCCCTTTTGATTTCAGGATATGTTAGTTTTCATAGCATTATTGTAAATATTATTAAACCCGGTATCGTACGGCAGGTGTATCTGTAATTAGATAGACTTGGTTTAAGGTGAGTTTTATAAAAAATAAAAAATAAGTCAAGAGTTATAGAAAATAAATAAATAAAGAGTGATGGATGTAATATTACCAGGTTAAAAATTTAAATTAATCTGAAATCTTGTTGATCCAAAATTAATTAGATTAAAACCTGTTAATTTTTGAATTGGTGGGAAAAATGGTGGTCTGCGTTGGTTGTGGGAGGAGGAGGAAGAAATTTGCAGAAGGGAGAGAGAAGAAGAACGATGGTTGTTCCAGGCATGTGAGTGGTGGAGCTGCCGTCACTGGTCTGGCGTGAGGCGAATGAAGATGTTGGTGGAAGAAATGATGGTCCGAGTCGGGTGTGACGGGAGGAAGAAAAAGCTTGCAGAGGAGAAAGAGAGAGGAGTTCGTGGTGGTGTTATTGTTCATCGTGATGGGATGGGTTGGAGGAGAAAGTTGGGTTGTTATTATTCACGGTGGTGCTGAGATGGTGTGGCTGAGATCATGGTTGAGAGAGAAAATGAAATGAGAGAGACGACAGAAAAGAGAAAAGAGAAAAACCGGGGAGGAAGACTAGTTTTTTTGCCAATTTTGAACCCAATTTTATTCATCCTCAGGCCATGAAATCCATCATATTTATAGAAGCGGGAAGAGTGTAGTCTTGTCTTCACTGGGAAAAAACTAAACTTCGGCCCTTGATTCAGCTGGAAAGGATTTCAGCTGTAGGTTTAAAGTAGGCATGGTAAAATGTTAAATCTAGCAGTTAAAGGTTGCCTCAGTTGATCACTTTAGGTCGGCGCCACATCCGTTGTGGTGTCAGTTAGCCGGTGAAGACCATATCGCGGTGTATAGGGATGTCATGTGATCAATTTCGTGCAAAGATTACCAAATTTGATGAATAATAGAGGCATTAAATGTACTTGCAAAGTAGATGACCTGATCAGTTTTTTCTGGTAAAAAAAGAAGACAATGAACAGTAATCAGACGACGTGTCGTCTCGTTCTTTTTTTTTTAATTGAAAAACGGCATCGTTTTGCCTTGAATTAGGAATTTTAGTCATAGTTCAATTTGGTCCTTTGTATTTTGATTTTATTCAATTAACCATAAACTTTGGATTTAATGCAATTTAGCCCCTGTTGAATTACAATATCATCCCTAAATTTGCATGCCTTTTTCAAATTGGTTCTTGGTCTTGAATTTATGCAATTTGACCCTTATTTGACTATTAAACTTTCAATTTCTACAATTTCACCCCGATTTCAATCAATTAAATCCCTATAGTTTAACACCTTTTGCAAAATGATCTTTGGCTGCGACAGTTTTCAATTTGACGCCAAAACTTTATTTTTCTTGCGATTTTACTCCTGATTTCAATAAATTGACTTGGTAAAAATTAAATTTGATTTTTTAAAATTCTATTCTTCTCAATTAAGCCCAAATTGGGCTCCCAAACTTAATTTTTCACCAATTAAGCCCCTAATAAAATTAATTTGACCCATTTAAAGTATAATTAAGTCCTTATACCTAATTAAATCCTTCAATTGGACCCAAATTAATTCTCAAACATAATTAAATTTAATTTGAACCATGATTAAATCAAATTGGCTTATTAAAAATTTAATTATGTCCTTGGACTTAATTTTTATGAAAATTCATCCAGTAATCATTTAATTTGACCTTGAATTTGTATTTTTTTTTATTATTATTGGGTATAATGGGGTACAATTAGGCTTCAAATTTCCTTTAAAATTGCAGCTTGTATTTTTGAAATCTTTTTTGGTCTGCTTTCTCCGCGTTGCCAATCTTTATTTTATTTTTTATTTTGAAAAAGAAAAGTGAATTTAGGTCATAACCCAGAAATGGGTTATGACATGAGGGTGAGAAAAGAATACTAATCCGAATCTTGACGACTTGTTTTTTTTTTTATTACTAGATTGTTAGTCTGCGCGACATCACAAGCCGGACCAAATTTCTTTTAACCTGAAAAAAAAAGAGATGATTATATTTAAAAAAATAAAAGAAATTTAATAATTAAGTTAATTTTGATTAATTTGATAGTAAAATAAAAAATAAGGCAGAGCAACAACAAAAAATAAATGAATAAAAAAATTGTCCTGGACAAAGCTGGGTTAACATGCAAAATTTGTGATCTAGCATGAGATATGTTAAGATTATGTGTCTATTGTGTGTCCTAAATCATTAGGTTGAGATAACTCAATAATAAAAATGATGATAAATAAAGAAAAAACTAAAAAATTAAGAGAAAAATATAGATCAAGATATTTAAAAGCGCAACACGGGTCATTTACCCGACTGTGTTTAATAAATTTATTTATTAAAATTAATTTTTAATAGAAATTAACAGACACATAAAATTTATTGAATAAAATAAAAGAAAAACAATATTATGTAAGGTTGCACACATTAAAAATATCATAAAAATAAATATTTTTAATTTTTAAAAATAAATTTAATCTATATGAAATATATTAAAAAAATACATATGAATCATATTAACCTCATCAAAAATTAAAGACACCCAATATAATTAAAAAATAATCAATGTTTTAAAAAAAAAAATAATCCAAATAAATGACATATGAGGGGTAGTAATTAAAAAAACAAACTTAAAAAATATTTCAAAAGAAGACATAAAAAAGGTATTAATTGGAAGAAAAAAGAAGTGTCAAGAAAGGAAAAGCTGAGGCACGTGAGCTTTGAAGCCCGGGCCTACGTGTTTGAGCATGTTATTTTTTTATTTTTAATTTTATCCATTAACATTTTATTTTATTATATTCTATTTTTATGTCACATTTAACTATTTTTTTTAATAATTTTTTTTATATTTTGCTTTATTTTTTAAATTAATTTTTATTTTTATTTTTATTATTTAACATAAAATTAAAATAAAAGAGAGGTTTAGAATAGGTGAGCCGGTCCCAGAAATACCTTAACCTATGTAACGAATATGTGCTCGAATTTGGATCATGACAGTAACCAAGGAAAAACTATGAATAAAGCTTAAGTTGCTCCAGGACGATATTCTCGAGCATAATGAAACTAACATAAACAGGTGTCAGCAAACATTAGTCCTCA
>Ga0307515_10022573_pt1 | contig 11081 bp, 3 predicted proteins | sample 17_EM_MG_FD_194513 | JGI IMG/M metagenome (GOLD analysis project Ga0307515, IMG submission 194513) | Populus trichocarpa ectomycorrhiza microbial communities from riparian zone in the Pacific Northwest, United States - 17_EM | ecosystem: Host-associated > Plants > Roots > Unclassified | place... | reverse complement strand
AAGACAATAAGAAGGAAGGTTGCTGAGAAATGCAAATTTATCTGGAAGCCCTTTGTATTGCTGGAGCACATCTTGTGCATCCAAATTACTAGATATTCAATTTAAATTGTAATCTATTAAGTTTTATTATCAATCAGTAAGTCCATATTTTGGTGCTGATGCTTTTGACAATGTGTTTGAAAAGGGACGGCCACCATCTCCCTTTCCTCTTTCGACTAAAATAAAATTCAGCCACTCCATCTTCATATATGCTAGTTGTCTTATTATGCAGTTATTTATTTATATGTTTTCTATTCTATTTTTTTCTGGGAATAGTTCAATATTTAGTAGTTTGTCTCGTTGGAATGCATAGAACTCGTGTATTTGTGATCAGAAATTTACAATTAAAACATAGTTAAAAATTAGAAATCAAAGAGAAATCTCATTCAATCTACTCTGTAAAGGCAACAAACAAAATGCTTCTGAAACTGAAAGGAAAAAGGTGGGTTCTGAAAGGTGTTTGATATTTTATTTCTTACCTTTTGCTTGCTGAAACCTCAATGCATCTTGGCTATTCATACTCTTTTGGAAGAACTTAATAAGGTGTCTAATCGCTGTAAAATTATTAATAAGGAATCAAATCAGAACTCCTTGAGTCAGAGAATGAGATGCTAATACTCCAAGCTTCTATTTCTGACTTTCAATCGGACTCTGCTGTAACTTTGAAAATCTTTGATTCTCATCAGGAAGTATCAATTACTTTATAAAAAGATAAATATAAGGAAAATAGAGAATTTTTAGCTTTGATAGAGACATTTTTATGGGATATTTTCTCTTTAATGTTTGTCTATCTCTCTCCTTTTTCTTTTTTTCTTTTTAATTACGTTGATTAACTAATAATATTTACACCGGAAATAATATAAAACTTATAGTATAGGCTAAACCTAATACTTTTGATTATTAGGGTGAGGCGTTTTCTGATGACATGCGAAGGAGTTCTGTCAATGAGTTTTTTTCTCTCTCTTTCTTTGTCCTTTTTCTCCCCCCGGAAAACTGTGTTTGTCATTGTAAAAAAAGTAAAATAATAATTAGTTATTTGTTTGGTAAAGTTCAATTAGGTTTTCATATTTTTTTTATTGTAATGTATTAGCTCTTGAATTATTTATTAAATTAATTTATTTTTTTAATTTTATTTTTTAATATTTTATTTTTATATTAGGTTTGATCATCACTCTTTTAATTACAATGTATTTGGTTTTGAATCATTTATTAAGTTAATTATTTTTTTGATTTCATCCATTTACACTTTTTTTTATATTAGATTCAGTCCTCATTCTTTTAATTATGGTGTTTTTTTTTTCTTGAATCTTTTATTGAATTGATTTGTCTTCGGATTTTATCCTTTGATATTTTATTTTTATATCAAATATGATCCTTATTCTTTTGATTATTATTTTTAGTTGTTCTTATCTTTTTTTTAATTGGAATTATTTTCCAATGGCACCTCTTATGAATTGGTTTTATTTTTTTGTGTGTCAAATTTGGTTATCTTTCTTTTCAAATCTATATTTTTTTAAATCATTTTTTTAATTTGTTTTTTCAAGTTTATTCCTAATTATTTTTGTTGGTTTAGAATTTTACATTGTTATCTTTTTAGGTTTGTCTTTTACGTTGTGATTCGGCCTTATGATCTGTGTCAAAAATTCTGAAGGTTGGATTTGGTTGGCTTCAGTCATTTTTAATTACTTTTAAAAAGTTCATCATTTTAAAAATTTCATCCATTATCATTGAGTACTTTGGAAATGAGTTTTTTTTTTTGTTTTGGATTCTTTTGTGAATTTGATTTTGCTTTTCAATTCAATATTTTTTAATATTTAAGGTTTGACCCTCAATGTTTTAATTTTTAATTTTGATTTTGTCTTTTTATTATTTTTTAATTTATTTTCAATTTCATCCTTAGATTCATAATCTTGATTTTCTATTTTTAAAAAATTCAGCTCTCATTCTCATTCTCTTGATTTTTATTTTTTGTTTTTGATTCATTTGTTAATTTGATTTTTTTTTTCAATTTTGTCCTTCAATTCAAAATTTTAGTTTATCCTTTCATTTTTTTTTTCAAATGAGATTCTTATTCTCTTAATTGCTATTTTTTATTCTTTTTTTTTCATCATTCAACATTTTATTTATTAGGATTTGCTCTCCTTGTTTTTTCCCATTGTTTCTAGGCCTCACCCAATAGTCTATCCGGGATAATTATCAGGTCACGAGTCGAGTGGGTTGGTTAGAGTTAACCCAAGCCAACCAAAATCTTTTTGTTTTATAAAAAACTCAAAATGATACCATTTTTTTAGTAAGAAAAATAGTAAATGGGTTTTGACTTTGTTTTGGTTGGATTGTCTTTGAGTTAATCAAAACATTGGTCAACCCATGTTTCTAATCGTGTTACACTGGATCAATTCTCCCCCGATTTCTTTTGAAACTTGGGCAGGTCTGAACCAAGGGTCACCTGAGAAATGGGTTAATCTGTCTGGTCGAGCCAAGTTTTTAAATAGTTGCTTTCCAAATGCGGTGCTTCCAGTTTAGTCACTACCTGAGGTCATGAGTTTGAAAAGTTAACACGGGTTGACGTCATTTTCTTTTCCAATTACATCCTTCGAAGTTGTTCATTTTAAAAAATGAACTTCGTTATTGTCTTCAGTTTTCTTTTTAATCAGGTTATCGCTATCTCATGATCTAGGTGAGAGGTTTATCCGAATGACCCATATTTTTTTAGAAGTTGTTTTTTTATATTTTTTTTTTATTTTGTCCTTCAAAATTCAAGTCTTTTTAAAATTAAGCTTTTTTTTTTTTATGTTTTTCCTTCTATTGAATTATCCTATTTGCATGATACTACTTGTGGCTTTTGACAAGTTTACTTGGTTTTGCTGGTGCTTTGTTTTTTAATATCCTTTTTCATTGATTTTTCCCTTGATAAAGATTTTATCCTTTTACAGTTTGGTTCCTAGGGTTTGACAATTTTTTTTAGTTTTATTTTTATTATGTTGAGTTGTTAGTTTTTTTTGTTCTTTAAAATACAATAACAACACTTTAACATTGTTTTTTTACATTGCAAATAAATTGACCCGGCCCACGAGTAAGTGCGGGACATCAATCTATAGATGAACCATATCAAAAACCCATTAAAAAAGAGCAATCCTATATTCCTAATCAATATGTAGTGTAAAGCATAAAAGGGAAACAGCCGTGGAGTAGGAAAGCAGGCTATTGCACACGGCTTGTCTACAATTGCTCACCTAATGCTACGGCTTATTTCCGATTTTAGTTTCTTGTAAAGAGACTGTGTACTATTATTTAATATAACTGAAAAGGAAATATTTTGGTCAGATTAATGTTTTGACAGGGTTAGTGCTTAAAGAATAGTCGAGGAGATAGAGAGAGAAATTGAGCTGAGTTTAATCTTAGCATTCTTTGAATATACTGGATCAAGTATGCTGATGCTTTTTGGCCATCGAGGGGGATTTTGAGGCATACCCTTTTTCTTAGAGGCTGTTGGGCTTTAATTTCTACAGCTTCCAGGTTCTTGAGAAAAGCAGCCCTCATATCATTGGAATACATTTTCAGACCTTAGTAATACCACGCCTGTTGTTTTTTCTTTAATTTCAAGCAACCAAATTGATGCCATTTGCTTCTGCTTTTGTATTCTAGCAGAGAAAAATGTTCTATTTTTTATTGTTTCTATTAATCATGCTGATATCATGTTCCCCATTGACAATTTCAGTAATAATTCCTGTGTATCAGGTCCATATCAGATTCTCAACTCAAACATAGCAGATTTGAAGATCAGCAGGCATGATTGTGATAGGATCCCTAATCATTAATCTTTTGACCATGAAGGTGATGAATAATGCGGGGATTAAATCAACAGATTACTTGGTAATACCAGAACAACATGAATAGAAGTTGAAGGACCAACAACATAAATATTATGGAACCAACAACCTCAAAAAAACATCAGCAGAATGGAGCAAACTAGCCCCCAATTGATACTTGCTAAGCTAAATAAGATCGTTAAATCCTAGACTAACAGCTTCCACCGTGGGCTATCAACCATGTTCATATCATTCTCTCGTAAGATTTGATTTCAGGCCTCTATGTTCGTTTCATTGCAAATACAGCAACATTCATCTACACCACATCTTCTACTTGTTTCTCTGTCGAAGTCACTGTGATTTTCCCTGTTTCGTGCAAGTATATCTTTCATGTGTAAGAAAAATCCCATATGATATTAATTTGATAAGATAAAACTATTTTATGTAGAATCATCATTGTCATAATCATCAACATCGTCACAGCATCATCATTTGTGTTCATTTTCGCCTACAAGTCATTAAAAAATCGATTCTTCTTCTTATTATATATATAGATTATATTTCAATAAAAAGCAAGATTCCACAACATTATAATTCTCTATTGCTGGACATTATAAACAAATTAAACAAGTTGGTGAAACCTTTCTGCCTTGCCATTCTCTCCGTCTGGCATTGCATCACAAGACTTTCTTGTGTGTTCTTTCTGCACCCATGATTGTAGGGCCCTAACAAAAGAACCAATAATTTGGCTCACATGCGTTTGAGGTGAAAATATATTCATACAATATATAAGTGGCGATTTCTTGCAATGAAAGAAGAGATTTCGAACATAGTTTATTGAAGGAAACTATTTGTTTAGGATGTCTGCACATGGACAGACATGAACCTTCTTGTCGCATGCATGAGAGAAATGAATGGTAACCCACTATTCCTTCATTTTTATATCAGGCAGAGACCAGAAGCTTAATCTATATGGGACAAGTTTATAATCAATTTTAATGTCCTTTTCTAATGGTAAGAGACGTTCAAGTGGAAAAATAAATAAATATTTTTTAGTTATTTTTTTTTCAAATTCAATTTAAGAATTTGATGCAGCCGAACCTATAAAGAAAAAAAGGAAGCACAAAGAAAGATAGGGTTTTTTTAAAAAGAGTCTCAACAACTAGAGTCTTCATTGATATTTCTTTCTAATATAGTTCATCTCTTAAAGAGGGTTTATAATACTTTAAATAGGCCAATAATTAGCCTTTATAAGAAAAAAAATCATAAATTCTAAATCAAATATGAAAAATAATATAAAATTCAATATTAAACTAGAAATCTAAAAATAAAAAGAAAAATAATATAAAATTAACTGAAACAACATCTTTCTAAACCTAATTTGAAGTCCTTCTCGACCTCAAATTGTTATAGTGAGTCGACCCTTTGCAAGACCGAGCTTATAGAATCTCTCAATTGAATTTGAGTTTGATTCAACAATTAAATCAAAAGTTATGATTTTTTTCATTAGATTAGTTGTTTGATGCGACCAGATATCTTCTTGAACTTATCTTCATCTCATTAATCCATAGACAAGTATACAAGACTTCCTACATGATCCATTGATAGCAGATTCACAATTGATTATTCATAACCATCAAATTCTTTAAACCCATCTATATTAGAATCCTAGCGTTAATAAGATTCTATGTTAATTCTATAATTATTTATTACGTTTTTTTTGTTAGAAAGGTCAATTGATGCGAAAAAATCTTTTTTGATTTAGTTTTGTCCTACTAGTCCATAAATGAGTTTCCTAAACTTTTTATGTGATCTAACTAGATCATAACTAGCTATTCAAAACCATCAAATCCTTTAGATCCAACGAGTACATGAAATCCTATACTAATAAGATCCTACATCAAGCTTATAATTTTTTACAAGGATATTTTTTTCATTAGATCTAGTACAAACTAGTCCATGGGCTCGCGGTGGAGAAATTTTTTAAAATATAATTTTTGTTTAAGAGCACGAAGAATTTTTTAACTATTTTATTTAATCTGACATAATGAGTTAATTTTCAAATCTCGCAACCTAACTATTTTCTTAATTCAAGTTTCAAACTAAATAGCACAAGAGTTAGCCCGAATTAAATTGATTGATTTCATGGATCCAAATGCAATCTTAATAATTGGTAAAAATATACCTTAACTTTTGATAAAATTTCAAGATGATAACTTTTTTAACAAAAATTATCGAGACAATGATATATTGGATCAATTTCAGTCCCCCAACGAACCATGTCATGGACTCCATTGAGTTTACTAATTTGTTTTTTATAAATTTTTTTTTAATTATATGATAAAAATATATGGTAACAAAATTGAGCACCGACCTAAAAATAAAAACTTATTTGAGATAGTGATAACCTTATAAAAAGTAAAAGATAAAAATAAATCATGCAGTTTATTTTCTAACCAATCCAATATTAAAGGATAAAATTGAGAAAAAACAATTAACGAATAAAACATTAACCTAACACCATAGTTATCATATTCGACCTGGGGGTTGACCTGATAAACCCTGGTCAACTTGGAAAAATTAAAAATAAATGGGGTTTTAATTTTCCACAATAAAAATTTAAGAAATAATTCATGTGGATGTAGGTTATATATGTTGTAAATAATAAACTTTAAAATCTTATTTTATCTCATATTGAAAAGATATTATTTTCTCCTTTTAAGTTAAAGTATTTAAACTAAAAACGTTTCTTATCCCACATTAAAAAAGCATAACTTTCTCTTATATATATATATATATATATATATATATATATATATATATATATGTTTCCAATTCCACATTGAAAAATTAAAAGTTTTTTCTAGTGTTTATACAGTGAACTTTAAAAAGGATTGGTAACCAACAAAGAAAAGATGACAGGCTTGCACATATAAGATTGTGTCGAGCTAGTGAAAAACCATTGATTCTCCCACCCTATGCTCGTTAGGCAACACCTATACTATATGTACATTATCTTTTGTCTTCCTTGATAATCTATTCTATTCCACACGCACCCCTCCTAGCTATTCATTGATCATTTTCCTGTTAATTGATTTATTCAACATATAAATTTGAACGCGCCATTCATATTACTCTTATTTTGCACTTCAGTTCCTTGTCTTTCAATTCAACCCTCACAAAAAAAAACTTTCAATTAGACTTTAATATGGGCTAAATTATGCTAAAACAAAGTTTGAAGATCAAATTAAAATTTTTCAAGAATTGCATTATTAATATGAGAGGGTGAACAATAATTCATGTATAGTAAAAATGCTACGCCATTTAGCTTTTTGTATAATAGTATTGTTTGTTTATTTTTCAGGAGATTTTTAATATTTTAATAAATTAATAAAGAGATTGTTTTTTCTTTTTTTGAGACATCTAGATTTTTCTCAAGTCTTTTTCGTTCAACCCTTTCCTCATTTTCTTTTCAATCCTAATTAATCTAGTTTCTGGCTTCGTTACTTAATCTAGTTTCCAGCTGCGTCACTTTCTCTATGCATTCAAGTTGTAATTTTGTTAGAGCTAGCTAGCTAGATAACACTTGCATGGTAAAAATCAGGGGCAAGCACACATATAACATTCATTCCCTGCAGGCTGCAGCTGAATTAAAAACGGTGGGAACTCAAACTTTGTTGATGATGATGACAGGCACTAAGAGTAACATGGCAGTTCAATTCACTTGGGCACTGGTTTTCATTCTTATTACTGTTAATCCCACGTATCATAACTCCACATCTTTACACTGTTAATTTCATCCTAGGAAACAAAAATCATAAAGCTACTTTTTACTTTTTAATCTCTTCTATGCCCCATGCGTAATTTACCACACACAGATATAATACATATGCAGTGCATGCTGTCATTGTGAATTTGTCACCAGCTGACTTTGTAATCCTTCGTTTTCTTACCTCTTACTCCTCTTTTAGCCACAGAACACCTTTTTTTTTCCCCTTGGTCCAACAGGATGTGCCAGAAAAGGCTAAAGGAAATTCCTATTCATTCTCTCTTAAAATTTCAGCATCAGTACTACTAGATTCCCATAGAGGGACCCCTTTTACTATTCATCACAGAAGAAGTAAGAGTATAGGCCCACACCGATCGAGGACATTGAAGGCTGGGCGTCCTAATGTGATCAATGGTGTAGATTTTGTCACCTCACCTTTCACTGTTCATTTAAATATCCACTTTGCTTTGAAACTGAATTGGAAGATTCTTGCTCAGCCATTTCCTCCTGTTCTATATATATATATATATATATATATTTATGTGCCTTCATTACTTACTTGGGTTGTAATATTTAAGCATGTCGAGGCCCTTTTTGATGAGGTAATTCAGTTTGTTGTCTTCAACGATTGTCTTCAACTTGAAGGCTGTCAAAAAAGTGAAAACCATCCCCATCTGTTGGAGACAGTGATAGACAACCATTTAAGATAAATGGCCCCTTGAATTTTGCATTAGAAAAGCACAGATGTGAAAAGGTGAGGTAAAGGTAGTACTGATTATTGTCAAAAAGCAAAAAAAAAAAAAAAAAGATTCATTTTGAAATAAAGCTATGGAATGCTTACAGATACAAACACAAGAGTTGAAGATCGAAAATCTCACCAAGCCTTATTAAGAAAATTTCTACAGTATTTTATCAAAGACAATGACACCATGAGCTTGGTTCCTTCCCAGATATTTCTACAGTAAACCAGAGGCTGAAGAATCTTGTATCAGACACATTTACAAAAAATCAAAGATGTCACTCTATAGCACACACCTGTAGCCAGAAGATAATCTATTTCCAATATTCCATCTCAAACTGAAAACTTCTGTAATAATAATTGAACTAAATAGACTCTGCACATGCTGAAAAAAATATATAGTCTAAAGGGATTGTCCAAAAGCCACAGCAAGTCTTTGCAGATCCTTGGTATAGATGTCTGCTGGCTGTGAAGCTTGTTGATGCTGGTTCGGTATCCAACTAGCACTTGACCCTTCTGCTATGAAGTGTGTTTCTGGTTTCACTTCACTGTACACATGTTGAGATGTTTGGTTTTGTATTGTGCTTCCAAGAAAGAATGTGGTGTTAAGATATTCAGACCATTTGATGTCTTCAGCTGTGTCGTTTTCGAGTGACCGAAGGTGAGATTCCTCGCCGGATTTCCCACAATTAGCTAACCCCCATGAGAAAGCGCTGCTCTCGTAGAAATTGGTGTTGCTTTGCAATTCAATACTGCTACTGCTTCCATTGCTTCCACTTCCATTGTTGCTGAAGCTACTTGCTTCCCAGTTCTGAACCCCATTGACATCACAAGAGCCTACAGAAGGATTATGATCAGATGGAAGACTAACAGAAGGCTTTACACGTATTGGAGTTTGGAACATAGAGGTTGAAACAGATGGGAGAATAGTCGGTGGTGTCATACAAGAATTGAACTCATGAGAAATCATCTCAGAAGAGGAATTTGGATTGAAGCAGAGAGTGGTATTTGGATTCATTGAGAGGCCTATACTAGGTTTGTAATCCAACTTCTGGAAAGGAAAATACCCCATCAAATCAGAAGGCCTGCAACTGGCAGGGGAGCTTTCATGGGAGGTACCAAACCTATCCAGGAAGAATTCCTTTGTCGGTGGTGTATTTGTCATGTTGCTGCTACTACTATTCCTGTCCTTACTGTTGTTGATCTTTGAGCTGGAAGAAATTGCAGGTGGTTGTAAAGTAGCTGCCTCAATGAGGTTCAGTTCATTTGATACATTAGAAACTTTCTCATTGCTCTTGTCAGCTGTAGGCTGCTGCTTCTCTTTACAATTCTCAACTTCAGAGAGAGGTTTGTGAGTGTTGGGGTCAATGCCTCTCTGCCTCAGCTTCTTCTTAATGCAGGAGTTCCATAAATTCTTTATCTCATTATCAGTTCTTCCAGGTAACTGTGCTGCAATCTGAGACCATCTGATCAAGTAGGTAGCAACAAGCAGTCAATATATGATTAAAACACTTTAGTTTGAAACGAAAGTCTAATTAAGAGTGAATTTATAAAGTTAATATAAATATAAACTACCTATTGCCAAGAACTGCATGGAGTTCAATTATCAAGTTTTCTTCCTGCTGTGAAAATGCTCCTCTCTTCAAATCAGGCCTCAAGTAGTTAATCCATCTTAACCTGCAGCTCTTTCCACACCTCTGCAAATCTGCCAATTTATACATGTACATAAATCATTAATGTAAATTGGAAGATGTTTACAGGAGTGATAAAACTAGCATTCTGACACCATTTACCCTGCATTATAATTAACAAAAAAGGGGTACCTGCTTGTTTAGGGACAGAGCTCCAACAGCCATGTCCATGCTTAGTAATATAATTCAGAAGTTTCTCATCTTCCTCAGGAGACCACAGGCCTTTTCTTAACTTCTGCTTGTAACAGCAAGAATGCCTCCCCATGTGGAGTGCAACAAAACCTGCAATGCAGTGCTGGCAAATGAACTTTTAAAAAGTGGCAAAGTATTGTGTCAGCAACAGGAGGGGAGCTGGGGCTTTGAAATGGATTCTAGGAAGTGGGGAAGTGATTGGAATATGGGATGGAAGAGAGAGATATAGAATAGAGAGATGAGAAGAAAATGAAGTGGCAGCCTGGTAGGGAATCAAAATTAATAGGAGGAGGCTCTAAGAGAAAAGTCACATTCAAGAGGTTGATTGAAGATCGTGGCTTCAGATTTATACATAGTTTTCCTGAGTTATATGCTGTCCTCTTGGATGGTCCTTGTCAGGATGTGGGACCCACTATAGGGGGCATGGACGGTCCTGATCCTACTGCTGTCATTTAGCAGATGATGAAACAAGAGCATGGGGAAAATGGGGTGCCAATGCAAATTTGAGTATGTAAGACTTGTGCTGAGGACTGGTGGGACTCTTCTCTTACCAGATACTTGTAAGAAACTGGCAAGCTGAGAAGCACCAAGTAAAAAGTTTTTGGTGATGCAGACATGTGTATACACAACTGCTTTTATTTATTTACAATGGATTGGATATGATGTGATGGGAATGGATGAGATGTAACACAACTAATCATGGTAACTTCTGTGGGTTTTTTTTTTTTTTTCATGTTACCATGTCTAGTATATACACATGAAAACTTGTTTTTTATTTACTTTGTAAGTAAAATTTTATAATTAAATATATAATTTTTAAAATTTATTTTTTTAAACCATAA
>Ga0307515_10022572_pt1 | contig 11081 bp, 11 predicted proteins | sample 17_EM_MG_FD_194513 | JGI IMG/M metagenome (GOLD analysis project Ga0307515, IMG submission 194513) | Populus trichocarpa ectomycorrhiza microbial communities from riparian zone in the Pacific Northwest, United States - 17_EM | ecosystem: Host-associated > Plants > Roots > Unclassified | place... | reverse complement strand
TGAAAGCTCGCTTTGTCGGAAACGTCAATGTTCTCGCCATAATTGCTATGGTTGTTTCCTATGGCAACTGAGCGCCGGTCACATGCAGGTTCGCAGACCGAGTCTCTGCGTTTGTTTCTCGGTCTCGTCGTTACTTGTCTCATGTGTCCGGTGAAACTATAATCTTCTTGACTTGGTACGTGTTTGGGTTTGGTCTACTATCTAATAGTATATCCTTACAGAGGGGTTTTGTTTTCCGACACGCTTCAATATGAACGCATTATATTGTTGGGTACTAGACTGGTATTCTCGTCTCGCTTCTTACCTCTTCAAATTTCTTCTCGCACGTTCTGGGTTTTGCTTCCTACTTCTGTCTAAAAGAAGTAAGTTTCGCCACACTTATCACTTCACCAGCTCAGAAGAAAGGTAGCTTTATGGACACTTCAGGGGCCGCTGTGGTCTCGATCATGATAATGTATTCCATGTCTAGATGGCTTTCCTGAAGAACGCCGCCAGGTAGTACAGTCCTGGGGTCTGCGAATCGCCTTTACACCATGAATGTCTCTGCCACCTAGTGTGCGTACACGCACTTGTATCGCTAGGTTCAATCACAGATACGTGCATATGAAGGAGTGGGAACAATTAATCGCAGGACAAAATACCAAAAATAGGGTGCGGATATATATCTGCCTCAATATCTATCAAAATAGTACCCTGTGTAGATAACTCAGCGTGACACACAGAATAACCACCCGAGCAGACAAGTTCCCTATACAGTCCGTTTATATACTCCTGCGTGTGCACCGCCATCTGCCCGGCCCGGCATGGAAGAAGGCCAAAATACAAATTTCCAACAATATTTTACATGTACAATACCATTGCTTCGAACCGTTTGTATATATTCCTATTTGTATGGTAGATAGTGACCATTCTTCGGAACTCGATCCCTCCATCGACTACGCATCGACTGCAGCAACACCCGGTTCGGGGATTACCTCATACGCATGTCGTTTCTGTAGTGTATTCAAGTCCAAATAAATAGGATTGTACGTGATCAGGCGTTGGAAGAGCCCGTGCCAGTAGGCGACGTGACGGTGGGGTTTTTTACTGACAATATGTACAGCCCGCGCTCAGTCGGGACTCAAAAAAGGTGTTTATGTGTACTCACAAACTTTCCAAGAGCATCAACATCCTTTTGTCACCCTTGCTGATGGCCTGCAGTAGGTGGCTCTGGTCTTCACCTTCCGCGTTGTTAATTATGGCATCAATCACCATGATTGTAGTGTCCAACGCCATTTTTGCGACGTCGCGGTGTTTCGTGTTCTCTGAGGCTGAGGGCCCAAAGAAATCGGCCCAAAGAAAGCCGTATAAGGTCATACGCCGCTCGAGCTTGCAGGTGCATTCTGTGGGTTCCCCATGTTCGCACTGGTTTTCTACTAGCGTATCTAGTTTTGGTTTGAGCGACCCCCACGACTTGCGTACACAGTCATTCCAGTATTCGTGAGCAACCGTGATGAGGGCCTTCAAATGTACGGTGAGCTGAATAGTGTGTCAGCATTCCGGTTTAACAAATCAAGGGTTTGATCACTCGATCATTTACCAGTTTGCATTTCGCTTCACCTTCGCACCATAAGACTTCATTGATCAGCTCTTCGGCCATGTCGATGATAGCTGTACTGCCTTTGTCCATGAGTGCCACCTCCAACGTTTTGCACTGATTGACCGCCGCGTGTGCAGTCCATGCGTAGTCCTGAAGGTCCTCGAGGGTAAGGGACATGAATACAAGGGTGATGAGAGCTGTTAGTGCCTCCGTTTGGTGGTGTCCCTTTATAGGCTGAACACGATTTGGCCCTTTGGCACATACAAGACTGCCACAAATATCAATGGGCCAGGGATTGATCAACCCTCTTTGCCAGCCATTCGGGATTCAATGTATCCTATTGGTCTTCACCTATCATCTCATGACACGTACCCACCACAGCTGCCATATCGACCGGCTCTCAATCGGATTTTGCCATCGCTTTGGTGGTATTCATATATATACCATTGATACTGTGCGATAAAAACCCTCGCTTGAATAAAGTCCCAGCTATCAAATGGGTTATGGGGCGACCCGGCGCTCCCCGGTAATGGGGCACAGAATTGTTAGGTAACACCACTATCATAAGTATGTCCCTTATGGCAATCCTGGTCTCACGACGGCGCCCCAAGTCCACCAAGGATTGAAGGCGGGTTGCGTTGTCAAGAAAACCGTGCAATGATCACCCCTTTATCTCTGCACTCCTCCCGTCCCCCCAAAAAACTCGACTGGGTATCCAGCTAGAGTCGGATACGACGAGGCACGTCCGGCTCTCCGGACTAGCCTGACTGAATTCAAGAGGAATGGGCATAAGCTTGTAAATTCGTGGAGGCCAGCCAAGGGTCCATCTTAATTGAAACGTATGGTGTTCCACACTAGGCCGACGCCGGACATAAGTCAGATCTAACTAACTAAAATAGGCGGATATATATAAAGCAATGGTTAAATCTAAGTCCCGACGCTCTGTGACTACAAACAATTCAGACACGATAATTCTCCCCGAAGCCCCTAGCGACTGCGCCTATAAATTAAATCGTGGAGACGTAATCAGAAGCGTCCGAACGATGATATTATGCGTACCAGCTAGGCTCTGGCCTTCGCCGAGCGATGGATCAGCCGCCTTACATCACGACGGTGCAACCCATGAGTGGCGCTCCCCCAGGCTCTGTTCGCGCTTCGAGCTGGAGATGCTATAGTCCCCAGCTGCGTCCCTCCGACCCTGTCGGATGAAAATATTGAATTTGCAACGTTAACCTGGATCCTGATGATGCGACCTACGGCGAATCGAGTACGTGATCGAGTGACGCACATGACCCATGACGCCGCTCCTCTCGCGTCTCTCCTTCCCACCTTCCCACTTCGACCCGAAAACCACCAGACCCGAAAGATATCAAGATCAAGGGGCATTCTAGTCCACTCGGAAAAGAAACAGATTGCACTCCAGAAATGGCCGGAATTGTCCCTCCTTTCACCGAAGAAACCGCACGAAACAAGGTACGATTCATTCTACTTTCCAACGGGCCAAACTGTTCACTCACCTACGTACTCGATCAAGGTAAAAGCCGCTCAAAATCTCTGGAACACTCAGTGTGTCTCGATCTCTCTGCCTTCCCTTAGACACTGAATCTACACAGGGATCCAGTGGCAGTATCGAGATCATATACCCCAGACTCGATCTGGCGCAACCGCGACTGCTTTCTGCAAGGGACGGACGCGATCATTACGTTTCTGAAGAACAAGTGGGAGAAAGAGCAAGGCTACAGGCTTAGGAAGGAGCTGTTCGCCTGGACAGGGAATAAGATTGCAGTTCAGGTGTGTCGCTTTCGTTCGATTCGCAAAGGTTGTCTGTGACGTGACTACGTTATATTATATAGTTCTGGTACGAATACCACGACGCCTCAGGTCAATGGTTGCGGTGTTATGGGTTGGAGGACTGGACATTTGCAGAAGACGGGCGAATGCGTAAACGGTCCGCCATTTCACAGATTTCGTTCAAGTACATTCAGAGCCTCACCTATGCATCAGCCAAATGTCTGGTAACGACATCAAAATAACTGAAGGAGAACGTTGGTTCAAGGACGGCGTAGACGTGGATACAGTCGACATTTCTGAAGTACACTGGTGAAGAACGCATCACTAGGCCTCGAGTATCTGAATCAAAAATATTGGCTATAGGCAAACTCGACTTTGTTCTGTGACGCTATGAACTGTTCCTAATTACTATCAGTTACTCGCCACTCAGACCCTGACATGATTCTACGAGGCCCAACAGAAGACCAACCATCCCATCATGTCTATGGATTCAAATCCACCCTCTACTCTCCTAATCATCAAGTTGCAGTCGGAGGGGCCGTAGACGTAGCCGTTTCCGCAGGCTTGTTCCACGGCCCTGCATTACTCATCGAGCACCCACCCAACCCATCGCAGGTGCAAGTACCACCAAATTCCACGGGCAGATTCTCCGCTGGGATTTGGCTCAGCAATACCTCCTTGTGGCCGGTGGACATAAACTGGATCTTATTGGCCGTCACCTCGTCCAACCACGGCCTGATGACCGCCCAGACGGCTGAGAACAAATAGGGTGCATTGATGATGTAAAACTTGCCCATACACTCCGGGTAGTTGTCTTGTGAGATCTTTGCCGCTTTCAGGATGTAGTCTTTGACTTGATAGAAGTACCGTAACGAGACGTTGTTCATATCCATAATCGTGCACGACGTCTCCACCGGGTGGCCCATCATCCGGGTTGAAGCAGGCAACCGGTCAGACAAGAACTTCTCGTACTCGAAAACAAGACGCTTGAGCAGGCGTTCTTCGTCGGTGATCGAGTAGAGTTGCTGTACGTTCAGCTTGCCAAGTTGTTCGATGTATATCGGCCGACCCTCCTATGGTGAGTGTCAATACAGCGCTGTGACGACGTGGAAAAACGTGAGGCCCGCAAGCAATTCGATGAGGCCACTATGAGACGGGGTAGTCCTCTGCTGTGCCAAAGGAAAAGTCGAAATGTTTCACTTTTCATTCCCGTGTGTTACTCGCTTCAAGGGACCAGTGGCAAGTGGCGCTTACCTAGCGCTGTTGCGTGGGACGCCGGATGAAGGAGGGAATGGGTACGGCTCCACGCATACTCAGTGAAGAGTGGTAGGTAGAATCCTTTCCTTCACAAACATACCGATGTCCCGAGCTTCGCCGGCAGCGTTGCTACGACTCGACTCTGGCAGGCTGCTCGGAGTACTCATTGAGGCAGCAAGACCAAGCACACATTCTGACGGTAGGACCCCAACTGGAAGTGGGTGGATGGAACCAAGTGAGCAGAAGAAAATGAACAAACCTTGTCCGTCTTGTGGTAGTACTGAGGATACAACTGGTTAACTAGTTCTTTCTCCTTGAAGCGGAAGTTCCTAATGAATGTTCACCATGAGCGCGGAGCGGTCAACCTCAGAAGAACGTATCCACGGACCTGTTGAGGTTCTCGACCTCGTATTCCTTTCTCCACTTCTCACAGGCGATGAACATTTCCTTTGCCTTGATGAGGTCAAACTTGCGTGCTCGGAGGAATCGGAGCAGCGTGGGGTCGTCGTGGCGCTCAGGGACGATCCATCGCTCCTTGGTCAACTCCTTGCGGAATTGCTCCAGGGCCCTCTCTTGGTCGGGTGTCAGGTTACCCATGTGTCCTGGGGGAGGCTCGTATTCGCTCATCGTCGACAGAGGCGGTGTTGTCGTTGGGTCGTTCGTGGGGGCAGTTGGGGTTCAAGGTGTGAAGGCCTTACTCCCACCGCGCCGCCGGCCCGTTTTAGGCCTTTAATGGACCAGCGTATTGTCTGATTTCTACGCGAATTTGGATTGCAGAGGGCTCCCGGAAAGCCTTCGAAGTCAACGAGCGTCCGTCCCAGACCAGACCAGATCTACACCACACCGACACCGACACCGACACAGGGAAGAAAAGGACGTAAGATAGCCGCGTTGTACAACGTGTCAGCGAGGACGAAGAGCCAGAGTCAGCGTACACACGTAGATGTTGATCAAAATCCGTGAGCCAAGTCCGAAACAGAAACCATAGGCATCAGATACTCAACCCGTGAATAGAGTATTGACTAGTACACCACGTATGCGGAGATCAACAGTGTCAAGGGTGTGCAGTACATTAATGTCCAAGTGTATAAGTTACCTTCCAATTTATCAACGACCCGATGGCGGGGTGTCCACTGACTGCACTAGCACGGACGATACTCCACCCTCTGCGCTCGAGTCGGTCACGCCCCGTCCTCGTGATGACCGTGATGACAAGGGTCGAGGAGGGGGGCCCGTCGGAATCGGCGGAATTGAAGGAGGGACAAGCCGGAGTTCGGAGGAATAGGAGGGAGGATGCCGTAATGAGGGTGCTGAACCCAACGGATGTGAAAGGTTGCGTGGCCTCTCTTCTTGATCGAGGAGGCTTCTACTTTCATTTGTTGACCGCCGCAGTACTTGTTCTTGCGTTGAAGGGCCGAGACCTTCACCAGCCCGAGGAGTCACTTTGGGAGAGATTGCTGAACCAGACAAGGAGGCGCTCCTTGTCTTCCCAAAGTCCTCCGACTCGAATGATCCAACGGGCTCGCCGGTACTGTCGCCCTTCCCAAAATTCTTCAAAGTCTGGTTCAACTCCCTCTCCCTCTCCCTCTCGTCTGGGAACTTCAATGCGCGGATACTCGATCCACTCCTCTTCTTGCCGAGCTCGAGATCGGATAGTAGTTTCCTATTCCCAGTGGAACCACTGTACACCGTTGCTTGTAAAGCGGGAGAAGGAGTAGCGCCAAACTTCATCGGCTCACTCAAATCACTCATGCTCACTACTGCTGAGCACATACCATCGGATGGGGCAAGGTGCGTGGTGGTGTTCCCCCAATTGGGATATGCTACAGGGATACCCTTGATATCGTGGAGATCTCCATTGCGGTTGAGAGATATTCCTGGGAGTATGGTAGAACACATACTGGTTGTGGGTAATTGTTCACCAGTTGCACCCTGAGAGAGCATCCCACTCAGTGCCACAAGGACGGGTCCAGGTCCAAACCTCGCTTCATTGACGTTCATCGACTCTGGGGTACTCACGACCCCCCGACGCTGGCCAAACAGCAGCAAGTTTCGCCGGGTGAGCGTGATAAGTACGACATTGATAACTCCGCTGAGACCGAAAATGGTAACCACCACGGCGGTGACAGCAAATGGCGGTTGAAGCTTGAGATGGGCCGGGGAGCGGAAGATTCTCCATCGCACAATGGACAGTGGAACGACGAGGATGGTGTAGCAGATCGGGTACCAGATCATTGTCATCGCCTCGCGGTACGCAGCAACGGACGGAGCATCATGGAGGTAAGGCGCGATGAAAGGGAAATGCGAGGGCGGCTGTAGTCGGACGCGGATACGTTTCCAGTCCTGTGGGTCCACATGGATGTTCCCACGTAGGCGGAAGAAGAGGAGGGTGTAAAAGAAAATCGAGGAGAGCGCGGCGGTCCAGAGCCAGAAGTATTCCCCCACTATTCGTTCAACAATGAACTCGCCGCCGATCCAGCACCAGTAGGGGGTTGGGCTCTGGAAGGGAGAGACTAGTGGGTAAATGTGAGGATTTATTGAAAAAATAGGACGTACGAAGAAGGCATGTGGGTCTGCGGGGCTGTCGCCGCGGTGCTCAGAGTAGGCAATAACAACGAAAAGTGTAAGGTATGTCCATATCAAGGGAATGACGATACGATAGATCCAGACTGAGCGCGGGCCTGGTGTCCAACGAAAGAATATGACAAAAAAGGTGTGGAGGGTGATTGCCTAGAAGATCACGTTAGTTAGTGCCACACAACAAGGATCACAAAAGAAGTATACGGGACTACGGAGGACGTATCTCCGCGACTCACCAGAGTACCCATCGCCACGCCTGTCTCCCCGATCGTCTGAAGCGCACCTTGCGCAGTACAGTAATCCGAGCAATATACAGAACCTTCATGCACCCATTTTACGTCCATGATAGCGCCGAGCCCCTGCAAGATTTCCGAACTAAACAGTGAGAGTAAATACGCATCGACGTGGGTCCGTATGAGGCGCCATTCACCGCCAGGAGGCGGATCCCGCACATTCCGAATAAAGTTGCGCGCCACCAGTCCTAGAAATACGAGGACAGCAAACGTCGATATAAAGCCGGCAAGCGTCGTGAACTGCGGAAATGTGAGCTTTCCTATGATCTCATTCTTGGGTATTTTGCAAAGATGACACGGAAGGGGTGATACGTGGTATGGAAAATACACACCGAGAGCCCAATTACCTGCGACTTGGGCAGGACTGTCAAGCAAGTCCCAACTGGGTCGTCCATAAAGGGCGTCCCTATACTGTTGCAATTTTCAATGCGTCCGAAGAGAGATAAACGACAGGCGGTTGTCAGTGTTCGTGAAAGGAAACTCAATCAAAGCCGTCGCGTACGGAGGGGTTGCGTGGTTGTGTTGAGCTTGCGTCCGTTGAATACGCGTGGGGTCCAAGGTTTATGGTGGAGGGGGGCCTTGGTTGGACGACCTGTTGAAGAGGTGCATTAAAAGTTTAACGGAGCGCCGAGGCTCTTGCCCACTGCCCACTTGCGATCTGGCGATGCATCAGCAGACCGATGCGATAAGGAGTGCCACGTTGAAGAACCCGCAGCTGAAATATGACCAGTGGCGACATGACATCCGTACATCAATGATGGTGTCCAAGGACATGGGGCATCACTTGCTCGATTGAATGTACGCATACGCCTTTGAATATGCGTCTATGAATATTCGCAAATGATGGCTATTTCTGGGTGTTGCCGCTGTTCAAACCTGTCCGTGGCTCTTGGCTCTTGGTGAATTCTCTGGGGCTCTGGGTGGAAGTACCTGTGTAAGGAAAGAGCCTAGAACGGCGGAGCGAGCCTATCAATGTCGTGTGAAACGAAGACGGGGCGAAGACAGGCGAAGACGGGGCGGAAGGAGGTGTATCCGTGATCAAGCGCTGGAAGCCCAAGGAGGTGTCCAAGATTCAAAGAGACCCTTGGCCTTCTCGTCGTACCGTCTCTCTCAAGGCCGCTGGTGGCCGGCGAGGTCGCGCGCGCAGCGATACGATACGATACGATCTAGCTTCCTCCCACACTTCGGAGGTGGACGCATATCCGGTTGCTGAAACCATTCGCGCGTTTCCTTAGTGATTGGGTATGGGACTACTCCACGTTCGTCCGTCGTATCGCGTTAAAAAAATGGTGATAGCCACTAATAGTCGAGGTGCTTGACAACCATACTGGGTGTGCAGTGCCTAGCTCTAGACGTATCTTCGTACAAGTGCAAAGTCCAAGCAGAGTCCAAGCCGAGTCCAAGCCGAGTCTGGGTCGAAAGTTCAGAGTGTCGAATTTTACATAAGTATTCCAATCGATAAATTACAACTCTACGTGCGGCTTTCCATCCCTCGCATCCCCATTTATAACAGTCTGCCCGCGATCGCCTTCTGGCACAACACTCACTCCCACCTTGGGTACCTCTATATCCTTGCTCTTCCCCTTCTTTCCTCCAACCGTAGCCAGCTCGTCCACTTCCTCCGACAGAGCCGTCGAGCTGATCTTTCCGTCACGAGCAAGGCGTCTCGCGAACCGCGCAATCTCCGCGTCGTACGCTGACCACTCTGGAATCTGCCGCGCTCGCGCTAGCTTGGGTTCTTTCTTTTGACGGATAGACGGACAGAACACAAGCGCACGTTAGTGAGCGACAGACCACTCAAATGAGACGGGACATACAGTGAGTGGGTTTTGGCAGAGGTCGATCGTCTTTGCCTGTTCAAACCTGTCCATGCTGCACCACGTTTCACACTATTGTACAACCGTTAGATGAGGTTGGCAGCAACGGGGCATATATCTCCTCACCCATAGCCAGTCCTTGTCAAGCGAGAACTGCCGAGAGGTCAGTAGGGAAGTCAGGAAGATGACATAGTCGAAGAACGTACGATAGGGACTTCATGCTGCAAGTTGTTAGGTAAATCTGAAGTACCTATGTCAGCCTTTCATCCCCTGTCCGCGCTTGGAGGTGAGACCTACCCTGATCCAGGTTGGCCAATGAATTCGGGTCAGCGGAGAGCCCTTGATAGAGTCCTCGAAGTCGGTCCTGTTACTCTCGGGTCACCCTCCTCGACACTCTCATCAAAAGCTAATTAGACGTACGCCCGCTGCCATCTGGAAGACATCGAGTGTCAAAAGAGCCGCGCACGGACGTAAATGATATGTTGACTTACCATCCTAAACCGAACAAGGTCTATCACATAGAGTGCACTATCACGGCCGTTGGTCCTCTCCGTGCAGATACCAGAGGGCAGCAAACGTACCTGATATGGTAGGGTTTCCCCTTGAGGAATTCCTCCCAGTATCCAGTCTTCCAGAATCGAAATCCTTCCATCGATTCGTTATCGTCACCCATCGGCGTATAACCGTAAGGAGCACCATGGAGGTCCAAGTCGACGAGCTCCTTCAGGTCGGTACGAACGATCTGATCAGCGTCGACGAAAATGACCTTCTTGAGGTCCATGGGGAAAAGGACGTCCAAGAAGAGAATCTTGTAGCCCCAAATGACCCGCTGCTTTTCGCGTTGAGCCCGGAGCCAGGACGGCCACTTGTACGTGACGAGTTCATACTGGAAACCATACTCTTCTGCGAGGTGAGGGACAAATTCCTGGAGCACAATGTAAGCGTCTGCTGATCGGCTTCGGCGTCGAGTGGGTGCACCAACCAAGAAAGCCGGCGACAAAAAGTTCTCAATGAACCAGAACTTGACCGTGCTATTCGTGTGCTTCATGACACTCAGAATCATGATTGAGGCAAATCGCTGAAAGGAGAATGACTGAGGACACCCCTTGGTGGAGACTTGTAAACATACCTCGTAGAGATGCCCAGACGCGACGGTGAAGATATTAATATCAGCTTCGGGTTCTTTCTTGGTTTCTCCATTCCAAAGTGCTGAGACACTACAGGTTCCTTGAGCCAACCCTCCTCGTATCAGTTCACACTAAGGACCTCACCTGGTCACGACCTTGTCAATCAGCCCGGGGATGAGACCCTTCCTCTTCGGCTTTAGCACCTCCGCGTTCAATTGGCCCGCTTGCCTTGTGAACCTCGGGTAGAGTGTTAGACCCTCAAAGCTAGTAACAGTAACCTCCGGCCCGATTTCTTCCACGCTGGGACTATTCCAGCCAGCATTGCCGACACTCTCCATGTGGTACACCTCCTGGCCACGTCCATCACGAATCTCCATCTGGAAAACGCCGGGCTTGGCTTTGAACTGCAGGTACCCGAGGTTCTCGACGACTTGCGTGTCGGCAATAGGTGTTCGCATACTATTATCTCCTTTGGTGAGTTGGAGCTGGAGTCCGCGGGGTGGGTAGCCGGTAGTAGTATCTCGAGCATGACCTTCGATAACAAGGAAGTCGAGGTCGAAGACCGCCTGAACCCCAGTAATACGATCACTTCCAGCGAGAGAAGCGAGGTAGATGTTATCGAGGTCGTAGATTGACT